>JAEEGK010001378.1_pt1 | contig 60949 bp, 45 predicted proteins | sample 8958771 | NCBI WGS metagenome assembly JAEEGK01 (sample SAMN16246547, study PRJNA631951) | gut metagenome | biome: gut microbiome; feature: rumen; material: SC-attached | host: Bos | place: Iran: Karaj | collected 2018-10 | reverse complement strand
GTAACCCACTTTACGAGGTGACCGAGGGCGAGGCTTTCTTCAACGGTAAGAACCTGCTGGAGATGAAGCCTGAGGACCGTGCCCACGAGGGTTTGTTCCTCTCGTTCCAGTATCCCGTTGAGATTCCTGGTGTATCGATGACCAACTTTATGAAGGCTGCCATCAACGAGAAGCGCAAGTATCAGGGACTGGAGCCCATGAACGCTGCCGAATTCCTGAAGCTGCAGCGCGAAAAAAGAAAAATTGTTGAGCTCGACTCAAAGCTGGCTAACCGCTCGGTTAACGAGGGTTTCAGCGGTGGTGAGAAAAAGCGCAACGAGATTTTCCAGATGGCTATGCTGGAACCCAAACTGAGCATTCTCGACGAGACCGACTCTGGTTTGGACGTGGATGCCATGCGTATTGTGGCAGAGGGTGTGAACAAACTCCAGACACCTGATACGTCGTGTATCGTTATTACTCACTACGATCGTTTGCTCGAAATGATTAAGCCTCAGTTTGTGCATGTACTCTACAAGGGACGCATTGTGAAGACCGGCGGTCCAGAACTGGCTGTACAGATTCAGGAGCATGGCTACGATTGGATTAAGGAAGAAATAGGAGAGGAGTAATGGGTAGCGAAAAGCAATACATAGAACTCTATGAGCAGGCGCGAGAGATGATCTTCTCGCATGCTCCAGAGTCAATGAACGTGGTGCGCGACCAGGCCTTTGAAGATTTCAAGGCTCAGGGATTCCCCTCAAAAAAGGTGGAGCGCTATAAGTACACCGATATTCAGAAACTCTTTGAGCCTGACTATGGTGTAAACCTCAGCCGGTTACAGATTCCTGTAGATCCCTACGAGGCATTCCATTGTGATGTTCCAAATCTGAGTACAAGTCTGTATTTCGTGGTGAATGATATGTTCTATCACGACGAGAAGCCTAAAGGCCATCTGCCTGAGGGGGTGGTTATCGGCTCGTTGCGCGATTATCCTGAGTTGGTTAACAAGTACTATACTAAGTTGGCCAAGACACATGAAGATGCCATCACAGCTTTGAATACGATGCTGGTTCAGGATGGCTTACTCGTTTATGTGCCTAAGAATGTAAAGGTTGATCGTGCTATTCAGGTCATCAATATATTAAAGGGAACGCCACAGAACGCCCAGCGTGTGGTGCCCGACTTGATGGTGAACCGTCGTGTGCTCCTCATCCTTGAAGAGGGAGCAGAAATAAAAATGCTTTTCTGTGACCATGCTGCTGACGATCGGAATTTCCTGGCCACGCAGATTATTGAAGCTTATGTGGGTGAGAATGCTTCGCTTGACCTCTATTGCATGGAAGAGACACATCATAAGAATGTGCGTTTGAGCAATGTTTATATAGATCAGCAGGCTAACAGTCGTGTGAACCATAATGTCATTACCCTGCACAATGGTATTACCCGAAACCGTCTTGACCTGACTTTTAGCGGAGAGGGAGCCGAGTGCCAGTGCTATGGTTGTGTGATTGCCGACAAGCAGCAGCATGTAGATAATAATACGCTCATCACTCATCACGTGCCTCATTGCACTTCTAACGAGCTCTACAAGTATGTGCTCGATGAGAAGGCTACTGGTGCTTTTGCCGGACGTGTGCTGGTAGAGCATGGCGCTCAGAAAACCATTTCGCAGATGACAAATCAGAACCTCACGGCTACAAAAGAGGCGCGCATGTATACCCAACCTATGCTTGAGATTTATGCCGATGATGTGAAGTGTGCCCATGGTTCTACTGTAGGTCAGCTCAACGATGCAGCACTCTTCTATATGCGTCAGCGTGGTATCTCGCTGCAAGAGGCCAAGTTGTTGCTGCAGAATGCGTTTATCAATGAGGTTATCGATAAGATGCAGCTTGAGCCGCTTCGAGATCGCTTGCATTACTTGGTGGAGAAGCGTTTCCGTGGCGAACTGAACAAATGCTCAGGCTGTAAACTGTGTAAATAAATACCCTTATGTACGATATAAATAAAGTACGTGAAGATTTCCCGATCCTGAGGCGCGAGGTATATAAGAAGCCTTTGGTGTATCTGGATAATGCGGCTACCACCCAGAAACCGCTTATGGTGCTTGATGCCATGCGCAACGAATATCTCAATGTGAATGCCAATGTGCATCGTGGCGTACACTATTTGAGTCAGCAGGCTACCGATTTGCACGAGGCTGCCCGTGAAAAAGTGCGTGGCTTTATCAATGCCAGTAAAGTTGAAGAAATCATCTTTACCCGTGGCACAACCGAGGCTATCAATCTGGTGGCCAGTTCGTTCTGCGAGAGCCAGATGCAGGAAGGCGATGAGGTGATTGTAACTGAGATGGAGCATCACTCAAACATTGTTTCCTGGCAGCTTCAGGCCATGAAGCGCGGCATTGTGGTGAAGCATATACCCATCACCGATGACGGCCTTCTGTGTATCGACCAGTTGGAACAGCTCATCACGCCTCGTACCAAAATCATCAGTGTAGCCCATGTGAGCAATGTGCTGGGTACGGTTAATCCTGTTGATAGAATCATCAAAATAGCTCATGATCATGGCATTCCTGTGTTGGTAGATGGCGCACAGAGCGCACCTCACTTCAAAGTGGATGTCAGGGCTTTGGATTGTGATTTTTATGCTTTTAGTGGGCATAAGATGTATGGTCCAACCGGCATTGGCGTGTTGTACGGCAAAGAAGAATGGCTTGAAAAATTGCCCCCTTATCAGGGTGGTGGTGAGATGATTGATAAGGTGACTTGGGAGAAAACCACTTTCGAACGCCTGCCGTTTAAGTTTGAGGCTGGCACGCCTGACTATGTGGCAACACATGGTCTTGCTAAGGCTATTGAGTACATTGATTCTATTGGTTTTGATGCCATTCAGCAACATGAATGTGAACTTACCCGTTATTGCATGGAACAGTTGATGACCATAGATGACATGAAGATTTATGGTCCTATGAACGCCTCGGTTAAAGATGCCGTGGTGAGTTTCAATGTGGGTGATATTCATCACCTGGATATGGGCACGTTGCTTGATCGTTTAGGTATAGCTGTTCGTACAGGCCATCATTGTGCTCAGCCACTAATGGATCGTTTGAATATCAGCGGTACCGTTCGTGCATCGTTTGCACTCTATAATACAAAAGAAGAGATAGATATCCTTGTAGCGGGTATCCGTCGTGTGTCACAAATGTTCTAACAGCCCGTTAAAGGCTGTTAGAACATAAACCCTGGTTGACCATGGCGTCTGCTTGTCCTTTGATAATATCTTCGGAAATGTTCACGGCAAATGTGTTCCATGAACTTTACAGATAAGCGTAAACTACAATTGTATAACGTAAATATTTGCTATCTTTATTGCTTTTGTCACCGATAATTTGTACCTTTGCGCCCAAAATTAAAAAACAAACATCGGTTATGTTGGCGAGTCATTATTACGAAGGAAAGGTTGAGGCTGGATGCGATGAGGCGGGACGCGGCTGTTTGGCAGGGAGTGTGTATGCGGCTGCTGTGATACTGCCTAATGATTATCAGAACGAGTTGCTCAACGACTCGAAACAGCTGTCGGAAAAGAAGCGCTATCAGCTGCGTGAGATGATTGAGCGTGATGCTGTGGCTTGGGCAGTGGGCATCGTGACACCTGAGGAGATAGATAAGATAAATATCCTGAATGCTTCGATTCTTGCTATGCACAGGGCACTGGATCAGCTTAAGGTGCGTCCAGAGGCCATTATCGTGGATGGTAATAAGTTTAAACCCTATAAAGATCCTGCTGATGGCAGGCTATTGCCCCATACTACCATTGTAAAAGGTGATGGAAAATATCTGGCCATTGCTGCTGCAAGTATTTTGGCCAAGACCTATCGTGATGACTATATGAATCAGTTGGCTCAGGACTATCCTCAGTATGACTGGTTGTCGAATAAGGGTTATCCCACCAAAAAGCATCGTGAGGCTATCAGACAGTTTGGTATCACACCCTATCACCGGAAAAGTTACAATCTGTTGGGCGATGGGCAGTTGAGCATCGACTTTGGCGAATTCTAATTAACGATGATGATGAACGATACTCAGCGTGGTTTCATCCAGTTGCATCTGAGCGTGCTCTTGGCTGGTTTTACAGGATTGTTTGGCCGTCTTATCACTCTTAACGAGGTGGATATTGTGTGGTATCGCATGTTGTTCACCAGTCTGTTATTGTTGGTGTTTACAGGATTGCCTCGTGTGGGATGGCATAAGTTCCTGCAATTATGTGGTTGTGGCGCGTTATTAGGACTGCATTGGATGTTGTTTTATGGCAGTATCAAGGCTTCAAATGTGTCGATAGGTGTCATTTGTTTCTCGCTGATAGGTTTCTTTACGGCTCTATTTGAGCCCATAGTCAATCGTCGCCGCTTGTCGTGGACAGAATTGTTGTTCTCTCTTATCACTGTGCTGGGCGTGCTTTGTATCTTCTCGTTCGATGCCCGCTATCGCTATGGCATCATGATTGGCATTGTGTCGTCGGCTGTTTGTGCGCTTTATGCTATTTGTAACAAGAAAGTAAGTGTAGGTGTGCGCAGTCGTACAGTGCTGATGTATCAGATGTCGGGTGGACTCGTGTTAGTATCAGGCATCATTCCTATCTATCTCATGTTTTTCCCCAGTTCACAGCCTGTGGTGGTCATTCCCGATGGTCATAACCTGTGGTTCATGCTTTGCCATGCGCTGTTCTGTACGGTGGGTATGTATCTGTTGCAGATTCAGGCCCTAAAGCGCCTGTCTGCCTTTACTGTGAATCTCACCTACAATCTTGAGCCGTGTTATACCATCATTCTGGCATTTCTTGTTTTTGGAGAGGGGCGCGAGATTAATTTTTCGTTCTATATCGGTATTGTTCTTATCCTCCTGAGTGTTCTGCTTCAAACGCGTCGGGCCCTGCATTTCTAGAACGCGTCGTAGAAAAAAATACATCGCGTCGTAGATTTTTCTACAACGCGATGGAGAAATATTTCTGAAAGCCTGCTGACGAGCATCTTTCCGTCAGCTTATCTGATAATAGCTTCTTTCTTGAGTTCAATGACCTTGCCAAATCGGGAGAGGGCAGTGAAGTTGGTTTGTTTCTTGTCACCAATAATGAGCCAAACGCGGTTTTTGTTGCTGCCGATGTGCTGTTGATGGAATTGCTGTATATCTTGTGCCGTGATGGCTGTTACTTGTTTGGCTATCTCAGCATTGGGATCGGCAGTATAGCCATCACGCAGTTGATTGGCCACGTATTTGGTAATCGTACGGAACGTGGGGTAGGCATTCTGTATATCGCTGAGTATGCTCTGACGGGCTGCCTCAAGGTTTTCTTCTTTCATGGGCAGCTGGCGGAGCAGCGAGTCGATAGTGGCTATGGCCTCCATCGTCTTATCAGCCTGAGTGCCTGTGGCGGTGATATAACCTAAGGTGGCTTCAGGGTGCTTAACCAGACTGCTGTGGTAACCGCTGCCACCAGTGGAATAGGCCAGTGAACGGAATTCGCGCACGTTTTGGAACAGTACCGATGTCATGCCACCACCAAAGTACTCGTCCCACAGCTTGAACTTGGCTCGTTCTGCGGCTGTGGTCAGAGGGGCGATAGCGTCATAGCTCACTACGTAGTTCTGGCGCGATTTGGGTACATCGTAGAAGAAGATGGTGGGTTCCTGATACTGCTGCAGGGGGCGGAAAGTGTCGGCCATTGGCTTGTGGCACTGCTGTAGAGGCAAAGACTGGCGCGAAGCCTGGGCAACTTCGTCGATGGTCTTACGTCCACAGTAGAACAAGTCGCAGTCATACTGCTGAAGCTCATGGAACAGGCTGATCAAATCGTCGTTCTTCAAGGCTTTGATTTCCTTCTTCGACAGTTGATTGAGATAAGATGACCGGCTGCCGTAGAGTATACGGTGATAAGCTGGGCGTAGCACATCGTCCTTCTGCTTTCCAAACCTCTTGCGGTCTACTTTGTCGGCATCCTTGGCCTCGCTCAAGGCTTCGTCGTCGCCCTTGGCCGCATGCAGGAAGTGAGCCAACAGTTGGAGTGCAGGCACTAATTGGGTGTCAGGACCTGTTAGGTTGAAACTGAAGGATACGTCGCCTGGAACTACTTCCATGGTAGTGTTGATGCGCTGCCAAGCCTTTTCCAATTGTTGTTTCTTGAGTGAGTCGGTGCCTAATACCGAGAGATAATCTCCCAAGATCTTGAGTGCAGGGGTGTGGATGTCGCCATTCCGATAGCGTAGGGTGAAGGTGAAGATATCGTTGAGAGGGTTCTGCTTATAAAACAGGGTCACGTGATTGTTCAGCTTCTGGATGCTCACATCGTTTTTGAAGTCAACAGTGCGAATAGCAGTCTGTTTTATGGGAATTTGTTCCAGTTGCTGGGCAAATGCCGACTTGGCATCAGTGTTCTTGGGTGCGATAGGTTTATAGCCTGGCTGTTTCAGTGTTTCCTTAGCAGGTATACCGTATTTCTTACTGAGGGTGATGTGGTTGGCGCTATAATACTTCCTGGCTGCAGCTATGACATCGGCTTTAGTGATATGTTTGATGTTTTCAATTTTATCCAGCATATCTTGCCAGGTCTTGCCTTTAGAAAATAAGTCGACCAACAAATCTGAACGACTGCTGATGGTTTCCAGACTCTGTTCTGCCTCCATCACGAGTTCTTGTTTCAAGGCCTCCAATAGGCTGTCGCTGAACTGACCATCCATCACTGTTTGTATTTGCTCCATAACACGCGTCTCTGCCTTCTTCATCTTGCCTAACAACTTGGGGATGATGAGTACAGCTGAGCCTGCAGCATCGTCGAAGCCGACGTTTATTGCCAGTGCCAGCATGAGCTTATGCTCATTCATCAGCGAGTCGAGCAAACCTGCTTTGCCGTTTGATAGCAGACGGTTGGCAAGTTCGAGTGCGCCAGCATCAGGTTCGAAGTCGGTGGCTCCTTTGAAAATCATGGCCTCGGCACTAATCAAAGGGATGGGTAGTTTTATCTCATGACGCTCGCCCTGTTGGATATCGGGCATCGGACTATAGCCACGCTCAGGCGCTGGGCCAGTCTGCACGCGGCCAAAGGTCTCTTCCAGCATAGTGGTCAGTGAACTGTCAGGTTTGATGTCGCCACAAAGGATAAGGCCCATGTTAGAGGCGACATAGTATTTCTTAAAGAAGGCTGTCATTTCCGACAATTGCGGGTTCTTCAGGTTCTCTGTCGAGCCGAGGATGGGGTAAGCGTAAGGCTGTGTTTTGAATATGGTGCCCAATACTTTCTCTTGTACATCGCCCATGCCGTCGGCAGCACGGTTCTTCTCTTCGTACACATTCTCCAGTTCGCCTTGGAATCCACGGAACACAGGCGTTATCAGTCGCTCTGAGTTTAGCCAGCACCATTGTTCGATAAACTGAGGCATAAACACGTTGTGATAGAAAGTCATGTCGTAGCCTGTTCCCGCATTCAGGTCGCTACCGCCGTATTTCGCTATCAGCCGGCTGAACTCATTGGGAATCACGAAGTCGGCAGCCTTCAGGCTTAGTTGATTGATATGCTGCTGAATGCGTGTGCGTTCGGCATCGTCTTTGGTTTGGGAAAGTAGGTCGTATTGAGACGAGATGCTGTCGAGCCATGGTTTCTCGGATGCATAGTCGATGGTCCCCATGCGGTCTGTTCCCTTAAACATGATATGCTCGAAATAATGGGCTATTCCTGTGTTAGGACAATCTTTGGCACCTGCCTTCACCACCACAGCACCAAAAACTTTTGGCTGTGAGTGGTCTTCGTTCACCCATACGGTCATACCATTACTTAGTTTAAACTCCTTGACTTCCAGTTGCGCTCTGCTATGCAGACATGTCAAGATGGATAGGAAAAAGAAAAGAAAACGTCTCATACTCAGTGATTTGTTTGTTTCTTGCGGGCAAAGGTAAGAATTTAATCTGAATATGAAATATGAATTAAGAATTTTTTTGTACCTTTGCAGGCGATTAAATGAAAGTACGTTTAAAATAGTAATAAGATTATGGCAAAGAAAGCACTTTTGATGATTCTCGATGGATGGGGAATCGGTAAGCATGGTAAGGGTGACGTTATCTTCAATACACCAACGCCTTACCTCGATTTGTTGACAGCTACCTCGGCTCACTCTCAGCTGATGGCTAGCGGTGAAGACGTTGGTTTGCCTGATGGACAGATGGGTAACTCAGAGGTGGGACACCTCAATATCGGTGCTGGACGCATCGTTTATCAGGACCTGGTAAAGATTAACCGTGCCTGCAAGGACGGTTCTATCGTTGAGAATCCTCAGGTAAAGGCTGCTTATACCTATGCCAAGGAAAATAATAAGAAACTGCACCTGATGGGTCTTTGCTCTGACGGTGGTGTGCACTCAAGCCTCGACCACCTCTTCAAACTTATCGAGGTTGGTAAGCACTATGGCTTGAAGAATCAAACTTTCGTACACTGTTTCATGGATGGTCGTGACACCGATCCTAAGAGCGGTAAGGGCTTTATCGAGCAGGTAACAAAGGTTTGTGCCGACAACGACGCAGCTATCGCCAGCATCGTAGGTCGTTTCTATGCAATGGACCGCGACAAGCGCTGGGAGCGCGTAAAGGAGGGTTATGACCTGATTGTGAACGGTACAGGTAAGCAGGCCACCGATATGGTGAAGGCCGTTGAGGAGAGCTATGCTGATGGTGTGACTGATGAGTTCATCAAACCTATCCACAACAGCACTGTGAACGGCTTGATCGAGGAGGGCGACGTAGTGATCTTCATCAACTTCCGTAACGACCGTGCCAAGGAGCTAACTATCGTGCTCACTCAGCAGGATATGCCAGAGCAGGGTATGAAGACCATTCCTGGACTGCAGTACTACTGCATGACGCCATATGACGCCAGCTTTACTGGTGTGAATATCCTTTTCCCAAAGGAGAACGTAGAAAATACCCTGGGCGAGTACCTGTCACAGCAGGGTAAGAAACAGTTGCATACTGCAGAGACCGAGAAATATGCTCACGTAACATTCTTCTTCAATGGTGGTCGCGAGCAGCCATATGAAGGCGAGGATCGTATCCTGGTTCCAAGTCCAAAGGTTGCCACTTACGATTTGAAGCCTGAGATGAGCGCCTTCGAAGTAAAAGACAAGCTGGTGGGTGCTATCAATACTCAGGAGTATGATTTTATCGTAGTGAATTTCGCTAACGGTGATATGGTTGGCCATACAGGTGTTTATAACGCTATTGCCAAGGCTGTTTGGGCTGTTGACAACTGTGTGAAGGATGTAATTGAGGCTGCTAAGGCTAACGATTACGAGGCCATTATCATTGCGGACCACGGTAATGCAGATAACGCTATTAACCCAGATGGTACACCAAACACCGCTCACTCTCTGAACCCCGTTCCTTTCATCTATGTAACCAACAACAACTCGGCTACAGTGAAGGATGGTCGTTTGGCTGATGTGGCTCCTTCTATCCTGCACATTATGGGTTTGGAGCAGCCTGCAGACATGACTGGTGAGAACTTGATCTGTGATTAATAAATAATGAATGTTCAGATAGAACCAAGCTGGAAACAGCATTTACTTGGTGAGTTCGACAAAGAGTATTTTGTCGGGCTCACCAATTCTATTCGTGCTGAGTACAGTCAATATACCTGTTATCCTCCCGGCAAACTGATTTTTAATGCTTTTAATCTCTGCCCGTTCGACAAAGTGAAAGTGGTGATTATAGGTCAGGACCCCTACCACGAGCCGGGGCAGGCTCACGGACTGAGTTTCTCTGTGCAGGATGGTATACAGTTTCCACCATCGCTGCAGAATATTTTTAAGGAGATTCAGGCCGATCTAGGCACGCCAATCCCTGTCTCGGGCAATCTCACCCGTTGGGCTGAACAAGGGGTGTTGTTGCTTAATGCTTCACTCACGGTTCGTGCTCATCAGGCTAACAGCCATTCACAACTGGGGTGGCAGAAGTTTACCGATGCAGCCATCCAGACCTTGGCCCAGCATCGCGAGCATATCGTTTATATGCTCTGGGGCGGTTATGCCCGTTCTAAGGCGTATATGATTGATAAGCAGAAAAATCTGGTGTTAGAGAGTGTTCATCCATCACCACTCAGCGCTAATCGTGGTGGCTGGTTTGGTCAGCATCAGTTCTCGCGCTGCAATGCCTATCTTGAACAAAACGGAAAAACCCCTATTGTATGGTAAATCAACTCCCCCCAATTATACAAGTTGGCGATGTGCTACTCTCGTCAGAGATTCTGACTGAGAAGTTTTGTTGCGACCTGAGCATCTGCAAAGGCGAATGCTGTGTAGAAGGCGATGCTGGTGCCCCAGTGACCATGGAAGAAATAGCTGCCATCGAAGACTGTGTAGATACTGTTTGGGAGGATCTCTCTGCATCGGCTCAGGCTGTGATTGATAAGCAGGGCGTGGCTTATACCGACCAAGAGGGTGACTTGGTGACCAGTATCGTTGGAGGTAAGGATTGTGTGTTTACCTATTATGGTGATATTGAGGATTGGAACACTCATTTGCCCATTAAGAACTGTTGCCTTTGTGCTTTGGAAAAAGCTTACAGAGCAGGGCGAACCCATTTCTGTAAGCCTATTAGCTGTGCCCTATATCCCATCCGCGAAAAGAAACTTGGCGGTGGTCTGGTGGGCTTGAATTACAATCGCTGGACCGTGTGCAAGATGGCTATTGAGAAAGGCAAACAGGAGAATCTGCTGCTTTATCAGTTTCTGCGTGATCCGCTTACCCGCCGTTTTGGAAAAGCCTGGTATCAGGAGTTGCTTGATACTGTTAGCCAACTGAAGAAGCAGGGCTACCTATGATTTGCGGTATTCTGAAGGCGACATACCAACATGTTCCTTAAAGTACTTGCCGAGGAAACTCTGGTTGGGAAAATTCATTTCTTCAGTGATTTCTTTTATGGACTTGCTAGAGTTTTTTAGCATGACGCGCAGTTCCATCGTGACGTAATTCTCTATCCACTCCACTGGTGTGCGACCGCTGATGCGCTTAACGGCTGTAGATAAATATTTGGGGGTTATGCCAAGCTGTTGGGCATACCAGCTTACACGCCGTTCACGTTTACAGTTCTCCTCAACCATTTTTAGGAATATAGTAAATGCCTTTTCCGAACGCATCAGCGACTCATCAAAATTCTTCACTCTGTAGATGACATTGCCTACGTCGTAGAACATGGCAAGCATCAGCGTGCGTATCAGATGTTTCCGAAAGTGGTTGTGATTGTCGCTAATCTTCCTCCTGATGGCTTGGAAATACTCTTTGAATGTTGCAATCTCGTTTGACTCAAGTTTCATCACCGGCTGCATGCGGGCTGCAACGAATAGGGAACTGATGTCGTGAACACTCTTGATGATTTCGTGGAAGAAATCCACACTCATCATGATACATAAGCCTTCCATGTCTTCAGATGGCTTATACCCATCGATGACATGGCGTTCACTTACAACTAACATTTCGCCTTCATGGACCACTAACTCTTGTGTATCCATTGTATATCTGATGGTTCCCTTGGTGCATAGACCAATCAGGATGAAGTTCATCTTCCTTGGCTCACTGGGCATGGGGGCCTGATGTATCTGGTCAGACAGCAGCAGGTCGTTGTCAAGTGTTACCGAGCCTTCCCAGCGTCTGGCCTTTTCCCAGTCGGTAGCTTGTATTTCTGGTTTTTGTTGTCTTACCATGTTTTGATGTTTTGTGTCTGACCTGCTTTTAACTTGATAACCTTCTGTTGTTCGTTATATTGTAAGATAAGAGTAGCTGCTTTCTTGGCTTTTATCTTGCAATCGCGCACCTTGCCGCCTTTCCATTCGAATGATACTTCGAATCCGCCGCGGGCACAGAGGCCGCTTACAAAGCCTTCCTGCCATTGCTCTGGGCATGCGGGCAGCAACTCAATGGTGTTCTTACCATCTTTAGATGTCGATTGCATCAGCATTTCGCATACACCAGCTGTGCCTCCAAAGTTGCCGTCAATCTGGAAGGGTGGGTGGGCATCAAACAGGTTAGGGTAGGTGCCACCGCCTTTGTGCCAGTCTTTCCAGTCGGTCTTCTTTGAACCGCGAGGAGCAATAGGTGTGAGTAATTTCTGATAAATGTGGTAGGCCTGCTTTGCATTATGCAGTCTGGCCCATAGGTTGATACGCCAGCCGGTGCTCCAACCAGTGGTCTTGTCGCCCTTGATTTCAAGCGAACGCGCTGCTGCCTTTTGCAGTGTGGCATCAGTAAGATGGTGGCCAGGATAGAGCCCGATCAGATGGCTCTGATGGCGATGCTGGAAGTCCCAGTCGTCCCAGTCATAGTACCACTCATTAAGGTCGCCCATGTGACCAATGGTATAGGGGTGCAGTTTAGCCAGAGCCTGTTCCAGCTTCTTCTCCTTTATACCCAGCACCTTGCCGGCAGCAATGGTGTTGATGAAAAGCTCGCGTATGATGGCCAGGTCGGCAGTGCCGCCATAACAGGTGGTGCCGTGATAGCCTTTGTCGGTTTTATACTCGTTCTCGGGCGAGGTGCTGGGGGCTGTAATCAGCTCGCCAAGCTGTTTGGGATTCTCGATGAGCCAGTTCATACAGAAGTCGGCAGCGCCTTTCATTAGCGGGTAGGCTGTGGCGCGAAGGTAATCCTTGTCTTGGGTGAACTGGTAGCGCTCCCACAGCGTGTTGACCAACCAGGCACCGCCTAGGTTCCAGTTGCTCCACTCCGGACTCTCGCGTTTCTCGCCTACGGGGTTGGTCATTGCCCATATATCGCTGTTGTGGCTTGAGCACCAGCCTTTACTGATATTATAATAGTTCTTGGCGGTATAGGCGCCGTTGGCTGCCAGCCCAGAGATGAAACCGTCTAATGGGGTGGCCATCTCTGCCATGTTGGCAACGAATGCAGGCCAGTAGTTCTCTTCGAGATTGATGTTGACTGTGTAGTTGCCACGCCAGGGCGACCATAGTTGTGGTGCCCAAAGCCCCTGCAGGTTGGCTGGCGCATTCTTGGTGCGCGAGCAGGAAATAAGCAGATAGCGGCCAAACTGAAAATAGAGTTCCTCTAGATAGGCGGTTTGGTCACCTCCATTCGTATAGTCGAGTAGCAACTGATCCGTCATTCGACGATTCTTCGCTTCCGGCAGATCGATGGGGTTACGCCCTGTTTTATTCAGACAGATTTTTACCCTGTCGTAGATGGACTTATAGTCGTTCAGGTGGCGTGCATAGAACTCGTCAAAGTTTGCGTTCTGCGTGTGCCAGAGGTCGTCGGTTACCAACTTGAGATAGTTGGCGCTTTCACGAACAGGGTGCTTGTCGAAGCCGTTAAAGCTGGTTTCGTTTACGATGTAGATAATGGCTTCCTTGGCCTTGGTGATGGTGAGCGACGAATCGCTGGCGGCCATCTCGCCATCGGTCTTCACGCTTAGTATGGTGCAGAAGTGGGTACTTTCCTGTGGGGCGCCTGTCGCATGTCCAGTCATTGTGAGTTGTCCCATAGTACTCTTTACCATGTGGGGCACTTGGGCTGTGAGCGCTATCTGGCAGTTGATATCGCCACGCAAACGTATGGCAATCAGCTTGTCTGGGTTAGAGGCGAAATATTCGCGGGTGATGAGGCGCCCGTCTCGTTTGTAGCTATCGCGTACAATGGCTGAATCGATATTTAGCGAGCGCTGATAATCCTTAATCTCGCCTAATCCTAAGTCTTTGATGTGTAGTGTGCCCAGTGGCTGATAGTGCTGTGAATTGGGCCCCTGCACATGCAGCTGCAGCGAGTCGGCCAACTTGTAATCTTCATTAAATAGCGCCTTGCGTATCTCTGGTATCCATTTGTGGGCATGGGCATCCAAGTTGCGGTCAACAGGTTTTCCTGTCCACAGGGTGATGTCGTTCAGATAAATCACGTTGTCATCGCTACCACCATAGATGAGTGCGCCCATCTTGCCGTTGCCAATGGGTAGTGACTCTTCGAAATAAGTCGCAGGTTTGTCGTACACTAACACCATAGGTGCTTGCTGTTGTGCATATGTAGCTGATGTGATAGCCGTAAAGGCTGTAGTTAGTAAAAACTGTTTCATTCTCATACACTTGTTCTCTTTGGCTGCAAAGATACTAAAAAAAACATATTATACGCTAGTTGTTAAAGTTAAGGTAAGTAAAAAAGAGATAGATAAGGACACTTTTGTTCTTTTTTTTTATAAAATCTTGTGAGTCTACGGAAAAAATGATTATCTTTGCACGGTGTAAATTATAAACTCTAAATATCGCATAGACCCATGAACAAGAAGACAATCGTAACCATTATGCTTGTTTTCGCAACTGTAGTTGCGGAGGCTCAAGTATTGTTAAGAACACATGTAGAATCTGGCGATTTGGAAGGAACGCCAGATGGTACTGACCTGGCTGTGTATAAAGCCATTCCTTATGCGGAAGCTCCTGTGGGCGACTTGCGGTGGAAGGCACCGCAGCCTGCTAAGCCCTGGAAAGGCGTGCTGAAGGCTGATGACGTGGCCAAGTGGCCGCCACAGCCAGAAAAAAGCTATGTGACCTATGATATGATGAGCGAAGATTGTCTATATCTGAGTGTGGCAACTCCTGCCAAAAGAATAGATGAGGGCTTGCCTGTAATGGTGTTCATACATGGCGGTGGCTTCCGTACAGAGCATTATGGTGGCGACTTGTGGCAAAGTTTGGCCCGCAGGGGGGTGGTAGCAGTATCAATAGAGTATCGTACTGGTGCACTGGGCTTCTTGGCTCATGCAGACTTGGCTAAGGAGGCTAATGGCCATTCGGGAAACTATGGTATTCTTGATCAGATATTTGCCCTGCAGTGGGTTCAGCGTAACATCAAAAGCTTTGGTGGTGATCCCAAGAAAGTTACCATATTTGGAGAATCGGCTGGCGCTATGAGCTGTCATATCCTTTGTGCTTCGCCTTTGGCTAAGGGGTTGTTCCGTGCCTGTATCAGTCAGAGTGGAGCTTTTATTTCACCTATGAATGCAATCAATCAGACACAGGCGCAGATGCTAGGATGGATGTTTATGAGCCAGTTGAATAAAAAATCCATTGAAGAAATGCGCCAGATGGATGCCAAAGAACTAACAGGTAATAATGTAAACTTCCAAGCCTCTTTGCCCATTGTAGATGGCTACGTTATACCAGGGCTCATCTATGATCTTTACCAAGAAGGGAAATATAATGATGTTCCTGTGCTGATTATGTATAATAGTGACGAGGGAGCTGTAGACTTTGATTCTGTGAGTGAGGATTTGTATAATCAGCAGTTAAACTCATTTCCTGGTCAGTGGGCAGATAGTGCTAAGGCTTGCTATCCTGGTGCCACTGCGATGGAGCGCCTATACAGTATGCGCGATTTAATGCGTGATGTCTCATTTGGCTGGCCTGCCTATGCATGGGCCGTATTACAGAAAAAAACGGGTAAGAGCCCGGTTTATTCAGCCTATCTCGCTCAGAAGTCGGATACTACCGTTTACGCAAAAGGAAATCGGCGTGGTGCCGCACATGCTGATGATATGCTCTATCTGAAAGGAGCCTTTGATAATAATGTGGCGAAATATTTCCAGGAAAAGAAGGTGAGCGACCTGATGCAGCAATACTGGGTAAACTTTGCCAAATCGGGAGGGGATCCAAATGGTGAAGGACTACCTTTTTGGCCGGTGTTTGACGAAGGCCAACCTACGGTTATGCAGTTTCAAAATGGTGCAGGGTTAATAGAAACGCCAAATAAGGAGCATATAATTCTTATTGATCGGTTTATGACTTATATAAACTCGCTTAGAAACAAGCGCTAGTTTATAAAAAAATAGCATTTTTCTTGTTAAAGTCATCAAAAAGATGTATATTTGCGGCGTCAAACAATTAAAGAAAAACCTATGCAATCAATAAGAACCCTAAACGATATGATTGTCTTCCTCCAGCAAAGAGGCGATAAGAAACGTGTGGCAGTGGTTTGTGCGAACGATGCCAGTACCCGTTATGCTGTAGAGAAGGGCAAGGAAATGGGATTCATTGAACCGGTATATGTGGATGGCGATGATAAGGAAGAGTGTGCTCGCAAGGCGGTTGCTATGTGCAAGGCTGGCGAAGCAGACATCCTAATGAAAGGGCTTATTAATACAGATGTCATTCTGAAAGCTATACTTGACAAGGAGAATGGCATTTTACGTCCAGGACACGTGCTCACACATGTGGCGATGGCCGAGATTCCCAAATATGAGAAATTGCTTTTTTTTACTGATGCAGCAGTGATACCTGTGCCCACAGAAGCTCAACGCCGTCAGCAGATTCATTATGTGAACTATGTGTGCCATGCTCTTGGTATCGAGGAACCACGTATCTCACTCATTCATTGTGCAGAAAAGGTAAGCGCAAAGACATTTCCTTATACTGTGGATTATCTTGAAATTATTGCCGAGGCTCAGACTGGCAAGTTTGGACGTTGCATCATTGACGGGCCGCTCGACCTAAAAACTTCACTCGACTCTGTAAGTCTTCGTGAGAAAGGAATTCATAGCGTGATTGATGGCCAGGCGGATGCGCTCATTTTTCCTGATATTGTGGCTGGCAATGTATTCTACAAAACCATCACCCTTTTTGGCTATGCAAAGACGGCTGGTGTGTTGCAGGGTACCCAGTGCTGTTGCGTGCTTCCATCGCGAGCAGACAGTCCTGATTCAAAATATTACTCATTAGCCTTGGCTGCTATATAATGAAGATATTAGTCATAAACCCTGGCTCAACCTCAACCAAGGTGGCGGTGTTCGAAGACGAAACGCCTGTGTTAGTACGTAACATCGTGCATAGCGCTGACGAACTAGCTCGTTTCGACGACGTAATAGAGCAGCAGGACTTTCGTCGTCAACTGGTGCTTGGTGAGTTGCAACAAGCCGGTATACCAGTAGAGTTTGATGCTGTTATTGGACGGGGAGGCTTGGTGAAACCCCTTGAGGGTGGGGTATACGAGATTAATGACCTGATGATACAAGATACTCATAGTGGCATAGCTCTTCATAATCATGCTTGTAATCTTGGTTGTCTGATAGCTCATGAGATAGCTGCTACAATACCGCATTGCCGTTCGTTTATTGCAGATCCTGGTGTGGTTGACGAGCTGAATGATTATGCTCGTATTTCTGGTTCGCCACTTATGAACCGAATCTGTATTTGGCATGCACTTAATCAGCGAGCTATCGCTCGTCGTTATGCGGCAGAGATCGGCAAAGAATATGAGGAGTTGAATTTGATTATCTGTCATATGGGAGGCGGTATCTCTATAGCAGCCCACGAAAAGGGACGTGCTGTTGATGCTAACAATGCACTGGATGGTGAAGGACCTTTTTCGCCTGAGCGTGCAGGATCGTTACCTGCTTCTGATTTGATACGTCTCTGTTTTAGTGGAAAATATAATGAAAAGCAGTTGCTGAAACGTATTGCAGGAAAAGCGGGACTTAATGCTCATTTGGGCACTAACGATGTACGTGAAGTGCTTCGCCGTATTGAGGACTATGGTGATCAGCATGCTAAACTAATTCTTGATGCTATGATTTATCATGTAGCAAAGAACATTGCTAGTGAGTCTGCAGTACTTTGCGGGCAGATTGATGCTATTTTGCTAACTGGTGGTTTGGCACGATCAGAATATATTGTTAGTCGTATCCGGCAAAGAGTTGGTTTCTTGGCACCTATTCGCTGCTTCCCTGGTGAAGATGAGATGGAGGCTTTGGCCCTTAATGCCTTAGACGTTTTACGTGGAAAACGCAAAGCAAAGGATTATAAGTAGAATGTAGATATGAACAAACTAACAAGGTTTATCAAGTGTTCACTGCCTATAAAGATTAGTCTGATGGCTGTCTCAGCAATGGCGATATTGCTCATTACCTCCATGCTGGTAATGGTGATATACTCTAGAAAAAAAGTAAAGGAGGAGACCTTGCAGAAAGTCACTCTGACACTCGATGCAACGATGCGAAACATTGATAATGTCTTGTTGTCCGTTGAACAGACGGCAGGTAATGTTTACTTCAGTTTTTTGCCTCACATTCATGAGTCAGGAGCTATTGATTATTTTAGTCGCAAGATGGTTGAGAGTAATCCTTATGTTACAGATTGTACCATCACCTTTTCTGATAGCACTTTATCTGAGGCAAAATGGTTCCTCAAACCTTATAACTCAGAGAAGGATTCTCTAATTTGTTTTGGCCTGCCCATATGGAATAATGTTGGTAAGCATATTGGTGCCATGTATGTAGATGTTTCTATGGGACAGCTCTCACGCATCGTGGCTCAAGTAAAACCGTCAGCCAATTCTTTCTGTTTTTTACTTGACAGTTTGGGCGCATTTATTGTTCATCCCAATAGCGAAAGGTTGATGCAAAAATCAGCTTTCGAGCTTTCGAAAGACTTGGGTAGTCCCGCAATTAACGAAGCCTTAGAAGCGATGGTCTCTGGAGAGACGAGTTATCGGTCATTTAGTTTGTGGGGTAATGACTATTATGTTTTTTTTAAGCCTTTTAATCGTTATACAATGCCTAGCCGTGTTTCAAGTAAACTTGGTTGGAGTGTTGGTGTCGTTTATCCTGAGAATGACATTTTTGGTGATTATAATAGTTTATTGTATTATGTTCTAGCCATAGCTATTGTTGGCTTAGTGCTCATGTATCTGCTGAGCTATCTTGTCATTAAGAGCCGTTTAAAACCACTGTTAATGCTTACTGCAAAGGCTCAGCATATAGCTGAGGGGAACTTTAACGAACCCATTCCCGACAGTCGACATATTGATGAGGTAGGACGTTTGCAGGATAATTTCCAGATCATGCAGCGTTCGTTAGCTGTGCAGGTGGGTGAATTGGATCATTTGAAGGCAACTTTGTACAAGCGGTGCGATGATTTGCATGAGGCTTATAACGAGGCCAAACAAGCCGACCGTATGAAAACGTCGTTTCTTCATAATATGACGAACCAGATGATGGCCCCTGCAGAGGCCATCGAAAAGAGCGTTAGCCTGTTGTGTAAGAGTTCGGATTGTGATGCGCCCTCCTTAATTAGTGATATTCAGAAGAATGGCAAGGCTATCACGGTATTGCTGAAAAATCTGATTTCGATGTCGGATGATGATATGAGAAAGGAGGGGCACAATGATTAATATCCGTAAGTCATTCTCAACTAAGCTGAGTGTTGCGCTGCTAGTGTTGGCAGTCCCTATCTTTGTGGTCTCGTTGGGGGTACTCTTTACACAGTCGAGTCATTTGTTACGTCGTGAGGCGATAGGTCATGTTGATGGCGTGCTTGATTCTACGATGCAGCAGCTTTCTCGTGAACTTCTGTTTATCGAGACCGCCACAAATGCTTATAGTTGGCAGGTGGAACACGATTTTACTCCAGAAAGTTTGTTGGGCTTTACACGCAGTGTCGTTAGCTTGAATACACATATAGACGGTTGTTCCATCAGTGCTCAACCAGATGTCTTTTCTGCCTATGGACGACATTTCTCTGCGTATACTGTAAGAGAGGACGATGCTGATTCGGTGAAAACGGTATTAGAAGAACCATACGATTATTTTAATAAAGTATGGTATAAGATGCCGTACGATACAGGGAGAGCATGCTGGGTGGCTTATTATGATGAAACTGATTCGCTTAAGCTTACTATCGAAGGTATGGTGGCCTCTTATAGTAAACCGTTGTATAATTCCGATAGCGTTTTTGTGGGCGTAATCTCTACTGATCTCTCGCTTTTGAGGCTCTCTAAAGACATGTCAGAAATGAAACCCTATCCGCATTCTTATTTCATGATGGTTGATGAGACTGGGCGCTACTTCGTGCATCCAGATTCTACGCAACTGTTTGAACGGATGGTTTTCTCTAATACAGATACTCATGAGCGGGCTGACCAAATCGTTTTGGAGCATGAGATGACAAGTGGAAAGCAAGGTAATATGATGGTGAACATAGATGGCAAGGAGTGTATCGTCTGCTATAAGCCTGTACCTGGCACAACTTGGAGTCTAGCTATTGTTTGCCCGGATAGCGATGTGATGGCGGGATATCATAAGTTTGTCTATCTGGTAGGAGGGCTACTCGTCATAGGACTATTGGTGATTATTCTCCTATGTAAACGTATGATGTCGCATACTATTCGTCCGCTTAACCAACTGCTGTTAAAAACCCAAAGTGTAGCTTCTGGTAATACAGAGATATCTATTCCGCATAGCTCGCGCACTGATGTGATAGGCTGTCTACAGAATAGTTTTGCTGCAATGTTGGAATCATTAAACAATCACATGAAAAGTGTGCGTTTTATCAGTGATCAATCACGGCAAAGAAACGAAGAACTACTACAAGCTACTAGGATGGCCAAGGAGGCAGAGCGCCAGAAGACAACGTTTATTCAGAATGTCACCCATCAAATTCGCACCCCACTCAATATTATCATGGGATTTGCACAGGTGTTGAGTGATGCAGGTTGTAATGGCCTTTCGGAAGAAGAGAAGAAAAGTGTTGCCGATACGATGAGTCATAATGCAATGCAGTTGACGCGTATGGTGCAGATGCTTTTTGATAGCTCAGATATTGGTCTGTCAAGAGAGTTGAATTGTAACAAAAATGATAGAATATCTTGTAACCAACTGGCTTATGAGGCTATCGAAACTGTTGGGCAGCGTTATCCTGCAGTGAATGTTAGTATTCTAACCAGCCTGCCTGATGAGTTATGTGTGCCCACCAATCGTGTTTATTTTATGCATGCATTGCTTGAATTGCTGTATAATGCTGCTAAATATTCCGATGGACAACATATCGTGCTGCGTCTTTCTACGGATGAGACTATGGTGAACTTTGTGGTCGAAGATCAGGGGCATGGCATTCCTGAGGCTGATGTGGATCGCCTTTTTAAGTTCTTTACCAAGGTGGACGACCTTTCAGAGGGCCTCGGATTGGGGCTCCCCTTGGCTAAGCGACATGCACAGAATCTTGGTGGTGACGTTGTGTTTGATACCAGTTATCAGTTTGGATGCCGGTTTATACTCACTATTCCGTTGTCAAAATAACCTATACGCATACTTGTTCTATAAGCCATTAAGGGCTATTTCAAGAAATAAAGCTCCCACCTGTTGGTGAGAGCTTTTCTATAGTATGCGTTTGGAAATTTACGCGTCAATGTTTGCATAGGTGGCGTTCTTCTCGATAAACTCGCGGCGTGGCTCAACGTCATCGCCCATGAGCATTGAGAATATTTCGTCAGCTTCAGCTGCGTTTTCGATGGTTACCTGCTTCAGCAATCGGTTTTCTGGGTTCATTGTTGTTTCCCAGAGCTGCTCCGGGTTCATCTCACCAAGACCTTTGTAACGCTGAGTGTGCAAGCCCTTGTCGTCACCGTTACCGGCCACATACTTGTCGATGAAAGCCTGTCGCTGCTGCTCGGTATAGCAGTACTCAGAGGTCTTCTTATATGTGCACTTGTAAAGTGGTGGGGTAGCAATATAGAGGTGACCGCCCTGAATAACCTGTGGCATGAAACGATAGAAGAGAGTCATGATCAATGTGTCGATGTGTGAACCATCGACATCGGCGTCGGTCATGATGATAATCTTGTCGTAACGCAATTTATCGATATTGGCATCCTTTGAGTCCTCACCGTCAACGCCGAAGCGAACACCAATACTCTGGATGATGTTCATAACCGATTCAGCCTCGAACACACGGTGCCACTGTACCTTCTCTACATTCAGAATCTTTCCACGGAGAGGCAGGATGGCCTGGAAATGACGGTCACGACCCTGCTTGGCAGAACCACCGGCCGAGTCACCCTCGACGAGGAAGATCTCGCACTCCTTAGGATCCTTGTTTGAACAGTCGGCTAGTTTACCAGGCAGACCACCACCGGTCATTGGATTCTTGCGCTGTACACTTTCACGGGCTTTGCGTGCTGCAATACGTGCTGTAGCAGCCAAAATCACTTTCTCGCAAATGGTGTGAGCCTCCTTTGGGTTCTCTTCCAAATAGTTGGTCATGGCTTCGCCAACGGCCTTCTGTACGGCACCATTTACCTCGCTGTTACCAAGCTTGGTCTTGGTCTGCCCCTCGAACTGAGGCTCAGCAACCTTAACAGAGATGATAGCGGTAAGACCCTCGCGGAAGTCATCCTGCGCAACTTCGATCTTAGCTTTCTCAATCTGCTTGCGCAGCTGATCGTCCTCGTCGGCGTACTTCTTGAGTGTGCGGGCCAGGGCAATGCGGAAACCAGTCAGGTGGGTACCACCCTCGATGGTGTTGATATTGTTAACGTAAGAGTGGATATTCTCAGAATAATCGCTGTTGTACAACAGGGCAACCTCGATGGGTACACCATCCTTCTCTGTCTTCAAGCAGATAGGATCGCCGATGATTGAGGTACGGTGACGATCGACATAGCGAACGAACTCCTTGAGTCCTTCTTTGGCATGGAATACCTCGGGCTGACGGAGGTTGCCCTCCTCATCAGGTCGCAGGTCGGTAAGTGTGATGGTAATACCGGCATTCAGATAGGCCAACTCGCGCATACGCTTTGCGATGATGTCGTACTTATATTCGGTAGTAGTGAAAATGCTGCCGTCGGGCCAGAACTGTTGGCGGGTACCTGTCTTATCGGTGTCGCCTACAATCTTTACGTCGTAGAGAGGTTTTCCCTTCTCGTACTCCTGCTGGTAGATGTGACCATTACGGAACACCTGCGACTTCATGTGGGTAGAGAGGGCGTTTACACAACTTACACCTACACCATGCAGACCACCTGATACCTTGTATGAGCCCTTGTCGAACTTACCACCGGCGTGGAGTACAGTCATAACCACCTCAAGAGCGCTCTTGTGCATCTTCTCGTGCTCATCTACAGGGATACCACGACCGTTATCCTGAACGGTGATAGAGTTGTCCTCGTTAATAGTTACCTCGATGTGGGTACAATAGCCAGCCATGGCCTCGTCGATAGAGTTATCAACGGTTTCGTTTACCAGATGGTGGAGGCCCTTCTCACTGATATCGCCAATGTACATAGCAGGACGCTTACGTACAGCTTCCAAACCCTCGAGTACCTGAATGTTACTCGCTGAGTAGTTTTGTTCTTGGTTCAGTTGTTCTTCTGTCATTATTTAAATTATTCAATTTTTTCGATTTTCGATTTTTACCATTTTGGTTGCAAAGGTACAAAAAAAAGTTCAGATAAACATAGTTTATCTGCTAAAAAACTGAAAAAAAAGAAAGCCGCAACCCACTTAGGGCTACGGCTTGTACTTTATCGTTGGGTAGTTATTATCCCAGCTTGTTAACGTGCAGTGCAAGGCTAGACTTCAGGTTTGCGGCCTTGTTCTTGTGGATAACGTTGGTCTTAGCCAATTTGTCCAGCATCTTCTGTACCTTGGGGAACAGAGCTACAGCCTCTTCCTTGTTTGTTGTAGCACGAAGCTTGCGAACTGCGTTACGCATAGTCTTTGCGTAGTAGTGATTGTGAAGTGCTCTTTTCTTCTCCTGACGGATTCTCTTCACTGATGACTTGTGATTTGCCATGTTTTTTGAATGAATTATAAATTATTAATAATAAAGCTTATGGGTCTTACGTCGTGAAGGCTGCCCTGGGCGGGTTCTTGTGAACCCTCCACCACCTTATCCCACCTTTGATAGCTGGTAGCACATGGCTGTGCAGATGGCAGATTTAATTTTGTAGTCCCTAGGAGAGTCGAACTCCTCTTTAGAGAATGAAAATCTCTCGTCCTAACCGATAGACGAAGGGACCATCGCGTAAAATGCGGGTGCAAAAGTACTATATTTTTTTTATTCTACCAAATTTTTTTAGTAAAAAATAACATTTTACGATATTTTTTCGTACCTTTGCACCATATGTTGACAAAAACTCAAGCTATTGTTTTGCATTCTATCAAGTATGGAGAGACAAAATTGATAGTAGATATGTTTACCAGAGAGTTTGGTAGACTTTCGTTTATTGTAAGTATACCGACTAGTCCCAAGGGGAGGATGAAGAAACTGTTTTTTCAGCCTTTGACTTTGTTGGAGATTGAGACAGATTTTCGTCCAAAATTACAACTACAGAAACTTACTGATGTGAGGTTTTCTAGTCCGTTCATTTCGATTCCATTCGACTCTGATAAAATAGCGATTTCATTATTCATAGCTGAATTCTTATTCTATGCATTGCGTTCAGAACAGCGTAACGAGTTACTTTACGACTATCTGGAAAATAGTTTTATCTGGTTGGATGGACAACAGGTGCATTTTTCTAATTTTCATCTGGTTTTCCTTTTGCGACTGACCCGTTTTCTTGGCTTCTATCCGAATCTGGATGACTATGTAGATGGGGATTACTTTGATTTGCGTGAGAGTGTCTTCATGAGGAATCCGCCTGTACATCGTGATTTTCTTTATCCCGAAGAGGCACAGAAAGTGCAACTAATGATGCGAATGGATTATCCTACTATGCATTTGTTTCGTATGTCGCATTCGGAACGTAATCGCTTACTTGAGTTGTCATTAAAATATTATCGACTCCATTTGCCGGATTTCCCGGAAATGAAGTCGATTGATGTGTTGCAATCTTTATATCAATAAAGTCTTTTACATGAACTTGATGGTGCCTTGTATAGGCTCCTGAGGCTCCTGTAAAGGTTCGTCATAGCTAACAGTATCATTGACGTTGCTTGCTTGAGAATTTATGCTGTCAAGAATCTCACGTGTTCGCTTGTATGTTGGTGTCTGCTCAACTGCTGAGATAACATCGTCGTTATCGAGATCTTCTGGACGGAACAGGTAGATGTTTGGGCGTCGCTTGTAGCGTTTTGTGGCGCCTTCACCTCCATAGTATCTGTTGCGACGATCCTGGCGTTCTGCGGCTTTCTCCTGCTCGGCAGCAATACGGTTGATATCCTCCTGTGAATGTTTCTTAAGGTGTCCGTTCATGCCATCTACGTTTTCTATGCCAAAACCTGTGGCTAGAATGGTTACCTTGACTTTCTTGCCTAACTCGAGATCGGTAGCAAGTCCCCACTTGATTTCGAAATCGTTACCAAACTTTGCCATGAAATCATTGACATCGTTCATCTCTTCCATCATGAGTGAAGACTGTCCATCTTTGGAACCGGCAAATGAAATAGATAGGAGTATTTTCTTGGAGTTGAAGATGTCGTTGTCATTGAGTAATGGAGAATTCAATGCGTCTTCAATCGCTTTTTTCACACGGCCTTCACCTTCACCGTAACCTGTTGACATGATAGCGACACCACCATCCTTTAAAACGGTCTTTACATCATTAAAATCAAGGTTGATCAATCCGTGAACGGTAATGATTTCAGCGATTGATTTGGCGGCAATGCTTAATGTGTCGTCGGCCTTTCCAAAAGCATCAAGAACAGACAGCTCTGGATAGATTTCTCGAAGGCGTTCATTATTGATAACTAATAGGGCATCAACATGTTTAGACATCTCTTCAACGCCATCAAGTGCTTGGTCAATTTTGCGATCTCCTTCAAAACGGAAAGGGATAGTGACAATACCAACTGTAAGTATGCCTAACTCTTTGGAAACGCGTGCAATGACAGGAGCGGCACCAGTGCCGGTACCACCACCCATTCCTGCAGTGATGAATGCCATTCGAGTACCATCACTTAACATTGAGCGGATATCCTCAAGGCTCTCTTCTGCGGCCTGTCGTGCTTTTTCTGGCTTGTTACCAGCGCCTAGTCCCTCTTTTCCTAATTGGAGATGAACAGGTACAGGTGAATCGTTAAGAGCTTGATTGTCTGTATTGCAAAGTACAAATGTGACGTCGTGAATGCCTTCACGATACATGTGGTTGACTGCATTACCGCCGCCACCGCCAACACCAATCACTTTAATGATGCTATGCTCTTTTTCTGGTGCTCCAAAGTCCAGAATGTCCATATTCATATTGTTCTCCATAATTCTCTTTTTTTAATCTTCTTCTTCTACAATCGACTTACCGAACTTCAGAATTCCTTTCTTTAGTTTGTTCCAAGTACTGTTCTCCTTACGGATACGGGCTTCTTCCTCTTGCTGTCTACGCTCTTCTTCTTGGCGAGCACGTTCTTCCTCTTCTTGCTGCCTGCGGCGTTCCTCTTCAGCCTTTTGCTTTTCTGCTTCAGTACGAATCACACCAGCTGGAAGGTCGGTGGTTTGACGAGCTGGACGTTGATCATTGGTGAGATGATTTGATTGTGGTTTCAGGGTGGCAAAGAGATCGCCATTTGGATCGAATGCGTCACCAGCACAATTAATATCACCCTTGGCAAGCAGACCTAAGACAGTATTCATCATACCATTGCGTGCCTTAATATCCTCATTTGTGGTTTGTATGGTTTGTGATACAAATTTGGCAATGCGGATTTTGTCAACATGGGTATGATTGATGAATGCTTTCTCAATATTCTTCATGTTAGATCCACCGCCAGTCAGTATAATGCCGCCTAATAACTTATCGTAGTATTCTGAAGGGATTTGGTACCATACATTCTCTATAATCTCTTCTAAACGGCCTTCTACAATCTCAATAAATTTGCGACTTTCAACTTGACGCTCTGGATCGATAGAGAATTTTAATTCATTGTCAATCTCATTATTGTCAGTATAGGCTGAGCCATACTTTAACTTCATTTTTTCGGCATCGCTCTCTTCCATCTGAAGTGTGGCGATGTCTTTTGTGATATTGTTACTTCCCAAAGGAATAACAGCGAGATGGCGAAGGATGTTCTTTGAATAAACAGATACAGTAGTTGTGTCGGCTCCCAAATCAACCAAGGCGCAACCAGAGCGTTTTTCAACCTCTGTTAGAACGCTGTCTGCTAATGCCAATGGTGCAAGATACATCTCGGCAACATTTATACCTGCGGTCTCAAAGCATTTGTTCAAGTTTCGATAAAATGCTTTGCGCTCCAAAATGTTCAGAAAGTGACCTTCAAGATGGGTTGCTTGTATACCGACAGGATCTAGCTGGAACTGACTCCCAACCTTGTATTCCTGTACGGCAGCATCTAGGATTTCTTGGTCTTGGTAGGTCATGTTACGGTTTGCATCCATCAGTTCGATTACCATATCCTGAGTGATGATGGTCTCACCAGGTAAATCTTTGGTCACCACGTTTTTAACGCTACGGATTGATTGTCCTCCAACACCAACATAAACCTGTGTGATTTGTGTCTTGAGTTGGTTTTCCAGTTTCTTGATGATACTGGTAAGACATTGTGCGGTTTTGTCGATATTGTAAACCACACCTTTGCGGATGAACGAAGAAGAGACTTCTTTGACTACAGCAAGCACGTTGATGCTGCCGTCGAGGTTCTTCTGTCCCGCGATTCCGGTTACTTTGGATGAACCGAGTTCAATTGCTACGATAAAATCCTTTGCTGCCATCTCTAATTAATTATTTGTCAATTATTTCTTTTGCATATAATCTGATTGCTAAACTCTACATTAATATAGTTGTACTTGTTCCAACCTGTTTTGTTCAGTCCGTATATATAGAATTTTTGCAGGCGTTCAAGCTTGTTGTCTATATGAGCAGGATAGCCAAGATAAACGATATGATCGCCAACACGTGGTATCATTTCGAGTGTTCCATTGGTCAATACGTTCAGCTGTACGATTTGGTTACGCCAAAAGCTATCGCTTATGATATGGTTGGCTATTTTTGACAAGACGTTCTGGGCATATTTCTTGTTGATATGCCCTGATGCAATAAGAATGTCGGTTGCATAGCCTGCCTCTGGCATGATATTCCCAAAATTATCAAGATAATAATTATCTCCGTTGTCTGACATAATGCGTATGACGGGTATGCGTTGCTTGATAATGATGCATACATGCCCATTCAATGACTTGTAACATTCTGCTTTCTCTACAAACGGACTCTTCTGTAACGTCTCTTCAATTCTGCGTGGAGAGATACGATTCATTGGTTGTGAGAGTGGATATAACTTATATTGTGTGAGTAGTCTTTTTACTTCACCTGGATTCAGGAATCCTTCCATCGTTTCTTCTTCTATGTCAATTTTTACCTCAGCACACTCCTTGGTCATGGCCTCGTCAGGATTGTTGAACGCTGTGACGGCCAATATCAAGTAGATGCCAACGATAATGTTGCATACTACGATGAGAATCTGTTTCCAGTTAAATGACATTCGGCAATTACTTTATTTGTTATTTAAAATCTTTGTAATCTGAGGCACCTGATTGTCAAGGTCGCCTGCTCCGAGTACAATCAGTACTTCGAAGTCGTGGTCTTTGATATATTCAAGTACATCAGCCTTATGAATCATTTCTTTCTTTACTCCAGGTTTTAAATTGTCATAGATGAGTTTGGATGTTACTCCCTCTATGGGCAATTCGCGTGCAGGGTAAATTTCTGTAAGAATGACTTCGTCAAGTTGGCTTAAAGCATCTGCGAAATCCTTATAGAAATCGCGTGTTCGAGTATAAAGATGTGGCTGGAAAATAGCAGTAATATGCTTATCTTTGTACAGCTCACGGATACTTTTTGCACTTTGATAGATTTCTTTTGGGTGATGGGCATAATCACTCAGAAATACCAGGTTGTGAGTCTTAATCTTGAAGTCAAAACGCCTGTCAACACCACCATAGGTTTGGATGCCGTATTTAAGTTCTTGAGCAGTACAGCCATTGAGCTGGGCCATAGCCATTGCTGCAATTCCGTTTTCAATATTGATGGGAACTGGCTGTCCAAGCTGTATGCCTTTGATGCTTTCTATTGGCGATATAAAATCGAAGGTGATCTCTCCATTATCAATACAGATGTTTTCTGCATGGAAATCTCCTTCATTAAGGCTATAGTCAAAGAGGCGTACGCCTGTCTGGATGTTTTGTTTCATTTCCAAATCACGATGGATTATGAGTGCTCCACCAGGTTTGATAAGTTCTGTGTAGTGGCGGAAACTCTCAAGATAAGCTTCCTTTGTTCCATAGATATCCAGATGATCGGGGTCGGTAGAGGTAATGACGCTCATCCACGGACGGAGCCAATGAAAAGAACGATCGAACTCGTCGGCCTCAATGACAACAAAATCAGAATCAGAGAGGATGTAGTTGGTTCCGTAATTTTTGGAGATACCGCCTAGGAAGGCATTACAATCTAAATGACTCTGATGCATGATATGGGCACACATGGTTGAAGTAGTAGTCTTGCCATGGGTGCCGGCTACGCATAGCCCCTTATGGCTCTCGGTCAGAGATCCAAGGACTTGTGCACGTTTCTGTATTTCAAATCCATTCTCGCGGAAAAATTTCAGCTCCTGATGATCAGCAGGTATGGCTGGCGTATAGATAACCAGACATGAGTCCTTTTGCTTGCAGACATGGGGAATGTCATCAACACTCTCGTGGTAGTGGATGAGCATGCCTTCTGTTTCAAGGCGTTTTGTAAGTTCGGATGGTGTCTTGTCGTAACCGGCTACAACAAGGCCTCTTTTGATAAAGTAACGGGCGATGGCACTCATACCGATGCCACCAGCTCCTACGAAATATACTGCTTTGATATTATTTAAATCCATATATTCTTATTTCCTTTCTGCCAATTTAATAACTTCTTTTGCAATGATGTCAGCTGAATCGGGCAAAGCAAGTTTTAGCACATTTTCGCTTAAAGATTGGAGTTTATCTTCGTTGGCGACTGTTTTGATTGCCAAATCCAACAGCATTGCTGGGGCTTCAGAGTCTTTTACGTAGATAGCTGCATCACGGTTAGCCAAAGCTAATGCATTTTTTGTCTGGTGGTCTTCTGCCACATTCGGACTTGGTACTAAAATAACAGGTTTGCCAATCAGACAGAATTCTGAAATACTGCTAGCGCCAGCTCGACTAATAACCAAGTCTGCTGCTTTATAGGCGGTGCCCATATCTGTGATGAAATCGGTGACTACTAGGTTGGGTATTGCTTCACCCTTCAGCCTTTCTGCTATCTCGGCGCTGTAATACTTACCTGTTTGCCAGATGAATTGAACATCAGACTGCTTGATTAAGTCGATATGCTGCAATACGCTCTCATTGATTGTTCGAGCCCCTAAACTTCCACCTACTAAGAGGATGGTCTTTTTTGCAGGGTTCAGTTGAAATGATTTTATTGCATCTTCACGAGATATGGTTGTATCTAACAGGACTTGACGTACTGGATTACCTGTTAAGATAATTTTCTCGCTTGGGAAGAAGCGTTCCATGCCTTCGTAAGCCACGCAGATTTTCTCGGCTTTCTTGGCCAACAACTTGTTGGTAACACCTGCATATGAGTTTTGCTCCTGAATCAGACAGGGAATACCCATAGCTGCTGCTTTGTTTAGAGTCGGGCCACTTGCATATCCGCCAACGCCTACTGCTACTTGTGGCTTGAACTCCTTAATAATTCCTTTTGCCATGCGCTGACTCTTCCATATCTTGTAAAGTACCTTGAAGTTCTTAAGCAGATTCTTGCGATCGAAGCCACAGATAGGCAGACCTTTGATCTCGTATCCTGCAGCAGGTACTCGTTGCATCTCCATACGGCCAAGAGCGCCTACAAATAGAATTTTGGCATCTGGACGTAATGCTTTTATTGCATTTGCAATCGAGACTGCTGGGAAAATATGTCCCCCAGTGCCTCCTCCGCTAATGATGACTCTCAGTTCTTCCATGTCTTATTTGATTATTGCGTGCAAAATTACAAATTAAATTTCTTTTTCTACTATTTTTACCTCCCTTTTTTTTGCAGAGCGACTAACACTTAGTATAACTCCTATATAGGCACAGTTAATGATAGTCGATGTGCCACCTTTGCTGATGAGTGGTAGCGGTTGTCCTGTAACGGGGGCAATACCAACAGCTACTAACATGTTAAAGGCTGCTTGAATTACCAATAATAGTGCTAGTCCCATGGCCAAAAAGGCTGGAAAGTTATTCTCACATCGGCTTGCTATACGGGCAGTGCGGTATAGCAGAACTATGTATAGGAATACTACGCCGGTGGCACCAATTATTCCTAACTCTTCAATGATGATAGCAAAGATAAAGTCAGAGAACGCTTGGGATAGAAAGTCGCGCTCTACAGATTGCCCAGGTCCTTTTCCTATGATATTGCTTGAAACGATGGCAATATTGGCATGAGCCACTTGGGCATCCTTGTCAAGATCATATTGGTCCGGGGTAATCTCTTGCTTGTTAGAGAATTTTTTTATGCGAGATTTCCATGTGTCGGCTCGGTGTAGAAGTTTCTCTATCTTACTTTTCTCCCTCGGGGTGCTAGCTACTTGTTCTGTGGCAGCTTTGTCGACAGCTACGTTATTGTCGTTACCTACAGCCATGATGAGTAGTAATCCAACAAGAGCCAGGCCAATGACTATGCCGGCTAATTTTGCTAACTGTATGGTTGGTACGCGCCCGATGATCATCATTAGATAGACTACTGTGCATAATAAGGCTGCTGTTGAGAGATTCTCGACCATGATCAGGAATGCTATAGGCACAACGATGCAGAGGATGTATTTGAAAGCTTTCTTATCTGCTCCATTCTCGCGTTGCATGGCACTCAGGATTTGAGCTGTAGCCAAAACGATGGTTCCTTTCGCTATTTCTGAAGGTTGGAATGTTAGTCCGAAGATATTTATCCAACGGCTGGCATCTCCTGTCTTTTCTCCAGTGGCGAGAACCCAAAGTAGTAGAATGACGGTGATAATGAGCAAGAAAGGGGTCATTAGTTTAAAGTATCGGCATGGTATGTTGAGTGTTACAACAGCAACCACAGCCCCCAGAATGATGGTGACTGTATGGAAGACGATTGGGCCCATGTAGTTCTGACTCTTGTATGTCAGATTACTCGAAGCAGAGAATACTTCGACAATACTGATCATGCAGAGGAAGAAAAAGACCATCCAAATGACCTTGTCTCCTTTAAAAACATTCCCTATTTTCTTGTTCATTCTAATCTTACTATTTTTTATGTACGACTGGCTCGTCTAAAGACTTCTAGCCAGAGTTTTAAACTGTTCGCCACGGTCTTCCATGTTTTTGAAGAGGTCGAACGAGGCGCAGCAGGGACTTAGCAGTACTGTTTCACCTGGCTGAGCCATCTCGTAGCATGCCTCCATGCACTCTTTCATTGAATGGGTGTCGCGAACAGGTATGCCTAAACTATCGAAGTTGTCATGAAGCTTCTTGTTGTCAGCGCCAAGGAATACGAGTCCTGAGCATTTTTCTTTTACCAACGGCTTGATGGGGTCGTAGTCGTTTCCTTTGTCTTTGCCGCCAATTATCAAGATAACTTTTGTCTTCATTGCTTCGAGAGCGTACCAGCAGGCGTCTACATTCGTGGCTTTAGAGTCGTTGATGTATTGCACGCCACGTACAGTACATACCTTCTCCAGTCTGTGTTCTACTCCGGGGAAGTCGCCAAGACTTTTGCGTATCTCTTCTTTTTTGATACCTGCGATGTCAGCTGCGATACCAGCGGCCAATGAATTGTAGATGTTATGTTTTCCTGTAAGGCTCAGGCTCTCTTGCTCCATATTGAATGGCTCAGGCTTCTCAATCTTATACTGACCTTCTTCAATATATCCGATGACTCCCTTTTCTTTCAACTCTGAGAATGGGTATTGAATTGACTGAATGTCATATTTCTCCAACTCGCGTTTGATGATAGGATCATCTGCCCAGTAGATAAATGCATCCTTTGGAGTTTGGTTCTGGATGATGCGCATTTTGGCATCCACATAGTTCTGCATCTCAAAGTTATAACGATCCAGATGGTCGGGCGTGATATTTAGCAGAATAGCTATGTCGGCACGGAAATCATACATGTTGTCGAGTTGGAATGAACTGAGTTCGATGATGTAGTATTCGTGTGGATCCTCAGCCACCTGCAGGGCGAGAGAATTTCCGATGTTACCAGCCAGACCGGCATCGTAGCCTGCTTCTTTGAATATGTGATAGATAAGTGAGGTTGTGGTTGTCTTGCCGTTAGAACCAGTGATGCAGATCATCTTTGAATTGGTATAACGACCAGCAAACTCGATTTCGCTGATGATATGAATACCTTTAGTAATAACTTTTTGAATCATAGGAGCGGTATCGGGAATGCCTGGGCTCTTAATTATCTCATCGGCATTCAGAATCTTTTCTTCTGTGTGCTGACCTTCCTCCCATTCAATCTGGTGGTCGTTTAAGAGTTTCTTATACTTGTCGGCAATTTTTGACATGTCTGATACAAACACGTCAAATCCTTCCTTTTTTGCGAGAACAGCAGCTCCTGCGCCACTTTCTCCTGCTCCTAATATAACAATTCTTTTCATATCTTTTCTTATCGCATTTTAAGGGTGATGATTGTGAGGGCGGCCAAAATGATTGTTGTAATCCAGAATCGGATGGTTATCTTCGATTCGTGGAATGGACGATGAGGCCAGCCTTTCAGAATATAGCTGCTTGTTGCATCAAGCTGTGAGTCGAGTTTTCTGAAATTATCATGGATAGGCGTGGCTCTGAATACTCGAACGCGTTTTCCTTTGCGCTTTTGTATTTTGAACCATTGGGTTTGAATGATAACACTCAGACTTTCAACGAAGAAGATGCCACAGAGTATAGGCAGCAAAAGCTCTTTATGGATGATGATTGCTGCAACACCTATGATTCCACCAATGGTGAGTGAGCCAGTATCACCCATGAATACCTGTGCCGGATAAGCATTGTACCATAGGAAACCGATCATGGCACCAATAAAAGCACATAGGAAGACAACCAGTTCTTCGGAGTGTGGGATGTACATGATATCAAAGTAAGATGCATAGCCAATGTGAGATGATACATAGGCTAAGATGCCAAGCGCCACACCAATAATGGCTGAATTGCCCGCGCACATGCCGTCCATGCCATCGTTCAGATTGGCGCCATTTGAGACAGCAGTAACAACCAGGATGGTCATCATAACGAATAGTATCCAGCCTGCAGCAACCTTGTATTTGCCACAGAATGCCATGATGTTTGAGTAATTCAGATTATGATTCTTGATGAAGGGAATCGTGGTGTGTAGTGATTTTACTGCTTCTTTCTTGTGCTTAACCACATACTCTTGATTTTGCTGCTGGACATTTATGTTCTCTCGAACAACAACGTCTGGGCTGAGCCAAAGCGTCAGTCCTACGATGAACCCGATACTTACCTGGCCTACAATCTTGTACTTGCCTTTCAATCCGTCTTTATTGCGCTTGAATATCTTGATGTAGTCATCGAGGAATCCAAGAAAACCTAACCAGATGGTGGTTATAACCATTAGGATGAGGTAGATGTTACGGATGCGGCCAAAGAGTAAAACGGGTACCAGGATACTTACGATGATGATCAGTCCACCCATGGTGGGTACACCTTTCTTTTCTACTCCAAATGGGTCGATGCTTGGATCGCGTTCTGTCTCGAAGATACTTCTACGTTTCATCCATTTGATGAATCTCTCACCAAACCAGGCTGATATCAACAATGAGAGAATTAACGTTAGCAATGAACGGAACGAGATATAGGCCCACATGTGTGAACCTGGTATATCATACTGGTCGAGGAATCTGAACAAATAGTATAACATGGGCTTTGATATTATGAATTGAATATTTCTTTTACTACCTCTTTGTCGTCAAAGTGGTGCTTCACCCCTTTGATATCTTGATAATCTTCATGTCCTTTACCTGCTATCAGTATCACATCGCCTTTTTCTGCCAGCATGCAGGCTGTGCGGATTGCTTCACGACGGTCTACTATGCTCAGCACTTTCTTCATCTGTTTTTGGTCGAGTCCTGCCAACATGTCGTTGATGATGTCCTGTGGCTCTTCAAAACGTGGATTGTCAGAGGTGATAATAACTTTGTCACTCTGTTTTACGGCTTCTTGTGCCATAATGGGGCGCTTGCCTTTGTCGCGGTTGCCGCCTGCGCCGCAAACGGTGATAACCTTTCCCTTGCCGTTAAGAACTTCGTGAATGGCGTTGAGCACATTCTCAAGGGCGTCAGGGGTGTGGGCATAGTCAACAATGGCGGTATATCCTTCGGGCGAGTGTATTGGCTCAAGGCGGCCACTTACGCTTTTGAGAGTACTGAGAATAAGTAGGATGTCTTCAGGCTTTTTGCCTAACATAACGGCTGCGCCATATACTGCCAACAGGTTGCTGACATTGAATTTTCCAATAAACTGTACACCTACTTCCTTGCCGTTTATGTCAAGATACATACCTTCAAAATGGCACTCGATAAGTTTTGCCTTAAAATCAGCCATTGTTCTGGTAGAGTAGGTCTTTATCTGGGCTTTGCAGTTCTGGACCATTACCATTCCGTTCTTGTCGTCGGCATTGGTTATAGCAAATGCGTCCTTGTCAAGATTGTCAAAGAATGCTTTTTTGGCATCACGGTAGTTTTCGAAGGTCTTGTGGTAGTCCAGATGGTCACGTGTAAGGTTGGTAAATAGACCGCCGGCAAACTTCAATCCGCCAATACGCTTTTGTGCGATAGCATGACTTGAACATTCCATGAATGCGTATTCGCATCCGGCCTCTACCATCTGGGCTAAGAGACGATTCAGTTCAATTGGGTCTGGGGTCGTGTGGTCGGTAGGTATAGCCTCGTCTTCAATATAGTTGCATACTGTTGATAATAATCCGCATTTGTGCCCAAATTTACGGAACATATTATATAATAAGGTGGCAATGGTTGTTTTACCATTGGTGCCAGTAACTCCTACCAGTTTCAATTTTCTTGAAGGGTCGCCATAGAACAGTGTGGCAACTTTTCCTACCGCGTCCTCGGTAGAGGCTACCATGATATATGTTACTCTTGCGTCTTGTTCTTCTGGCATTTTTTCGCACAACACTGCTGCTGCTCCCAATTCTGTGGCTTTGGGGATAAACTTATGTCCATCCGTTACGGTGCCAGGAATGGCAACAAACAGATGGCCTTTCTCAACGCGACGGGAGTCTATGTCTACACCCGTGATGTCTACATCTGTATCCCCGAGGATGTTTAGCACTTCTACGTGCTTTAGCAGTTCATTTAATTTCATATTTTTATACCTTATATTTATTAATCTAATGATAGTTCACATATCATGCCCCGTTTTACAACAGAACCAGCATGAATGCTTTGTGACTTTACTTTTCCTCTACCCTTCAGTCGGGCTTTGATATGCCGACTTTCAAGCATATAAACGGCATCTCTTGCCCCCATTCCCGTAACATCTGGTACAATGTGCTTATTGTCGTCGTTAGAATATGTGCTACCAGGTACCGATGCCTTTGTCTTAAGAGAAGCTAATACGTAATTAGCAGCCGACTTGTTACCCTTCTTTACAGCAGGGGTCATTACCGAGCGTGTATCGCGTGCATCGTCTACGCTACGTTTCAGGTTCTGGGCCATTACGCCCTCTGCAATATGATGAAAAACAACTCCGCTCATGCCGCCACCAGAAGCGGGAAGCCCCGATTTCTTCAGGCATACGATACACGTATAGCGTGGGTCGTCTGCTGGGAAGAATCCTGCAAAACTCAGCCAGTAGCGTGTAACACCAGAATGGTAGCTGCCAAATTGGTCTGCCACCTGAGCAGTTCCTGTTTTTCCTGCTACTTTGAATGATTTTGAACCTGCTTTCTTGCCTAGTCCTTGGCTTACAACATGCTCCAGTATGGTTTGCATGGTCTTGATGGCCTGTGGCTTGGCAATGCGCTCTTTAAGCACAACGGGCTCAAACTCTTTGATGACTTCACCATTCTTCATCAACTGTTTAACGAATCTTGGCTGCATCATCTTACCATCGTTGGCAATCGCATTGTAGAAGGCTACCGTATTGATAGGTGCAATCTGGGTTTCGTAACCTATGCTCATCCAGGGCAGGGTGGTCTTACTCCAGTACTTCGACCTGTCGGTAGTCTTGGTGTCTGGCATACGTATCATTGGGGTGTGATAACCTACCAATGGCAGTTTCAGGTCTTCGTGAATGCCTACACGATAGAGTCCCTCTACATATTTTCTAGGGTTGTGGCCGTAGTATTTGTCAATGAGGTAGCTGACGCCAATGTTTGAACTAACCTCCAAAGCGCGAGCAACATTGATCGTTCCATAACCGCCACGTCGCCAGTTGTGATCTTTCATAGGACGGCCGTGCATCTCCATCACACCGCATCCTGTAGGGATTGTCATGGTGGTGTCGATCACACCATCGTCAAGGGCTACCAGGAATGAGGCAACCTTGAACACGGAGCCTGGTTCACAGCGATAGCTGATGGCGTTGTTAACCATTTCGTAGTATCTGCCGTCATTTCCCCTGGTCATGTTAACGATGGCTTTAACATCGCCAGTCTTCACCTCCATGAGAATAGCTACGCCCATCTCGCCGTTAATTTCCTTCAGCTCGTCTACTAATGCCCGTTCTGCCAAATCCTGCATGCTAACATCTATGGTGGTTACTACATCCACACCGTCTTCGGGCGAGAGAACGGGAATGTCTAAGTATTTGCTTAGAATCTTGCGTCGATGCATCAGACCATTCTTGCCTCGAAGTAGGGTGTCAAGCGACAGTTCCAGTCCATTCTTGGCGCTATCTTTGGCAATATATACGTCGCCAATGGTGCGCTGGGCAAGTGTGCCGAATGGCTTGCGGCGTGTGTTGAACTCCTCCCAGTGGAACCCGCCTTTATATGTGCGTTCCTTGAAAATGGGCAGGCTGTGTATCTCGCAGAATGTGTTGTAGTCGATGCGATGATTCAGAATGTCCCAATGGCGAGAGCCTACAGTGCCATTTTTTAGTACCTTATGCTTGCCTTCCATCAGGTGGCGCTTGAACTCAGCTGCTGTTTTCTGAGGGAAAATCTGGTTCAGTTCGTAGCAGATGGTGTCTATATTTGCTGCCCAGATGGAATCGTGTTTACGTTTGCTGATAGAATCGTCAGTACCAGCTTGGAAATCCATGAATACCTTATATTCTGGGATGCTGCTAGCCATTAACTGCCCGTCGCAGCTAAGAATGTTGCCTCGATTGGGCTTAACGGTGACACTGTCGCGTTTCAAACGGGATGCAACCTGAGTCCAATAGTCTTTTTTGGCAGTCATGATGTACATGGCTTTGCCCACAATGGCAAAACCAATCAGGGTGAGTACTACTGCAATGGCAAAGTAGCGGGGCATGACTTTATTGTTATTGAACTTGCTCATCTCGTATTTCTCTATTCTGGTATATTTATTATATATGGTGGCTGGTCTGCTATGTGTAGCAGCGTGTCGTTATTCTGTTTCAGGGCGTCGAGCACATGGCTCTCACGGCACTTCTCTGTGAGTGTGCTGGAACTGGATAATGCTTTGTATTTGGCATCGAGCAGTTCTTTCTCAAGCTTATCGATGGTAATCAGGTCTTGCTGACACTGATATCTGGAGGCAACATAGGCAATGGTAAACATGACAATCAGCACAAACAGCCAAATCTGCTTGCGTACCATCTCTGCTGTCAGAAAGTCACCACCAAGAATGGTCCTGAGGTTCAAGGATGGGGTTAGTTTAGGATCTTCTTCCTTCACTTTCTCCTTGAGCTTCTGAATCGTATTCCTGGCTTGCTCCTTCATGTCAAGAGCCTCTGCCTGTTGTTCTATATGGTCTTTATTCTCCATTCTCGTTATTTGTTAGAGTTTCTCTGCCACTCTTAGCTTTGCGCTTCTGCTGCGCGGATTCTGTTGCTGCTCTTCGTTATCGGGTATAATGACCTTGTTGTTGATTTGACGGAAGGGAGCTTCGATACGCCCAAAAAAGTCCTTGCTTACTTTTCCTTCTACGTTGCCAGCCTTGATCATATTCTTGACGATGCGGTCCTCCAATGAATGGTAGGTGATAACGGAAAGACGTCCGCCAGCGCCAAGTAGATCCTTAGCTCCGTTTAGCATCTCTTTCAAGGCGTCCATTTCATGATTAACCTCTATTCGTAGCGCCTGGAACATTTTGGCCATCTCTTTCTTTTCTCTTTCGCGGATGAAAAGTTTTTCTGTGACCTTCATCAAGTCGCCTGTGGTTTCAATCTTCTGGTCGTTGCGTGTCTTACTGATTACTGATGCTATTTTACGCGCATTCTTCAGTTCGCCATAGATGTAGAAAATATCTGCCAACTGCTCTTCTGTGTAGTTGTTGATGATTTCTGCTGCTGTGGCTCCGGCGCGCTTGTTCATTCTCATGTCAAGCGGAGCGTCGAAACGGAATGAGAATCCACGTGTCTCGTCGTCAAAATGATGACTTGATACCCCTAAATCGGCTAAAAGGCCGTCAATGTGGTCTACTTCATAATAGCGCATCCAGTTTTTGATGTATCTGAAATTGCTTCTCACAAAAGTGAAACGGTTGTCACTAACGATGTTGTTTTCAGCATCGGGGTCTTGGTCAAAACTGTATAAATGTCCATTGTCTCCAAGTCGACGCAGGATCTCTTTGCTATGTCCGCCGCCTCCAAAGGTTACGTCAACATAGATGCCATCGGGCTTGATGGCAAGTCCGTTTATGCTCTCGTTGAGGAGCACGGGTACATGATATGTCTCGGCGGTAGTAATCATAGATTGTCGCTGATGTTCATTATATTCTCAAATTCAGTGCCGAATTCTTCCTCGCTCTTCAGGGTTTGCTTCAATTTCTCTGGGGTCCAGATCTCGATGGTGTTGTCCATGCCAATGAACTGGATGTCCTGATCTATACCGGCAATTTTCATCAGACGCTTGGGAATGAGAAAGCGGCCGTTGCCGTCAAGAGCAACGATTTCGGCTTCAGATACGAATTGGCGGAAAATCTGTTGGTGCGCTTGTTTCCATGGGCGCAGTTGCGACTTCAGTAAATCCAGTCGCTCGTTCCATACGCTTTCAGGATAGAGTACCAGGCACTCTTGGAAAACATCCTTCCTGAGCACCAGTCCTTCTTCGCCAGATGTCTGTAACACCTTGCGGAAAACGGCAGGTAGGAAGGCTCTTCCCTTGGCGTCTGTTTTTGCCTCTATATTACCTATAAAACGCATACGTACCTATTTAATAATTTATTTGGCGCAAAGATACGGATTTTTCCCCACTTTACACCACAATTCCCCACTTTTTTTTGATTTTAACCTTTTTTTGTTGATTTATTGCCCCTTTGTGTCCTAAATACATTTAAAATCAAAGTTTTTTCTTCTTTTTTTGCTCATTATTCAAAGAAATGTGCTATTTTTGCAAATTGTTAGTGAATGAGAGAAATGACAACGGTAACAGAGCATACGATTGACATTGATCGGATCCTTAAGGGGAAGATGGGCGCAAAGGCTAAATTTGTGCCTCGCCTGTTAGTTGACTGGCTTAAAAGAATAGCCCATCAAGATCAGGTAAATGCCTTCCTCTGGGAGAGCCGTGATAAGGAGGGGGTAGAATGGCTGGAGGAATGTGTTAAGTACCTTGATATGACGCTTAACATTGTTGGCAAAGAGAATTTGCCTGATCCTGCCGATGGTAAATTGTATACTTTTGTAAGTAACCATCCTTTAGGTGGTGAAGATGGTGTGGCGCTTGGAGCTATTATTGGAAGATTCTATGAGGGGCGTTTCCGTTATTTGGTCAATGACTTGCTGATGAATTTGCCAGGACTGGCTCCTCTGTGTATTCCTATCAACAAAACAGGCAATCAGAGTCGTAACTTCCCTGCGATGGTTGAGGCTGGATTCCGAAGCGATCATCACATGCTGATGTTCCCTGCAGGCATCTGCTCTCGTAAGCGTGGCGGGGTTATAAAGGACTTGCCTTGGAAAAAGACCTTTATCTCGAAGAGTGTTGAATACCAGCGCGACGTTGTGCCAATTCATTTCAGTGGTGAAAATAGCAGGTTTTTCTATCGTCTTGCTAACTTCAGTGACAAATATCTGCCATTTAATTTGGCAATGTTATTTCTTGTCGATGAAATGTATAAAAATGTGCATAAGACGTTTGAGGTTAAGATTGGTAAACCTATTCCCTGGCAGACTTTTGATAAGTCGAAGTCGCCGATGGAATGGGCGCAATTTGTAAAGGAACAAGTCTATAAACTATAAATAAAGAAAAAGGAAGAGAGAATGGAACAGGAAATCATCCAACCAATTGCCAAAGAGATTCTTAAAAGTGAACTCACCCCAGATCGTCAGCTTCGTATGACGAATAAGAGCCATAATGAGATTTATGTCATTACAGCTCATAATGCGCCTAATGTCATGAAGGAGATAGGACGACTCCGAGAGATCGCATTCCGTGAAGCCGGAGGCGGTACGGGTAAAGCTATGGATATCGATGAATTCGACACCTGCGATAATTGTTATAAGCAATTGATCGTTTGGAATCCTGAGGCTGAGGAGATAATTGGTGGTTATCGTTATCTTTGTGGAACCGACTGGGATTACGATGAAAAGGGACAGCCTATCCTGGCCACCAGCCATATGTTTCATTTTTCTGACCGTTTCATCAAGAAATATGCCCCATGGACTATTGAACTTGGACGTTCGTTCGTCTCTCTTCCATATCAAAGTTCACGCATGGGAGCCAAGAGCTTGTTCGCACTTGATAATCTATGGGATGGACTCGGAGCTTTGACGGTTATCAAGCCTAATGTAAAATATTTCTTTGGAAAGATGACGATGTATCCTTCGTATATCCGCAAGGGGCGTGATATGATTCTCTACTTCCTGAAGAAGCATTTTGATGATAAGGAGAAACTTATTATACCGATGAAACCGTTGGAATTGGATACCGATCCTCAGGAATTGGAATCGCTTTTCGGAGGCAAGTCTTTCAAGGAGGACTATCGTGTGCTGAATGGTGAGATCCGCAAACTGGGGTATAATATCCCACCATTGGTTAATGCCTATATGAGCCTTTCGCCAACGATGAAGCTTTTTGGTACCGCCATTAACTATGGATTTGGCGATGTGGAGGAAACGGGTATTCTGATTGCTGTCGACGAGATTCTTGAGGAGAAGCGTGTACGTCACATTGATTCGTTTATTAAGGAGCATCCAGAGGCATTGAAGATTACGAGTGGCGCCAATAATGTTATATATAAGGAAAAATAAGTAATTTTTTAACCTAAAGATAACATAGTATTAGCGGTAATCTCATTTTTTCATCGTATCTTTGCATTCACATATAATCAGCAAAGACGATGAAGAAGGCAATGATGTATCTACTGTTGGCATTGGGCATCACACTCGTTGTGATGTTCATTGGAGGTGCTGTGGTAGGATTTGTTGCCGGTTTCATCGAAGGTTTCAGAGGCGAAGAGGTAGGAACTGACACGTCGATGAGTGTGATGGTTTATGCTGCTTCAGCGTCTGTTATCTTATTGTGTATTGTTCTAAACTGGGTTTTCCTGAAATATGGTTTTGCAAATTATTCCTTGGGCCGTATTCCTGAGCGGAATTCTGTTCGTCTAAAGGTTGCTGCAGGTGTGATGCTTGTTATGGCAGGCTTGGCAGTCTTGCAGTGTTCGATGGAAGATGTTTTTCAAGTTGCTGAGAATGATGCCTTAATAAAAGAGTCATATGCTTGGATGCGTCAGCATCCGATTTATTCCATATTAATACTTTGTGTTGCAGAAGCAACAGGTAATTTGGTTATTTATGGAGCTGTGCTTCGTGAGATCTTGGAATGGAAGCATCGTCCAGTTATTGTTATCCCAGTGTTTGCAATTATAATAGGCTTATTTAGTATGGTAGCTGGAAATTCGATGTTGGTGGTGTATGGATTTCTGGTTGCACTAGTTGAAGCCTGTGTCTACGAATATACCCGCAGCATCATACCAATTATTATTGGTGATGTTGTTTTCTGGATTATTACATTGTGCTTGGTGGGCATTCCCGCTCAAGCTTGGTGGCCCTTTGCTGCTTGGCTTTTAATAACTCCTGGTATTCCTCTTGTTTTGAAGACCATGGATCCATACAAGCCAATTGATTAATGATAGGTGGCTATTAGTACGCTTACGTACGCACTCGAGTGCGCTTACGGGCGTACTCAAGTGCGCTCACGGACGTACTCATGCTGCATTGTAGCTTCGAATTTAAGCTTCTACTATCAATTGGAGCCCAATACCACGAACTGTTTTGAGATTAATCTTGGGTTCGTCGCTCAAAACCTTTCTGAGTTTATTCACAAAAACATCGAGCGAACGACTCGCGAAATAATCATCTTCAGTATTCCAGAACCGACTCAGGATTGCTTCTCTGCGAACTACGTTGTTCTTGTTCTCTGCCAGCAGCTGCAGAATTTGTGCTTCTCGCTGGGTGATGGTTTGTGCTTCGCCCGTTTCGTCGTTGCGAAGAGTGGCGTGATTGGCATCCAGCGTGAATTTTCCCAGTTTGTAGTGGCTGGTTTCATTCTGAGTCTTGGCGCCACCACGCATTTTCATCAGAGCCTGGATGTGTGCGTCTAACTCCTCAGGAACAAATGGCTTCTTGACATAGTTGTTAATACCTAAGCGATAGCCGGCCTTTACGTCGTTGGGCGAGGTGAGGGCCGATGTAAAGATAATGATTACATCGCCATCCGTCTCACGAATGCGTTCCACCATCTCGAAACCATTCATCACAGGCATGTCAATATCAGATATGATAACATCGGGGCGAGTTTCTTCCCATGCTTTCACACCTTCCTTGCCATTCTTGGCGGTAGTAACCTCGTAGCCACCAATAATGTCTTCCAAACCTGTCTTCTCGATGTAAGCGAGCGATTCGTCGTCCTCAACTAGCAATAACTTGATCATACGTTCTTTGGGATATAAAGTGTAAACTCTGAAAATTTGTCTTTCTCACTCGATACAGTTACCTTGCCGCCATGGGCTTGCATAACCTGATCAACATAGTTCAGACCTAAGCCGAAACCTGATACGCCACCTTTGCGGTTCTTCTCGTGGATGGCAGCGCGCCCGAACTTGTCGAAGATAATCTGCTGTTCTTCTTTGGTAATACCAATGCCGTTGTCACGCACTTTTAAGAGCACATTTTTGTCTGTATCTATCGTTGAAATCTTGATTTTTATCTCGTCCTTCGAGTATTTGATGGCATTATCCAGTAGGTTGGCAATTGCCTCTGTAAGGTATTGCTCATCGGCCAGTACATTCCTTATTTTTAGGTCGGTAACAATTTCGAGCGGCTTGTCGGCTTTGGCCTTTGCTTTATCGATTAAATCGGTAATTATTGGTTCGATGTCAATATCCCATTTGTTTAGGATCAGCTTTTTGTTCTCGAGTTTCGAGATGGTAAGCAGTTTATTGACGAGTGCCAGCAGATGCTCTGCCTCTTCTTCAATAATCGTGTAGTATTTCTCTTTAATCTGAGGCTTGTCGTCAACCTTACCGCTATGCAGGAAGTGGGCACCCATAATGATCGATGAAAGCGGCGATTTCATGTCGTGAACCATCGCATACGAGAAGTCATTGCGTAGCTCGGCCATCTGTTCCTGTTCTGTAATAAACCTGAGTAGCTGGACGATGATAATAGCAAAGAATCCAAGGATGATGGCGCTGATCAGGAACAGCGGACTTAGTTTCTGGGCCAACTCTGGGTAGGGGTTGTTGAGCGCAACCTGTATGGCCTTCGACTGATCGCGTCGGATGCTGACAGGGTGGGTTAATAATGACCAGGAGGTGTTGCGATCGTTATTCCTGCGCAGGATGTGCCTGTCGGAGTCTACTTCGAGTATGGTTACGTCGCGATTGATATTAACGACACTCAACAACGAGTCTACGTATAGAGCCACGGTGTCGAGCGAAATCTCTGAGTGATATTTCTGGCTGAGTGCATCGTTCATACCCTCAACCGATGAGGCTAGCGATAGATTGCCACGGGATTCAGGCAGATGGAGCGTGTCGCCTTGTGTAACAATGTCTGCACGGGTGTAACTTTCGTAGAACATGGCCCAGGTAAGCTGATTGCCAGCTCGTTCTGTGATGTCTTTGGTCACAGAGCGATAGGTCATCCACATATATAGTGCCAGCAGTAGTAATACTGTTGTTACACTCACTATCGATACGATTTTATACTTACTGGTATGCATAACTGACTGCAAAGATAGTGTAATTTGCGTAGAAAAACAAATTTATCGGGGAAATTCGTTCACTAGACACGATAAAGCTGGCTCTGGGAACTGTCATGATTCCCAACTTTATAAGCTGAAGTGTAAGTTTTACAATTTATTAACGTAGGAGCTCTTTTAACGTTGCCTGATAATTCGTATCTTTGCAACCAAATATCAACTTTTCTAACGAACTATGATCAGAAATGTATTTTTAGTGGCAGCTCTGCTGTCGGTATGTACCTGCAATGCAGATGAAATAAAGGTGAAATCACCAAGTGGAAGTCTTGAAGTGATTGTGAACGATGAAGGTGGTAGCCCCACCTATCAGGTGATGCTCGAAGGCAAGCAAATGGTTGCAAAGTCCAACTTAGGACTGAATACCAGCATTGGCGATTTGACTCACGGGCTGAAGATTGTGGCAAACAAGACTGAGGCTGTTGAGAAACACTATGATATGCGAACCATCAAGACGTCGCATATCGATTATAAGGCTAATAAACTGTTGCTTACTCTCGAAAACTCGCAGAAACAGCAGTTGTCTGTCACCTTCATGGTGTCGGATAACGATGTGGCCTTTAAGTATGGTGTCCTCAAAGGTCCACGCGATACCCAGCGTATGTTGATCTTCGGTGAGGCCACCAGTTTTAACTTTCCTGATGGAACAACCACGTTTATCTCACCACAGATAGGGCCTAAGACAGGATGGGCAAATACCAAGCCTAGCTATGAGGAAGGGTATAGTGTTGACGGGCAGATGAATGTGAAGTCGCATTATGGACGAGGCTATACCTTCCCCTGCTTGTTTCATCTGCAGAATGGCTGGGCTCTGGTGAGTGAGACAGGTACTACAGGTTCTTATTGTGGCACGCATCTGTCTGATTATCAGACTGGAAACGGCTATTCCATCGCCTTCCCTGATAAGGGGGAGAATGGCGGTTTTGGCTCAGAGTTCGTGGCAGTGTCGCTGCCCGCTGAAACGCCTTGGCGTACCATTACTGTTGGCAATAGCCTGAAGCCTATTGTAGAGACTACCGTTAGCTATGATGTAGTTGACCCGCTCTATGAGCCAGCATATGATTATAAGGATGGGCGATACACATGGAGTTGGCTCATCTGGCAGGATGGCGCTACAGTCTATGAAGATCAGGTACAGTTTATCGACCTGGCTTCAAAGATGGGCTATGAATACTGTTTGGTTGATGCCCTTTGGGACACTCAGATAGGTCGCGACAAGATGGTTGAGCTTTCTCGCTATGCTCAGTCGAAAGGCGTTTCGCTTATGCTGTGGTATAATTCGAATGGCTACTGGAACGATGCACCTCAGGGACCACGCAACTGCCTGAACTCTTCGTTGGCACGCAATCGTGAGTTTAAGTGGTTGCAGCAGATTGGCGTCAAGGGCATCAAAGTCGATTTCTTTGGCGGTGATAAGCAGGAAACCTTGCAGCTATACGAGGATATCCTGGCCGACGCTAACCGTTATGGTATCCAGGTTATTTTCCATGGATGCACCTTGCCTCGCGGATGGGAGCGCATGTTTCCTAACTATGTTGCCTCTGAGGCGGTCTTGGCGAGCGAGAATGTGTTCTTTGGTGAGGGCGCAGCCATTCATGAGGCTTTCGATCTTACCTTGCATCCCTTCTGTCGTAATGCTGTTGCATCGATGGATTGGGGCGGCGTGATTATGAATAAGTTTATGAGTCGCGACAATAAGAGTCGCCATGCTCGTAAGACTACTGATATCTTCGAGATGGCTTCTGGAATCACCAATCAGACTTCTATACAGTGTGTGGCTATGTGTCCAAACAACCTGCAGGAGCTACCACAGTTCGAACTCGACTTCCTGAAGCAGTTACCTGCTACTTGGGACGAAACCCGTTTCATTGATGGCTACCCAGGTAAGTATGTGGTTCTGGCTCGTCGCCATGGTGCCGATTGGTATATTGCTGGTCTGAACGCTCAGAAAGAGCCGCTCAAACTCACTATCGACCTCTCTATGTTCATAGGTAAAACACCTACTATCTATGTCGACAATCAGAAGGGAGAACCTACGATGAATTCGCTGAAAATAGACAAGAGAGGTAAGGCTAAAGTAACCATTCAGCCTAACGGAGGTTTGATTATCAAGTAAACACGGTATATGAAAAAGCTGCTATCTACACTCATGCTGTCTGTGAGCGTTGTGTTCACAGTGTCAGCTGGCGATTTTACGTTGCCATTGATTCAGAATGTCAATGCTTACGAAACCTGTTCATTGAATGGCGATTGGAACTACATCGTAGATGTTCAGGAAGAGGGGTATTACGATTATCGTATGAAACCCACAGCATGGGGATTCTTCCGTAATGCCAAACCCCAGAAACCAGAAGACCTGATTGAGTACGATTTCGACAAGTCGCCAACGATGAAGATCCCTTCTGACTGGAATACCCAGGATGAAAGACTCTTCTTTTATGAAGGAACGGTATGGTTTAAGAAGAGTTTTCTGGCTGTACCCATGAAAGAGTGCCGTACTTTGCTGTATTTTGGGGCTGTGAATTACGATTGTCATGTATGGGTAAACGGCAAAAAAGCAGGTCATCATGTGGGTGGCTTTACAGCATTCAACTTCGATATCAGTGATTTGCTGATTGATGGAGAGAATACGGTTATCGTAAAGGTTGATAACAAGCGCCATGCAGAGGATGTTCCAACGCAGATATTTGACTGGTGGAACTATGGCGGCATCACTCGCGATGTTAAGCTGGTGAAAGTGGATAGTGTGTATCTTGAGGACTACGACCTCCATCTGAAGAAAGCGGCTAATAAGTCAAAAGTGAGAGAGATTGCCTTTACAGCCAGGATCAACACCAAAGAGTCAGGCCATAAAGTAGAGGTGTATTTCCCAGAACTGAAATTAAAGCAGCAGCTTATTACCGATGCTCAAGGCCAGGTGAATGGCACGCTGAAGGTGGCTGCTAAGAAACTGCAGCTGTGGAGTCCGGAGAATCCAAAACTATATCGTGTGGATCTCTCAGTGGATATTTCTACCATCTCCGACGAGATTGGTTTCCGTACCATCGAGACGCGTGGTAAGCAGATCCTGCTTAACGGTAAGCCCATCTTCCTGAAGGGTATCTCTATCCATAATGAGAAACCTAATGGAGGTGGACGTGCCAACAGTGTTGAGGATGCTCACACTCTGCTCTCATGGGCTCAGGAACTGGGCTGTAACTTTGTGCGTTTGGCCCACTATCCTCACCATGAGGAGATGGTACGTGAGGCTGAGCGGATGGGAATACTGGTATGGAGCGAAATCCCTGTCTATTGGACTATTGCCTGGACCAATCCGCAGACCTTTGCAAATGCAAAGCAGCAACTTACTGACATGGTGGCTCGCGACCATAATCGTGCCAATGTCATCATCTGGAGTATTGCTAACGAAACCCCACACTCAGCCGAGCGTGATAAGTTCTTAGGTGGGTTGGCCAAGTATGCCCATACTCTCGATAACACCCGCCTTATTTCTATGGCTATGGAGGTTACAGGTGCTTCGAACTACGTGAATCGTCTGAACGATAATATGAATGAGTATGTAGACGTGGTAAGTTTCAATCAGTATATCGGTTGGTATCGTGATGTTAACGATGCGCCAAAGATGAAATGGGAAATTCCTTATAACAAACCGGTGATTATCAGTGAGTTTGGCGGTGGCGCGCGTTATGGCTTCCATGGCAGCAAGAACCAGCGGTGGACAGAGGAGTTTCAGGAGAATTTATATATCGAGAATACTGCCATGCTTGACAAGATTGACGGACTGGCTGGCACTACACCTTGGATTCTGAAAGACTTCCGTTCACCTCGTCGCGTGTTGCCGGGTGTGCAGGACTACTACAACCGCAAAGGACTCGTTAGCGATAAGGGCGAGAAGAAAAAAGCATTCTTTGTGCTCAAGAAGTGGTATGAAACAAAATAATAAATAGAAGCAATAACCAATGAAAAAAAATCTAAAGACTATCGGCAGCTGGGCCGCAGTGGCTTGTGCTGCATTAATGACAAGTTGTAACACAGCTATAGATATGGAACAGCAAATAGATGAGCTCTACAAGAAAATGCCTCAGGAAGAGCGGATCGCACAGTTGAGGAGTATGTATATGGACGAACTCTTCGATCAGCAGGGGCAGTTGGATACCGCTAAGTGTCGTCAACTGATACCTTTTGGTATTGGCCATTTCTCTCAGTTCTGTATGCAGCAGCCACGCGATCCAAATGAACTTCGCGATAGGGCCATTGCTATCCAGGATTGGCTTATGCACAACACCCCCAATGGGATACCAGCCCTCTTGCACGAGGAAGTTCTCTCTGGTATCAATACTAAGGGAGCCACCATCTATCCACAGCAGATAGGACAGGCAGGTTCGTTCAACCTGGAGTTGGCTGAACTGAAAACGCATCAAACCAGCACGCAATTGCGTAAGATGGGAGGTATCTTTGCGCTCTCACCAATGGTTGATGTGTGTCGCACCCCTAGTTTTAATCGCTTGGAGGAGTCGTATGGTGAAGATGGATACCTCTCTGCTGCCATGGGTACTGCTTTTGTTCAAGGATTGCAGCAGGGCGACCTGAAGAAAGGTGTGGGAGCATGTTCTAAACACTATTTGGGCTATGGTGGTGGCGGTGATGCCGATGAAAAGGAAGTGATGGAGGAAATCCTTATGCCTCACGAGGCGATGATCCGCCTAACCGGTAGTGTGGCTGTCATGCCTGGCTATCACGATGTTCATGGCACTCGATGCGTGGCTAATAGTGAAATTCTGCAGAATATCCTGCGTGGCTACGTAGGTTTCGATGGGATGGTGGTGAGCGATTATACTGCTATTGATCAGATTCCAACCTATCATACTTCAATAGAGAAAGCTGCGGCAGCTATCAATGCTGGCAACGACGTTGATTTCCCTCACGGCGCAGATTATAAGAACCTTCAGGAAGCCATCGACAAAGGATTGGTTAAGCCTGAAGTGCTGGAACGTGCAGTTAAGAATGTACTTCGTGTCAAGTTTCGTATGGGGCTGTTTGATAAGGATGCCTATCTTTATTCAAAGGAGGACATCAAACTCGATACGCCCGAAGAGCGCCAAACTGCTTATGATATTGCATCTCAATCAGTAGTGCTATTGGAGAATAACGGCGTGTTGCCGCTCAAGCACGTCAAGAACGTACTGCTCACAGGCCCTAATGCCAATTCTATATGGGCTATGTGTGGCGACTATACATACCCAGCCATGTCATACTTCTGGAAGAAGGTAGACTATAAGTCTGAAGTCCCTCATATCGTAAGGCTGCTCGAAGGCATGCGGAAGAATAAGCCAGAAGGCATGAATCTGATGTATACACGTGGCTGCGATTGGACAGAGGATATAGAGACAAAGTATAGCGAATTGGGTGATGCCCGTGCTTGGGAGTATGAGCTATTGCATCGCAAGGTAGATGCTGGTGAGAAGGCCAGCAAGCAAGAGGCGCTTAGGATGGCCAAGGATGCTGATGTTATCATCGCTGCCATGGGCGAGAATGTGATGCTTTGTGGTGAGAACCGCGACCGGCAGGGCTTGCGCTTGCCAGGAAAGCAAGAGCAGTTTGTTGAGGAACTCATACAGACAGGCAAACCTGTTGTGTTAGTGATGTTTGGTGGACGTGCCCAGGTTATCTCTGGCTTAGCAGAGAAGTGTGCTGCCATCATCCAGGCTTGGTATCCTGGTGAGGAGGGTGGAAATGCTGTGGCCGATATCCTCTATGGAAAGGTGTCGCCATCAGCAAAGCTTTCTGTCAGCTATCCTAATGTTGAAATCAACGAGCCCATCTGCTATAATTATTCAGCAGAGAAAGATGCTCGCATACAGTGGCCTTTTGGCTATGGATTAAGCTATACCACCTTCGAATATGCCAATCTTGAGATGCCCTCTGAACTGACCACCAAGGACGAGAGCTTTACCATCACATTTGACGTGAAGAATACAGGTGAGGTCGCTGCCGACGAGGTGGCACAGATTTACCTCTCTCCAACAGCCAAGAGTCAGCAAATTCGTCCAATTCAGTTGCAGGGCTTTGCCCGGATATCCCTGAAACCTGGCGAGAGCAAGAAAGTAACGGCTAAACTGTTTACTGAGCAGTTGGGATTCTATACTAATAATGGCCAGCGACAATGGAATGTTGTTCCAGGAAAGTATCTTATTAAGATAGGTGCATCATCGCAGGATATCAAGTTACAGCAGGAAGTAAATCTTAGTGGTGAAGCTGTTAGCCAACCTCTCAGGAATCACTATTTCTCGGAGGAAAAACGGATTTAACCTAAAGATAACATTGCGATAACTCAGCGCTCGTGTAGTTTTTCGTATCTTTGCAACGTCAAACAGATAAAATAACAATTAAAACTGTAAGAGGTATGGAAGCAATCATCACAGCAGCAACGGTACTCACAATGTACTTCAACGCTATTAACTCTAACGAGCCCAACTATCTGTACAATGCAGATATGGAGGATGGCGTAGTAAACAAGATTGAGGTCTACGAGCAGAATGCTGAGCACCCCATGGCTCAGAAGATAGAATATCGCTATGAATACGATGAGCTTGGCCGCCTTGCTAACAAGGAGATGCTGAGTTGGGATGAAGCTAAAAAAGAGTGGCGTAAGAGTAGCCGTCTTTCTTATAAGTACTATAAGAACGGTTATAACGTAGAGGTTAGCTTATGGAATGCAGAGAAGCAGTCATATGATATCCCTACAGAGGTAACGCTCTATCGTTCTCAGGCTCCCAACCTTACAACGGTAAAGACCTATAAGATGAACGATACTCGCGACAATATGTATCTGTCGAGTAGGATGGTCGTGATGGAACCGTTGGATACCAATCTGTTAGCTGTAAAGTAGAATTCTCTCTCTTAAAATTATACAAAAACCCTTAAATGGGTGTAGGATCCGCAGTTAGCTTGGTGTTAATTGCGGATTTTTATGTAACTTTGCACATGTTTTATAATACAAAAACAATGGAATTAATTAATGGTAAGGAATTTGGAGGCGAGAGGCCTCTGTTTGCAACTCATGATTTGAGGTTGGAGAATATTGTGATTGTCGATGGAGAATCGGGTATCAAGCAGTGTCAGAATATCGAATGCTATGATAGTAAGTTCTATGGTAAATATCCTTGGTGGCATGTTGATGGCGCAAAGATTGAGCGCTGCTATTTTGCGCCAGGATCAAGGTCTGCCATCTGGTACACCAATGATCTGGTGATGAAGGATTGTGTGATCGATGGCCCGAAGTTCTTCCGTGAAATGAAGAATGTAGAACTGGAGAATGTAACGATTAACGATGCTGATGAAACGTTCTGGAAGGTCGACGGCCTGAAATTGAAGAATGTCAAGTTACACGATGGAACCTATCCTTTTATGTTCTCTCAGAATATCTATGTGGATGGTCTTGAGAGCGATGCTAAATATGTATTCCAGTACTGCAAGAACGTAGAGGTTCACAATGCCAAGATTCTCACAAAGGACTCTTTCTGGGAGTGCGAGAATATCACAATCTACGATTCTGTGCTTGATGGTGAGTATCTGGCTTGGCACTCTAAGAATGTGCGCTTGGTTAATTGCCATCTGGCAGGTGAGCAGCTGTTGTGCTATGCCAAGAACCTGGTGCTCGAGAACTGTACCTTCGATGCAGCTTGTGACCGCGTGTTCGAATATTCAGAGGTTGAGGCTGATATCAAAGGACATATAGAGAATATCAAGAACCCCACCAGTGGACATATTATTGCCGATTCCATCGGTTCAATAACCATTGATGAGAATGTACGTCAACCTAACAATTGTGTGATTGAGACAAGACAATGAAATACGGTTTCGATGAAGAAGTGGCCCGTCGTGGAACGGGATGTGTGAAGTGGGATGAGGCTCCAAGTGCTGATGTCATCCCCCTGTGGGTGGCTGATATGGACTTCAAGGCAGCACCGGCTATTCAGGAGGCTATTGCGAAGCGTGCTGCGCATGGTGTGTTTGGATATGCTGTGGTTGAGGACGATTATTACGAGGCTGTGATCTCGTGGTTCCAGCGTCGTCACGATTGGAACATCCAGCGTGATGAGATCCTGTATACTACAGGGGTAGTGCCTGCCATGAGTGTAGCTATCAAGGCGCTGACGATGCCTGGCGAGAAGGTGCTCTTCCTGTCGCCCGACTACAACTGCTTCTTCTCGTCGGTTCGTAACAACGGTTGCGAAGTGCTCGAGACAGCGCTCAAACGTGTGGGCGATACTTTCGAGGTGGACTGGGCTGATTTCGAAGCCAAGTGTGCCGACGAAAAGACCACTGTGTTCCTGCTTTGCAACCCTCATAATCCATGCGGACGTGTGTGGAGCAAAACCGAACTGATGCAGATGAACGATATCTGCTTGAAGTACGGCGTAAAAGTGGTTAGCGACGAGATTCATTGCGAACTCGTGATGCCTGGTCATAAGTTCCAGCCATTTGCTGCTGTCAGTGAGGCTTGCCGTCAGAACAGCGTGATACTTAACTCGCCTTCAAAGTCGTTTAATATCGCAGGTCTTCAGGTGGCCAATATTATCTGCTCGCAGCCTTCGTGGCGTCGCAGACTGGATCGGGCCATCAATATCAACGAGGTTTGCGATGTCAATCCCTTTGCCCCAGTAGCCCTGAAAGCTGCTTATAACGATAGTGAGGACTGGATTGATGAGCTGAACCAGTATCTCTGGGGTAACTACCAGATGCTTTGTGAGTTCATAGAGACTAACATGCCGCAGTGGAAAGTGTGCAAGTTGGAAGGTACTTATCTGCCTTGGGTGGATATAAGCAAGATGGGAGTAACGGCTCAGTCGCTGTGCGATCGCTTATTGGAAGATGCTAAGGTTTGGCTTAATCCAGGTACGATGTATGGTCCGCAGTCGGGCGAGGGCTATGTGCGCATTAACATTGCCACCCAGCGCTCGCGCTTAAAAGAAGCTTTGAATAGAATAAAGCAAGTAATGATTTAAACTAATGCGCATCGCAGTCCTGCTACTACAGGACTGCAATCCTTTAACTAAAAGACTGGAGTCCTTCGGTAAGAGGACTCCAGTCTTTGCTATTAAGTACTTTGGTGTTTCGTGGGAATTAGTTAATCAAGAAGATCTTAGTGAGTCCCTTGTAGGTGGCCTTGATAGTAGCGCGGCCTTCTACGATGCTGCTAACCTTGAATGTTACGCCAGGAACAGAGGCTGAGCACTCGATGGTGTTGCCATCGGCATTCATCTTGCCATACACCTGATAGCGGGTCTGGTCGGTGTAGCCGTTCAGGTTGGTGAAACGGATTGGTGTCGATGGAATGACCAGTTTCTCGCCGTTAACCTTGATGGTTACCTGTGGCACAACGGGTGCCTCGAACTTCTCGCCAGCCTTAGAGAATCCAATTCCGTGAAGGTCGAATAATCCTTGTGGGCGCTGTGGACCGCGAGGTGCTCCCCAGCGTGGGCGCTCTGGTGCCTTGATGTCGGCTCCCTCTGCCACCAGATAGATGGCGTGCTTGCCGGCAAGACCTTCGATGGCTGGAGTGGCTACCGAGTAGATGCGTGCTGTGCGAGGAGCATCGGCAGGGATGCTGATAACGCCGATTTCATCGCCATTCCATGGGTTGTCGATACGTACATGAATCTTAAATGCGCCATGTCCGCCAGGTGTGAGGTTCAGGTTCAGTGTGGCGCCGTCGCCTTTCACCGTGCCAGCGAATGGTTTCAACCCCTTAGTGGCTGTGGTAAGACCACCAAAGCCGAAATATTTAAAGCCCACGATGCCAGTATTGGTGATACCAGCAAGATCCATCGAGTTGTTCCATACGTCGTGGTTGTCCTGCATCCACTCGTTGCTGTTTGTACCGCCTGTCATAAAGCAGGCTATACCAGCAGAGTAGTAAGCATAGGGCGGCAGGCCGAAAATCTGAAAGCCTTCTGATGTGACCTCAGCTCCGGTATATTCGTTGCCGTTGGTGGCTTTGGCTGTCCACTCATTGTTCTTGTTATATGGGTCGTAGCCTGTAATCTTTACAGTGCCGCCTTTGGCAACAGGCTTCTTATCCCAGCTGATCTTGACTGGTGCGACCATGGCCTGACGTGCATAACCGAAACCGCGTGGAGGACGGTGATAGAACACGTACCATTGGCCATTTATCTCCTGCAGCGAGCCATGTGTGTTGTGGCCGGCATTGGTGGTGATGAGTTGTGAGCCATCCTGACCAGCTACTACGCCACGCGAGTCTACCAATACACCACCTGAACGCCAAGGGCCGAGTGGAGAGTCGCCAAAGGCATAGCGCAGGGCAGAGTTTGTGTTGCCCAAGCCATATTCCTTGCCACTATAGCCAGAGAACACCATCACATATTTATTGCCTACTTGACGAATGCTCGATGCCTCGAAGAAGTTGAAGTCGAGAGGATCTTGGCCCTGATAGAGTGCGGTGTACTTTGAACCAGGCTTGTCAAGCAGTTTGCCATCGAAACTGCAAGCGGGTATAAACGGATCTATCAGCTCTGTTCCCTCGCGCTTTGAATACATGGTGTTCTGGTCGAGCTGACAGGCTGTTGAATGTTGAAAACCATAGAAAACGTAGGCGCGGAAGCCTTTCTTGTAGTCTGGATCCTTCTTGTTGGTGATGTTCTCTATAAACACAGATGGGTCGAAGTCAATGAGCGAGCCAGGCAGACATCTGCGACCATCCTCTGTAAGATTGATAGGTGTGAAGGGACCGTCAGGACGGTCGCTCTTGCAAACCATTGCTACGCGCTGCCAACCACGAGAATGGGGATAGAGGTAATATGCTTTCTTTCCAGTGTCTTTATTCTTTACTTCCACTAAGTCGGGTGCAAACATGGTGTCCCATTGTCCATCAACGTAGTGCGTGAAAATCGGTCCTTCGTCACGCCACTGGCTTAAATCTTCTACTGGAGCACTCCACATGCGGATGTCGCTACCGCAGTAGGCAGAGTAGTTGGTGTCGTGTGAGCCAATGATGTAGGCGCGATATTTGCCAGGTTGATCAGGATCCTCGAATACGCGGGGTTCACCATCGGGTAGATGCTCCCAAAGTGGGAGATAGGGATTCTGTGCTTTTGTCGTCAGTGCGGCTAGCAACAGAAGTGGTAACAATAATGCTCTTTTCATACAGATGTGGGTTGAATTTTGTGATAATTTTTTATGCAAAGTTAGCAATATATCTATTTTTATACGATGATTTTTGTGAGAAATGTTTATCTTTGCAACATATATGAAAGTAATTGTAACTTTTTTGGCGTTTTTGTGCTTATTGCCAATGCGCGCAACCGACTTTAACGTGATGGATTATGGTGCTCACAGTGACACCACTGTACTTAGTACGTCTGCACTTCAGCAGGCTATCAATGCCTGTTCAAAGGCAGGAGGCGGGCGGGTCGTGATACCTGCAGGTATGTATAAGATTGGTACCATACAACTAAAGAGTCATGTCCATCTTTACCTGGAACAGGGTGCGACACTTTTTGGCAGCACTCGGATTGAGGATTATATTCCGATGAAGTCAGACTATTTGTCGCTACGTACACAGACAACAACCATTCAACTTATCTATGCCGACGGGGTTCATGATGTGTCGATAGATGGTTTTGGAACCATCGATGGTCGTGGCCGTGCCTTTAAGAAACTATCGTGGAATGATGAAGGTATCACCCGTCCCCATCTGCTGCGCTTTATTCAGAGTCAGGATATCCTGGTGCGTGGTATAACTTTGCGCAATTCGGGGTGTTGGATGCAGCACTACCTGGCTTGCGATCGATTGATGATTGATGGCATAAAGGTATATAATCGTAATAACTACAATAATTATGCACTCGACATAGATGGTTGTCATGATGTAATTGTCAGAGGCATGATGGCTGATAGCGATGATGATGGTATAACGCTCAAGAGCACCTCCCCGCGTCTTTGTGAGAATATACGTATCAGTGATTGTATCGTGTCAAGCCACTGCAATGCAGTAAAACTCGGAACAGAGACGAATGGTGGCTTCCGTAATATCAGTATCAGCGGTATCGTGGTTAAGCCTAGTCACGATCAGCAGGAAAAATTCTTTGGGCAGTGGATAGGTTCTTCAGCTATATCCCTTGAAATTGTAGATGGTGGTGTACTTGAGAATGTGACTATCTCAAATTTTACTGTCGAGGGTACTGAGTCGCCTATCTTTGTGCGTTTGGGCCATCGTGGGCGAGGTTATATGGAAGGGCAGCGCATCAGTCAGGTTGGTAGCATAAATGGTGTGCGTATAGATAATATTCAAATACGTCATGCAGGATCTATAGGCTGCTCTATTACTGGCTTGCCTGGTTATCCGGTTCGTAATGTGTCAGTCTCTAATGTAATGCTGCATCATAAGGGGGGGATAAAGCAGAGTCAGCTGGCGGAAATAGCTGACTCTATGGCTAATGAGAAGGCTGCCTACTATCCCGAGGCGACCATGTGGGGAAACCTGCCTGCCAAGGGGTTCTATGTGCGTCATGCCCGTAATGTCAGGTTCTCTAATATTCAGGTTTTAACTGATGAAGATGACGTCCGTCCAGAATTGGTAGAGGTGGATGCGGATGGCTGGGGTGATCAGGGTGATGGTACGTATCGTAATCCTGTGCTGAATGCTGATTTCTCCGATCCAGATGTGATTCGCGTGGGGCGTAAGTTTTATATGGTGGCTTCTGATTTTCATTTCATGGGTATGCAGGTGTTGGAGAGCGACGATATGGTTAATTGGCATTATGCCAGTCAGATCTATCGCTGCTTTGATGAGCCCGGATGGGATGCCAATCAGCACTATGCTGGCGGTTCATGGGCACCAAGCATTCGTTATCACGATGGCCTCTACTATGTCTACTTCTGTACGCCTGATGAGGGGCTCTATATGTCGACAGCTCGTAATCCTTATGGCCCATGGACACCGCTTCACCTGGTGAAACGTGTGGTTAAATGGGAGGACCCTTGCCCGTTCTGGGACGAAGACGGCCAGGCTTACCTGGGACGTAGTCAGCATGGGGCTGGCCCCATCATCGTTCATCGTATGTCGCCCGATGGCAGAACCTTGCTCGATGAAGGCAGGGTGGTGTATGAAGGCCCGATTGCTGAGGGCACCAAGTTTATGAAACGTCATGGTTGGTATTACCTCATTATTCCAGAGGGGGGTGTTGGCACAGGTTGGCAAACGGTGTTGCGTTCCCGGAGTATCTATGGACCTTATGAGCGTCGCATCGTATTGGAACAGGGAACTACTAATGTCAATGGGCCTCACCAAGGGGCGTTGGTGGATGCGCCTGATGGCTCGTGGTGGTTCTATCATTTCCAGGAAACACCTGTCCTGGGACGTGTGGTTCATCTGCAGCCAGCTCGTTGGGAAGCAGATTGGCCCGTGATAGGAATCGACTATGATAAGAATGGTGTAGGTGAGCCTGTGGCCGTATGGAGAAAACCTCTTCCATCAGCAGGTGCTGTCAGCTTGCCGTCGCGTGACGATTTCTCAGGGGCCTTGGGCTTGCAGTGGCAATGGAATCATAATCCTGTTGATACCCATTGGAATCTGACAGATCGCAAAGGCTGGCTTACACTTAATGCCTTATCTGCGGATAGCTTGAAGCAGGCTCGGAATATGCTTACCCAAAAGGTTATCGGTTATCAGAGTGAGAGCATCACCAAAGTCTGCATTCATGGTGACAGCTATGCAGGGCTCTTCTGTTCTGGTAAGTTGTTCTGTGGAGTAGGACTATGTAAGGATGGTGTATTCACCGAGTTTGGTGGCAAGCGTAAGCTCATCGTGAAAGGTGAGTATAAGGTAATATGGTTCAAGGTGACCAACGATTGCCAGCAGAATCGTCACCAGTTTTATTATAGTGTGGACGGACTTCATTATCTGCCTGTAGACTCTGCTTTCGCCATGCGAGGTGGCTATTGGAAAGGTATCCGTGTGGGGGTGTTTAACTATGTGCCTACACCCCCCAAAAACGTCAGGCGCTCTACATTATCGTATGCTCAATTCGACTATTTCGATCAAAAATTCGCTCAATAGTTTGGCTGATTGATAAAAATCTCGTACCTTTGCACACAGAAAAACATGCGCCCTGATAGTTAAATGGATATAACAAGGTCCTCCTAAGACTTAGTTCCGCGTTCGATTCGCGGTCGGGGTACTGGTTAGGGCAATATATGAAACAAGGTACCTCTTTTATAGGTACCTTGTTTTAGTAAGTTTTAATTATCAATCTATAACTGAGAGTATAGGTGAATGGTCTTTTATTATAATAATGAATAAAGGCTGCACTCCGTTAGGAATGCAGCCTTCATAAATTACTTAAAAGTTAAATTAATCAACTATTAATTTCTTGATGTTATTTTTCAGCGGGAGTCTTATCCAGAACATCGTCCTCCTTGATGGTACGGCCCATCCAAAGGAAGGCTGTAGGAGCGGCGATGAAGAGCGAACTCAGGGTACCGAATACAACACCCAGAATCATAGCCAGCGAGAATGAGCGGATGCTATCACCACCAAGGATGAAGATAGCCAACAGCACAATCAGAGTGGTTACAGAGGTGTTGATGGTACGAGCCAGTGTCTGGTTCAGCGAATCGTTGAACAACTGCTGACGATCGCGCTTGCCATAGAGATTGAGGTTCTCACGGATACGGTCGAATACAACCACCTTATCGTTGATAGAGTAACCTACAACGGTCAGGATGGCACCGATGAATACCTGATCGATCTCAAGTGACATTGGCGCCCAGCCCCAGCACAGTGAGTAAACACCGATAACAAGCAGGGCATCGAGAGCCAAAGCTACAACGGCACCTACAGAGAATGCGAGGTTGCGGAAACGCAGCAGGATGTACAAGAAGATGGCAAACAGAGCGATAGCAACGCTGATGTATGCACCACGAGTGATATCCTTAGCTACTGAAGGACCAACCTTTGCAGAGCTGATGATTGAACCACCCTGGCGAACATCTGGGTTCTTGAATGCCTCAACACTCTCCTGGCTTACGAGCCCAGCCTTCTTCAGAGCATTGTAAAGAATGGTCTCTGCCTTGTCGTCAACCTCAGGATTGTTACTCTCGATATCCCAGTTGGTTGAGATACGAACAGTCTTACCATCGGTACCCAGAGCGATAACAGAGGTGTTTGCCTCCTGGTTTGCCTTTTCACCAACGGTGTTGATGAATGCGCCAACCATCGCCTTACGAACCTCCTCGACAGGGGTCTGCTTGTCGAGTGTAACCACGTAGTTGCGACCACCTGTAAAGTCGATGCTCTGGCTAAGACCACGAACATAGAACGATACGCAGCAGATAATGGCGAATACAATCCAGATAGTGTAAGACTTCTTGTAAGAACCCATGAAGTTGAACTTGGCGTTCTGCATCAGGTTCTTAGAGTAGCCTGTAACGAAGGTGAGGTTGGTCCACTTATCCTTGCTCAGCTTGTAATCGTAAACCACGCGAGTGAGGTAAACAGCTGTGAAGAACGAGATAATGATACCAATGATCCAAGTAGTAGCGAAGCCCTTGACAGGACCTGTACCGAAGTAGAGCAGGATAATACCTGTAATCAATGATGTGAAGTTAGAGTCGAAGATAGCGCTGAATGCGTTAGAGTAACCCTTGTTCAGAGCCTCCTTAACACCAAGACCCTTCTTCAGCTCCTCCTTGATACGCTCGTAGATAAGCACGTTAGCATCCACAGCGGTACCAAGAGTCAGTACGATACCTGCGATACCAGGCATAGTAAGTGCAGCCTGCAGCGAG
>JAEEGK010001377.1_pt1 | contig 60952 bp, 43 predicted proteins | sample 8958771 | NCBI WGS metagenome assembly JAEEGK01 (sample SAMN16246547, study PRJNA631951) | gut metagenome | biome: gut microbiome; feature: rumen; material: SC-attached | host: Bos | place: Iran: Karaj | collected 2018-10 | reverse complement strand
ATCACAAATATATTTCAATCTCATAATACATTGATTTTTGTTTAAAGGAGGAAATCTAAATCTCATACAACGACTTTTAATAGCAATATTAATTTTATTTACTTGATTACAAATAAGACAAAATCTTGAATTTTTAGTAAATTTTTCCATAATTCTTCTCAAAGAATTTTGAGCATCACTAGTAATCATATCAGCTTCATCTAAAATAACTAATTTAAACATATTTATATTATTATTAGTATTATCATTTGTCATATTATTAAAAGAAATTAAAGAACTACAAAAATCTTTTATTTTATTTCTAACTATTTGAATGCCTCTATCATCAGAAGCATTTAATTCTAATATCATATTTTTATAAGAATCACCGTATAATTGTCTTGCTAATGCTAATGCACATGTTGTTTTTCCTGTTCCTGGAGGACCATAAAATAAGAAGTGAGGAATGCTTTTTTTAGATATAAAATTAGATATTGTTGATAATATTGCTTCGTGACTTATTATTTCTGATATTGTTGAAGGACGGTATTTTTCTATAAAAGGTAATGATGATTTTTTATATGGAATTTCAGAATTTTGATCACTGTCGTCATTCATTTCTATCTCTTTCATTTTTCTTTTTTTTTCTTTTTCTTTTTGAAATTTTTTTAGTTTTAATCTATTTGATTAATGTTTGGAGGGTTTTTTAAATATTTAATTTAATTTTAAATAATATTAATTAATTTAAGTATTTGGTTTATTATATTGTAATAAAGAATTATTACAATAATTTAATTGAATATGTAAATTTTTAATATATTTTTGTTATTGATGAATATAATAATATTGAATGATTAATATCTTGTTTTAGTTTCAGTGGAGATGAAAAAAATAAAATAAAACTTAAAATTTTTTTTGAAAAAATTTATTTAGAAATTAAAAATAAAAATAAAACTCAAATTAAAAAATTAGATATTGTAAGAGAGGATAGTGAATTTTCAAATTGGAAAATTGAAATTAAAAACTTTTCAAAAGATTAATTCTAAAAAAATAAAAGGAAAGGTTATGAAAAAAACGAATAAAATAATGTAATATTTTCCTAAAAAAATAATACTTATGAAAATACTTAATAGTTCTAATTTTGTTGTATATAAAAGATTTTTTTGAGAAGTAAGAGAGAAGATTTTTTAAACAAAGAATAAAAAAATATTCTTTATTAGTCATTCTATATTTTTTTTTAAAAAAATAGTTTAATAAAACAATAAAAATAACTATATTAAAAAATTTTGAGATTAGGGGTAAGGTTCAATCCTCAATTTAAATATATAAAATTAAATAATGATAAAATTAAAATTACTTTAAATAAAAAAGAAATAAATTGGGGATTGGGCCCCAATAAAGGAAATTTTATTTTAAAAAAAAAATTAAATGTTAATAAAAATATTTAAATATCAAATTAAATTATTATAAAATCTTCGTGTTTTTAAAAACTCATTATTTTAATAATAATTAAATAATTACCCTTAATATGCTTTTGGATAAAATCCACTTGGAACTTCACTCAAATTAATCATTATATTTTTCATTTGAGTATAATGTTCCAAAATAACTTTATGAACTTCTCTTCCAATTCCACTTTGTTTATATCCTCCAAATGGTGCTCCACTAGGAATAGCAGCATAAGTATTAACCCACATTTTCCCAGTTTCAACTCCTCTAGCAACTTTAATAGCTTTATTGATATTTTTTGTCCAAACTGCTCCTCCTAATCCATAAATAGAATCATTTGCCATTTCAATTACTTCATCAACATCATGGAATTTTATTACAACTGCAACAGGTCCGAAAATTTCTTCTTGTGATACTCTCATTTTATTTGTAGCATTTAATAATAAAGTTGGTCTCATATAACATCCTTTATCTAATCCATTATCTAATATTTGAACTCCTCCACATCCAATTTTACATCCTTCACTTTCTCCTAATTTAACATATTCTAAAATTTTTTTTAATTGTTTTGAATTTACTTGTGCACCCATCATTGTATTTATATCAAGACTATTTCCAACTTTAACAGAATTAAATTGTTTTATTAATGCTTCTGTAAATTTATCATAAAATGTATCTTGTACAAATATTCTACTTCCAGCACAACATACTTGTCCTTGATTAAATAATATTCCCATACAAGCACCATCAATTGCCATATCAAAATCACAATCATCAAAGAAAATATTTGCTGATTTTCCTCCTAATTCTAAAGTACAAGGAATAATTTTGTTTGCAGCAGCTAAACCAACATTTCTACCAACATCAGTACTTCCAGTAAAAGCAAGTTTACTTAATTTAGGATGTTGTAATAAATATTCACCACTTTCACTTCCTTTTCCAGTTATTACATTAAAAACTCCTTTTGGAATAATATCTTTAGTAATTCTTGCTAGTTCTAAAATTGATAATGATGTTTCTGATGATGGTTTAAAAACTGTACAATCACCAGCAGCTAATACTGGAGCTAATTTCCAAGCTCCCATAAGAAAAGGAAAATTCCAAGGAACAATTTGACCAACAACACCAATTGGTTCTCTTAAGATAAGTGATAGATATTGTCCATCAATAATATTTGATGAACCTTCATCTGCTATTATACATCCAGCAAAATATCTAAATTGATTTATTGCATAAGGAATATCTACATTCATTGCTTCTCTTAATGATTTACCATTATCCATACTTTCAATTTTTGCTAATTTTTCTTTATTTTTTTCTATCGCATCAGCTATTTTTAATAAAATTTCACTTCTTTCTTTTGTTGTTGTATTTTTCCATGTTTTAAAAGCAGTCCATGCTGCATCAACTGCTTTGTCAACATCTTCTTTTGTTGCATTAGCAAATGTTGATAGGGTTGAACCATCTACTGGAGATATGGATGTACATTTTGAATCTGGTTTTGTTGATGGAATGAATTCACCGTTTATGAAAAGATCATAATGAGGAAGAAGTCCTAAGGAAGAAATTGAGGTATTTGACATTTTATAATATAAAGTTTTAGATTAATATTTAAATACAATAATAAAAAATAATTTTTTGGATGTATGAAGGTATCTGCATTAATACAATAAAATTTAATTTTATTATAATTTTTTTTTTGGTTTATAATTTTTTTGAGAAATAAATTTTTGGTTTATAATTTTTTTTAGAAATAAATTATAATTAAATTTTAATTGATTATTCATTAATTTTAAACAATTATCAGTTTCATCGATTTCTCCCAAAATATAATCATAAATTTTATATTTTTTAATATCATTATTTGGCATAACTTCATTATTTCTCGGAATATAATAATTTTAAGATTTTATAAAATTACTTAAATGATATTTTTATTATAATTATATAAATAAAGATTTCTACCATCATATTTAGCATAATTTTCAGCTTGATTCCAACCATTATATACTCATAATTTATTCTTCATTATATAAACTAGTTTCATAATAAGCTATATTAACTTCATCATTTGTAGTTTCTCTAAATATTGAATATATATCAATAAAAAAAAAATGATTTTTTTTAACACTCCTGCACTAAGTTATTTCTATCTAAGCCAGAATTAGAATCTCTTGAAAAAAATAATATAGATAAATCCCACCTTTATTGGAAACTTCAGATTATAAAATTTCATCTTTATCTGAAAATTCTAAAGATACTAATATTGATTATATGATTTTTAAAATTATAGATTAATTTGTAATTATATTTGTGATTTTATTATAGGAAAATATTATTGATAGACAAAGATTATTTAAGCATTCATTTAAATTCTTTTCTTTTTCTATAATATTATTTTAATCTTTTAAATTTTTTTTCATTTTTGATTGATTATTTTAATTATTCTTCAATATTTCAAATTCATACATATGAATTAAATTTTTATTATCTTTTTATATTATTATTCAATTTTATAATTTAATATGGAAAAATCTATTAATTCAGTTTTTTATTGTAAAAAATGTAATCAATCTTATCCTATAAAATCATGATTCTTTTTGTAATTCAAATACTAAATTTTGTCCTTTGTCATTTAGAAATTGATTCAATAGAATATAATGACCATATCTTTTGTCATAAATTAGATAATGAAAATAATAAATCTTCTTTTCACTTAATGTTATAAAGAATAATAAAGATTTAGAGATAAAAAGAATAAATTCTAAAATAGTAAAAATAGGAAATACTGAATTTTATGATTGTGAAGATGAAGAAATCAGAAGACTAGAAGAAGAAAATATATAATGAAAAAATATTAGGATTAAAGAGAAAAAAAGAAACAAAAATAAAAAATTTTTTTTTTCAAATAATGGAACAGATATTGCAATAGTAAATTTTAGTTTAATTGGATGTGTATTTTTAATACCAGAATGTTATTATATTTTAACAGGCAAAAAAGCATTTCAAAATAGCTCAAATGATGAAAAAGCAGAAAAAAAAGAAAAAGCCTTATGAAATTATGAAATATTTACTAAATTAGGTAAAAAAATAAATAAATGATATTGAATATAAATGTATTATTTGTTATGAAGACTTTAATGAAGGTGATGATATAACTACTTTACCTTGTGCCCATGTTTTTCATATTAAATATATTAAAACTTGGATTTATGAACATGGAAATTGTCCATTTGTAAATTTATAATAACTAAAAAATCTTTATTGGGTGAATTATAAATTTTTATTATTTTTTGTTTTAATCGATTTGATAATTAACTATTTATAATTTTAAAATGTTTTATAATTATTATAATGGATAATTATTTAAATGACAAAAATAAATTAAGAGAAATTCTTAAAAATATTTTTTACAAAATAAAATTGATTTTATTTTATTGTTTGTTTTTATTATAAAGTATTTAATATTTAATGAAAATAATATTTATATATATAACATTATAATGTTTTATTCATTGTTTTTCATCACATCACTAATTTGTTTTTTTAATTCTAAAATATCTTTAGTAAATTGAGCCATTAATCTTAATAATTTTTCTATATTAATTTTATTATCTTTTATATCATTATTATAATTTTCTTCTAATTCTTTATTTTCTTTTCCATTATTTTTAATCACTTTTTGTAATATATTTTTTTCTTTTTTTAATTGATAAATTTCTTCTGATAAAATATTATATTTATTAAATAAAAGTTGACTTTTAACAGGAGTAATTTCTTCTTCTTCTTTTTCAGTTTCATAACTTTCATCAACAATATTATTTTTTACAAAAAGCTGATCATATACCCAAGTATGTTTTTTTTTAAATTTTTTATTATCTTCTTCTTTTGCATTTATTTTATTAATAGTATTATTTTCTTTTAATTGATTTGAATTCAAATCTTTCATTTTTAATTTCATTTTACTTGAAAATGAACTAACTGAATTCTTTCTTTGATAAGTTTTTTTTGGTTTATTAATATTTTTCATTTAAAGTTTAAATTAAAAAAATTAAGTAAAAAATTTATATTTTTATTAAAGAACAATTATATTTTAAATTAATTTAATTACTTTTGTTTTCAAAGAAGATATTTTAAATGATAAATTGAACAATTTATTTAAAGTAAATTTATTGTATCTGGAGTTTCATACTTAAAATTATGCTTTCTGATATTTTTAGAATATATTTTATAAATATTGACTTCAATAGAGAAATCAACACCTATAAATAATAAAATAGAAAGAATTAATAAAGGAATACCAATTTCAGAAATTGTCATTTGGAAAACTTCAGAAAGATTAAAACATTCAATTAAAAATCCAGGAAATAAAAGACAATTAGTATAAAATTTATTTCCATTGAATCCTGCCATTTCATATTTAGAAATTATATTTGCAAGGTAATTCACAACAAAAAGAAATAATAATATAATTTGAAGATTTTTTACTTTATTTATTTCTTGTTCTTTAACTAAAATATTAGTATCATATAGATTTTGCAGTTGAAATATTGTTATTACTATTAACAATAAAATAAAGGATTCAAATATAAAAAATAACTTTTTTGTTAGACTTAATTTATTAAAGAACATCTTTTTATTGAATCTAAATATTTTTTAATTTTAAAAAAATAATTAAAAAATGAAAATTTTTTGTTTTATAATTTAAAATTTATAATATTAAAATCATTATTTATGAAATAACAAAAATTATATTTTCAAAAGTATATACAAGAATAATTCAACCATTATTATTATTTAAATTGTTTAATCCTGGAAAATTTTGAAAATTCATTAAATTTTCGTTGTTATTATTACCTACCATATAATCCATTAAATTTTGATTTGGATTTCCAAATTTTTGATTACTTAAATATAAATTTTGAAAATTTTGACCATGCATAATAGGCATATTCATATTATTAATATTTGGAATTGTTAATCCTAAAATTGGATAAGGAAGATTAAAAATTGGAGGAGGTAAAAGATTCATTTGTTGAGGAAATAATGGATCAAATGAATTATTCCTTTGAAAAGGATTAAAAATTTGATTTTGATTTAAATTCATATTCATATTAGGATTTATAATATTATTTATTTGATTTAATTGATAATGTTGATTTGGAATAAAATTATTTGGTATATTATCATTTAGAATGTTATAATTTGAAATATTATTCATTAAATTATTATTAGGAAATAAATTAGTATTATTATTATTATTAGTATTATTATTATTGTTATTGTTATTCTCATTGTTATTATCATTATTATTTATATTTAATTTCGTAAAACAAGTTTTTTCTTTTAATTCATTTTCTAAATCATTATTTTCTTTATAATCTTTTTCAATATAAGACTTAAAATGAATATTTCTTTTTTTTCCAAGATTACTATTATTTAAATCATTAATATCGTTGTTTTTAATATTTTGATTATTTTCATTAGTAATAAAACTTTTAGTTTTTGTATTAGAAGATTCATCAGATAAACCATGATTTAAATTATAATTATTTTCTGTTTTGTTTATAATTTGTAATATTTCACTCATTTTTGCAAGTTCTTCAATTCTAGTATAATTTGTTTCTTTACAATTTTCATTTAACAATTTATTGATTAATTTTTTTCTGCTTTCTTTATCATTTCCAATATTTGGAATATTTATTCCATTTAATGAATTATTTTTATTATTGATTTCATTTTTTTCAAGAAGAGTTTTATATTTTGGATATTTTCGAATGAAAAATATTTTTTTGTTATTATTATTTAAACCTAAAATTGATTTATTATCATCCATAAAATAATCATCACCTGAATATGAATTTATTGAATTTTTTGATGAAGAATAATGTTTGTAATTGATATATTCTTCTAATTCTTCATTTGAATATTCTTTAATTTTTTCCTTATCTATTTTAATTGAAAAGGAATTTTCATGCTTTTTATATTTATTCTCAAGGTAATTCATATATTTTTCAGTATAAATTATAATATCATTATAATTTTTAGTTTTAATATAAGTCGTCATTTCCTGAAAATTTTTATCATAAAGAATGAAAGCTTCTAAAAATAATCTATGTTCTTCTTCTGTAAAATTACCTTTTTCAAAAACTATTTTTTCTTCATTAACTATATCATTTTTATTTTCGTCATTTTCGTTCATTTCTAATTTATTTTTATCCATATTAAATTTGAACTATTTTTGTGACTGTTTTAAATAAAAAAATTTTAAAAAGATAATATTTATATTTTTCAAAAAAATAAAATATTTTTATATCAAAGATTATAATTCATAAACTTTATTTCTTAAATTAATTTTTATTTTTTTCTAAAAATAATTTAAAATATAATTATAATGCCATTTTTAGATGTTTTTTTAAATATTAACTATAGAAAATAAGGTTCATAATTTAATACATTTCCTTTTAAATTTTTATTATTAATTATTACAACAACATGATTATAAAAATTTTATTAAAAAAATAATTTTATAATGGATATTTAGAATAAAATAAAAATTTATTTATTAATTTTATTATTACTGAGTCATATTATTTATTGATTATTCTATCAAAATTAATAATAATAATTAATATTTAATTTGGATTTTGCATTTTTTTTTTTTAATATTATCATCTTTTAAAACTAAAAATCATTTGAATACAAAAATTAATTATAATATTAATTTAAATTATTCATCAATAATTTAGACCTCCATTTTAATATGTATTATAGTATAAAGGTTTTTCAAAATTTTTATGAATTAATTATAAAATTGAATTAATTATTATTAAATAAAAATTTTTTTAATGAAATTAAAAAATAATATCATAATTAAATGGGTAAAAAACATGGTTCATTGACAAGAGCAGGAAAAGTAAGAAAACAAACTCCGAAAGTTGAAAAAAAAGAAAGATTAAAAAAATTACCAGTTGGAAGGGCAAAAAAGAGAAGACAATATGGTAAAAGATATTCAGTTATTATTCCTGAAGCAACTGCTGCTGCTAAAAAGAAATTTAGAGCAAATAGAAATCAAATTAAATAAATTAAAGTTATATAAAATAAGATAAAAGATTTTTATTTTTATAATTTTTTTTGAATTTTAAATTTTAAAAAATATTCAAAAGAAATATAAATAAATTACTTATGTTAAATAAAGAAAATTTTAAGAATGATAAGGATGAAGAAATTCAATGTTTAAATATTTTAATAATAAAATGTAAATATTGTGGTATTCAAATTAGCACTTCTAAACTTGAATTACCTTTAGATTATAATAATGGAGATTCTATTATTAAAATTAATAAAAATAATTTGATTTATATTTCAACCGGAAAAAAAGAAAAATTATCTAAAGAGAAAACATATGTTTATAGTAAAGTTAAATGTATGAATTGTCGAAAAAAATTAGGAAGATTAATTATTTTAGGAGATATTAATGTACAAATAGATATTCAAAAATGTATTTTAAAGACTGAAAATATTATTATAGAAAAAGAAAAAGAAAGATTAAGCGAAAATTATTTAACAGTAAAGAAACAATCTCAAAATTTTTATAATTCAAATAAAATAAACGAAAAATTAATGAATTATGTTAAGGTAATATTTGATAATACATGTAAAATTTGTGAAGATTGTATTGAAGAATTAAATTCATTTGTGAATTTACAAGATTATTTAATTAATAACGGACAAAAAATTGAAAAATATTTTTTAGATTTAAATGACAAGATAAAAAATAAATATGTTAATAAGAAAGATATTAAACAATTTTTAACCATAATAAATAAAAATAATATGAAAGAAAATAAAAATAATAATAATAATTCTATAAAAAGAAAATATACGATTTGTCAAAGTCAAAATAAAAAATATTAGTTTTTAATTAATAATATAATATTTAATCTATAAATAATAATATGTTATTAATATTAAATTTTTTAAATGAAAAAAATATTACAATTAATTCATAAAAAAGAAACATCAAATGAAGAAAACACATCAAAAAATTATATTAACAATTCATTTGAAAAATTTATTCAACATTTAAAAAATCCAAAAAATACAATAAAAGATATAATATCAAAAATTAAATATTGTGAATTAAAAAGCCAATATCGTCCTGTTGCATGGTTAATATTTTTAAATATATTACCCTATAATCATCCAGAAAATTGGAAACAAATAATAGATGATAATAGAACAGAATATTTAACTTTGAAAAATTCATATATTACAAAAGAAATAAATAATTTTATAGAAATTGAAGAAGAAAAAGGAAATTTAAAATATGAAGAAGCAAAGGAAAAATTATCAAATAAAGATTTTGAAATTATTTCTTTAATTAAAATTGATATTAATAGAACTTATCCAGAAATGGATTTTTTTAAAAATAAAGAAATTAAAAATATACTTATTACAGTTTTATATATTTATTCAAAAAAATTTCCTTTAATTGGTTATAATCAAGGAATGAATGAAATTTGTGCAATTTTATTATATAATTTTTATCAAAAATATAAATTAAATGATTCTTTCATTAAAGGAGAAGAAACTTTTTTATATTATATGATTCATTCAAACAATGAATTTATTGAATGTGATATTTATCATATTTTTAAAAATTTAATGGAAAAGGATTTAAAAATATTTTATTTATATAATCAAGAAAAATACAAAAATTCTTTTCTAAGTCAAAAAACAATTGAAGAAAAATTAAAATTAAATAGCGAAGATATTTTAAAATGTAATGATAGTGAAATTAAAAAAAGAATGTATAAATTATATTTTATTGATTTAAAAAGAATTGATAAAATTTTAGTTAAATATTTACATGGAGGAGAAGTTGATCCAGATTTATTTTTATTAAGATGGTATTTATGTCTTTTTTGTAGAGAATTTTCAATGGAAAAAATAATTTATATTTGGGATATAATTTTAATGTTTGAATTTGTTGAATTTCATTTTGAAGTTAATAAAGATAAAATAAAAAAAACACATTTAAATTTTATAGAATGTATTGTTATTGCAATTTTTAAATGTATGAAAAAAAAATTTGAAAAAGTTAAAGAAAAAAGTGAATTCTTAGATATTTTATTACATCAACAAACAGATATAAGTGTTCATTTAATTATTGAAAAAGCAATTAAAATAAGTATCAATTTATATGGTAATCAATTTCCATAACAATGAAATTTTATATATCTTTTAATTTAAAAATTTTAGTATGTAATGATATTTAACTTAATTATTCTATATTATTAATTTTTTATTTGTTATTTAATTTATAAATAATATAAAAATTTAATGTCAAAATCTTTTGTTCTATTCTTAATATTATCTTCATTGATTTTTTATTCTAATTGTGAAGATGAAATAAAGGAAGTTATGCCATATGAAAATTATCATTTAATTTTAAATAAAGAAAAACCAATAATAGCTTTAAAATTTAGATTAAATAATTCAAATAATAATAATGCAGATTTAATAATTCATTTTCAATCAGCAACGGGATTTACAGTTAAAGGTTTAGTTTTAACAAATTTAGATGAAGTAAATTCAATATTGTCAAATACAACTACTTTTTCAAATAAAACTAATTCAATTAGATTTGTGGTTCAAAAAAAAGATTTTATTGTTAAAATTCAAGATTTCAATTTAACTAAGGAAAATGAATTTTTATATATTATATTTAAAGACAGACATTATTTTTATGAAGATTATGTTTCTATATATAGAGAAAATGATGTAGTTAAACTTCAAGAAAATCAACCTTATCTTTTAAGTAGATTTTTCTCTTTAAATTATAGAATTTGTTCTTTTGAAGTAAAAGAAAAGGATAAATATTCTTTTGAAATGAATAATTTTGATAAAAATTTAATTACAATTTATACAAATAAATCTGAATATAAAGAACTCTATTCAAGTGATGATAATCTTATTGGAAATGTTATTAAACTTTTACCTAATAAAACTTATTATATTAAAATAACGAATATGAAAAAGGAGAAAAAACCTTATTATAAAATCAAATTTTTAATTTTAATTACAAAATTTGAAGGATTTAAACCTTTACAATTACAAGAAGGAAAATTACATTTTGAAAAATTTATAACATTTAATAAATATTTTTATTACTTTGATATTTCAAATTATAAATTAAATGAAGAAAATTATATTACTTATAGATATGATTCATTGAATAAAAATATAAATAATGAAATAAAAGCAGTTATAGTTACTTCAAATAATTCAAAAATAACAGATTTTAACCAATTAATTCCAGTAAAAGATGCAAATTCAATTTTTACATTAGTTGAAAGTCATAAATTTAAAGATAATATTTTTCATTTAAAATTCAAGAAAACAATTCAAAAACCAAATCAAAAAACTTTATTATTAATTTCAATAAAATTTGAACCAAAAAATAAAGAAGATACTTTTATTTATCCTGATAATTTTGAAATTGGAGTTGGAAAAAGAATGGATTTAAAATATTTAGAAGAACAAAATTTTAAATATAATGATCATTGGATTACTGAAGAAGCAAAAGATACTTCAATGCCTCATTTTTATAAATATTTATTAAATGATACTCAAGAAAATAAAATTCATGATAGTGATAATAATAAAATTGAAAAAAGTATTATTATTCAAAGTTTAAATGGAACAACAGTTAATATTGAAGAAAATGAAAATAGTACTTTGATTAAAGAAAAATTAAATGATAATACAGTTTTATTAAGAATGAAAGAAGATAAAGTTTTAGTATTAAAAGTTGAAAAAGATAAAAAAATGAATGAAAATGATAATATTTTATCTTTTAAAATTTTTTACACAAATCATACAATTCATAATTTCATTAAACCTGAAAATTTAAAATTATTAAATGAAAATTCTCCTTTATTAAATAATAATTGTGTCAATGAATCTTATTTAATAATAAATAATAAAATTAAACACTTTATTCCTACTTTTAATATAGATTTATTACTCAGAAAATATTATTTAACTTCACCTGAGAATAATGAATTAATATTTAATAAAGAGGAATTTTTAATTGAAAAAAATAATAATATAGAAAATTCACCTGATGATATTAGTTTAGAAAAATTAAATTGTAAATCAATTGTTATTTATAATCAAGTCCCAATAAAAGTAAATTCAATAAATAATTTATTAAATGAATATTCATTTACAATTAAAAAAGATCTTTTATTATCATATGATAAATTTTCACTTAATTTAAAACAAATGGATGGTGATAAAACAAAAGAACATAATTTTGAATTTAAAAATTCAGATTTAAATAATGAAATAAAAGAAGAAGATACTAAATTAATTGGAAAAAATATTACTGAAGGAATTTATAGAGTTGAGATCACTGGTTTCGGGAAAAAAGGAAATGAACTTTTTATTGAAAAATATAAACCTTTAAATATTCAAATAAAAAAATTAGAAAATGAACAAAACACTGTTTTTCCAGTGAAATATTTTATATTTTTCATTCTTATTATGATTTCTGCATTAATTGTTTTATTAGATTCGTTTAAAAAAAATAAAGTTAATAATCTTAATCAAAGAAGAAATAATTATACTCAATTATATGATGAAGAAAGAGAAATGATGAGAATATAATTATAATTTTATTTATTTATAAAAATGAATTTTTAGGGATAAAAGAATTTAATTAATTATTCTTTTCCAATTAATATATTTTTATTTGAAATAAATTTATTTAAATTTCTTTTCTATAATATTTCTTCTTTTTTTCATTTATAATTTAAAGCATTCAATTTTCTAAATAGGATATAATGAAATTAATAAAAAATATTTATTTAATAATGAAACAAATAAAAAATCAAATAAAATATTAAAAATAAAAATATATTTTATGAGTAAAAATTAAAAAGTAAAATATTTAACTAAATTAAAATGGACTTCTAAAATAATATATTTTTCTATTTCTCCTAAAATTATTTCTAATATCAAATTGATTCAAATTTCTTCCTCTAGTATAATATTTATAATTCTTTCTTTGAGTTTTATAATTATATTTTTCATCTTCAGATTCAGAATTTTGAAAATTATGGATTTTTGTAATAAGTTTAGGTAATAAAGGTGGTAAAATTTTACTAATTGAATTACTTTTTAACTCTAAATATTCGTTATATAAATTTATTTGCCTTAAATTATATTTATTTAAATCATCCTTATCTAAAAAAAATTTCCTATTTATATTTACACTATTTCCTATTTCAATTTTTGAAGAAATTTTTTCTGGTTCTTTATTATCATAATAACTACTATAATAATAACTATTATAATAATCATGGTTTTTATTATATGGTTTTGATTTACTTCTCCTATATTTTTCCCTATAATCCCTATGATAATCCACATTTTTTCTTCTATATTTTATATCCCTACTTCTTTCTCTTTTTTTCTTTTCATTTCTTTGAATTTCTTTTGTATTTTCTTTTTTTTTTTCATTTTGAACTTTTTTTTCTTTTTCTTTTTCTTTTACTTTTTCTTTTTCTTTCTTCTCTTCTTTTTTCTCTTCTTTTTTTGATTCACTTGAAGAACTTTTTTCTATTTTTCCTATTTTAGGTTTTATTTTTTCTAAAGAAATTTCGATTTTATATTCTAAAATTATAAAAAATAAATAAAAGAAATTCTATTAGTTTTTACCTTCAATTTTAAAATATTTATTTGATTGTCCTAAAACAACAATATCATTTAATTTAATTTCTTCTTCTTTTCCTGCTTCTATTCTTTTTCCATTAATAAAAGTTCCATTCACTGTTTTTAAATCTCTTAATAATATTTTTCCTTTTAAATAATTTAATTCTACATGATGTCTAGAAATATAATCTGCATCTATTACTATATTATTTTTAGATGATCTTCCTATTGAATATTGTCTTTTGAATAATATTTAAGTATATACTTATTCTCTTCAATTGTATATTTTTTTATTTCTTTATCTCCATCAAGAATTATTAATGTTAATTTTGACATTAACCTTTTTTTTTTTAATTTTTTTTTTATTGGATTTTTTTAAATTGTTTATTTTTTATTTTTTATCCTTCTTTTAATTTGGATTAAATAGTAATTATTAGAAAAAAAATTAAATAAATAATATAATTTAGGAATTAAAAATCAAATGTTTTAAGAAATTTTCTTTTTAGCTTTATTAGTATCATTAGTAGGAGGAGTTTGTTTTTTATTTTCATTAATTTTTAAAAACTGATTATTATTTTCATCATTCATATTATTTTTCAAGAAAAAATTTAAATAAGAATGTTTTTTATTGTTCAAGAATATTTTATAATCATCTTTTTCAAATAAATAATTTTGTTTTTTAGTTAAATCACCCATATCATAATAAACAATAATGTCTCTTACTTCATCATAAGCTAAAACTCCACTGTTTTCACTTTCTTCTTCATCATCATCATTATTATTATAATAATTATCTCTTTCATCAACTAAATCAATATCACTTATATTTTGATTAACGTCTAAATAATCTATTTCTTTTTTTAATTGATTTATATTTATTTCTTCTTCTTTTAATGTTTTATTTTGATTGATTAAAATATTATTATTTATGTTTATATTATTATTATTTAAATTTAAACTATTATTATTATTTAATCTTTGTTTTTCTGATTTTTTATTATTATTTATATTTGAATTACTATTATGATAACTTTCTTTATTTGATTTTTTATTGTTTTCATTATTTTTTATTGTCTTTGAAGTATTATTTATTTCTTGAGTTTTATTAACATTATTTTGTAAAGAATGTATTTTATTAGGAATTAATTTTGAGAAATTTATTTGATATGTTGTTATATTTGATTGTTTAATTTTATTTTTATTAATTGAATTTATTGGCTTTGCAAATTTTATATGAAAAGGATTAAAAGTTTTAAATGTTTTTTTTGGAAATTTATTATTTTTTGGATAATTTACATTTATCTTTTTATTTTTATTATGATTTGTTAAAATCACATTTCTTTGATAAGAATTAATATTATTAATTAAAATATTTTTATTATTAGGTTCATAATTAGAATTAATTTTAATATTTTTATTCTTTGAATTTTGTTTTTGAGGTTTTGAATTATTATTTTGTTTCTGATTTTTTTTTCCTTTACTTTTTGAATTAGAAACACTTGGAGCATAAATTGATCTTAATTGTTTTTCTTTTAAAGAAGCTTCTATTGCAGTTTTATTTGAAGTTTTATTTTTTTTTAATATGTCAAATTGTCTAAATAATTTTAAAAAATCTGTATTAATTGTATTAAAATCTTTCTTTGATTTATCTATTGTATTATTATTTGATTTTAAACTAAAACGATTTGAATTTTGAGTTTTATTTTTGTTGTTTTTTTTCAACGAAGTTTTTTTATATTGTGAAAATTCACTTGGAAAATATGAACCTATATTACTTTTAATTGCTATTGCATTATTTCCAATCTTTGTTATATTTTCATAAAATTCTTTTTTTGTTAAAGTAAATTTAGAAGATTTATTTCTTACAGAAACTGGTTGAGAACTCATTTTATTTTTAAAAAATATAATTATTTCAATTTGTTTTAATTTATTTGCAAAGATTATTTTTATAATAAAATTTTATATATTAATTTTTTAATCAAAAATTAATTTAAAATGATAAATTCAAAACCAAATTTAATTGATTCAATAATAAACCAATCTTTACAAGAATCAAAAATAATTAATAATAATAGTAATAGTGAATTAAAAAGTAATTCTTTATTTTTAAGTTCATTAATATTTGCAGATAGAAAAATAAATATAGAAGAAGTAAATATTGATAAATTAAAAAATGAATCATTATATACTGAAAATATTTTAAATGGTTGTTCAAATATTATAAATCATAATTTTGAAGAATCTTTAAATTGTTTTAGAAATGCTTTATTCATTTCTACAAACTTAAATGATGAATATAAAAAATATGAAAGCACATGTTATATAGGAATAAGTGAATATTATATGGGAAATTATAATCAATCTTTAAATATATTAGAGCCTATTTATAAAGAAATCTTTAAAAAATGTTTTGATGAAAAATTTGCAAATGATATTAAACTTCTTCAAATTTTAATTAAAATTGGTGGTAATTTAACTATTGTTTATTTTTCTTTAAATCAGAATTATGAAGCTTCAAATGTTATTTCAAATATTATTTCAATTATTGATAAAGAGGTATCTCCAAATAAACAATTATTTATTTTAAGAAATTTAATTTTTATTCTTTTTAAAGTTAATTCTTTAATCCAAGATAATGAGCTTGAAAGTAATTTATATAATCCTAATTATGACTTAAATTCAAATGAAAAAAATGATGAATATAAAAATATTATTAATAATTTAATGAAAGGATTTAATAATTATTTAAGGGATGATAATATTGATAAATGGATTAAAGGTTTAAATAAAATTTATTATCAAATAGAAAAATTAAATGATCAAAAAGGATTGATATTTATTTTATTTAATCAAGAAGCTTTTAAATATCTTAAACAAATGGAATTGGAGTATCCTTCTGAAAAAATCATTAATGAAAGCAAAAAAAAATTAATATCTTTAATATTTCCAAAAAGTAAAAAAAATACTGATTCAACAAATGAAAAAATAATTAATGAATTTTTAAATGACTTTAAAGAAAAAATGGCAACTACTCATGAAATTTATTTAAATATTTTTAATACTGAAAACAATTTATTTAACTTGGTGAATAAAAATAATAAAACTTCTTTTTTTATTAAATTAATAATAAAATATTCAATTAGAGAAATAAGGAAAAGCATTTATGACTTAAATTTACAAAAAAAACTTATTGACCAATTAACTGAAACTTTAGCATTAATTGATAATAAAAGTTATGATTTATCGAATTTAGATTTAGAAACTTTAGATAATGAAATTTCTCAAAATTTACATTTAATGTTTGAAAATTTAAAATTCATTTATAGAAAAAATCATATAAAAAAATATTTTAAAAAATATAAGAAAAATAGTATAAAGCCAAAAATAATTTTAGATTTAAATCCATGGATAAATTTTTATAATAAAGCATATAATTGTATTCTTGATGGAAGTAATATAATAAAAATAAATTATAGTTCAAATGGTAAAAAAGAATATTTTTATCAAATTGATTATGATAATGATGTTCTTGAAGTTTTTAATAAAAATGATAAAGTTGGTTCAACGCCAAGAAAAATAATTGAATTTCAAAAGATAAAGAAAATTATTTTTGGTTTAAAATCTAATAATTTAAAAAAAAAACAGAAAATATTAACTAATAAACCTTGGTGTTATTTATCTATTATAGAATCTAAAAAAAGTTTAGATTTGGAATTTAAGAATGAAAATATATGTAAAAAATGGTTTTATGGTTTTCAAAATTATTTAATTTTAAAAAAGAATAATTATAAAATTAAAAGCACAACTGGTTTTATTATTGATAAACTAAAAATGAAAATGAATTCAAATTCAAAAGAAAGTTTTGTACAATTAATATTGAAAAAAATGAATTCATAATTTTTTTCTTAAGTTAATTGAAATTATAATTAAATAATATATATGTAATAATTGAGTTTTTATATTTAATTAAGTGATTTATTTGATAATTCAGTTATATTTCCATATATAAATTTAAAATCTAAATTGCTATTAATTGAGTTAATTACTTTAATTTTCATTTTTTCATATTCATTAATAACAATTAAAAACACAATAAAAAATTCTACTAAAAGTAGAAATAGAATTTTCCAAATATTTATATTATTAAAATAAGTTTTGATTTTATTTTTATATATATTTCTTTTATTTTCCACTGATTTTTTTTTAGTTTTATCAATAGAAAAATTATCAGTTTCACATTTTGAAAAATTATCATAATTATAATAAATAAACTCTTTTCTTTCTAAAAAATCAAGAATTTTTTCATTTGTATTATTTGAAAATTTACTTTCTTCTTCATCACAAGTAAAACTTATTTCATATTCATTTCCTTCTATATTAGCTTTTCCAAATGTTACTTCTGTAGAAAAAGGATTAATTATTTTTGAATCAATTTCATTTACTACTTTAATATTCTTTTCAAAATTTTTCTTGTTTGTTGTTTTCGGAGAAGAAAATGAGTTTTTTCTTTTTTTCGAATTTGAAGTAAAATTTGACATATTTTTTTTTTCTTTAATTTTATTTTTTAAAATACTAAATTATATAATATTGAAATAAAATAAAAAATAATATATAAATAATATATTTATTAATTCACTTTCAAATTCTGAATCATTACTTTTTTTAACTTAAAGAAATATAATTAAAAATATAAAAAATAACCTTAAATAAATTGCTTTCAATTCTTTTTTTATTATTTATTCTTTTTCTTATGTCCTTTACATTACATACATTTAAATATTATTTTCATTCTTTATTTTTTTTACATAATTTATAATAGTTGAAGGATTCTAGTTAAGGAAAAATAAGTAATTATAAAATAAATGTATTTTATTTTATTTTATTAAATTATATTAAAGATGTAATATAATTATTAAATTCATTATAAAAAAGTTTTATTCCTTCAATAGGATCATGTTTTGATTTTGTGACAAAAAATAAATAATTTATCATTGGGAAAACTTTATTAAAATCAATTTGATTTTCATATTTTTTAAGGTTATTTACTGTATATTCCAAAGTAGTAATTAAATCACTAACATTTTTTTCCCTAATTTTTAAATTAATATCACTTCTACTATTTAGATCAAAATTAATTATTTCATTTTTATTTGAAAAAAAATCTGTGATTTCCCTTTTTTCTACATTTAATTTTTGTAATTGTTCATTTATTGAATCAATTAATTGTTCTACAGTACTAGTTCCATATAAATCTTCATCTATGTTATCATCTCTATTTCCACAGCATCCCATTATTTAAAAAAATTAATTTTTTTAAATTTTTATTTATTTAATTGTTTTATCAATTTTTATACCTTTATTTTTTATTAAAAATATCTTTTATAATTTTTTTTAATTATTTATTCTGTTATTTATATTTTTTATTTTAATTAAATTTTTTTATTTGATGATTATAAACAAAATTTTTAATATAATTTTAACTATTTATTAATATTGAAATCTTATTTTTTCTAATTCTCTATTTTTATTTTCTCTTATTTGTTCTTCAAGATCCTTTTTATATTGTTCATATTCTTCCATTTTTTGCTTTTTTAAATTCTCTTTTTCAGTTAAATAATTTTTATAACTTCTTTTCATTTCATTTCTATATTTTAAATTAATTTCTTTGTCATTAATTAAACTTTGTTTTTTCCTTAAAATATCATCATCTAAACTTTTTCTTAATTCTTCAATTTTATTTTTTCTAATATTATCAGCTTGAACATAATCATTTTTATTTCTATGATTTTTATTATTTTGTTTTCCACTTAATATAATTTTATTATAATAATCATCCACTTGTTTATCATGGATTTTATATATTTTTGAAACAATATTATGAACGTAATTTTGATATTTTTCTCTTTTTTTAACTTTTTCTTTAATTATATCTTGTTCAATATCTTTTTTTTTATTTATTTCTTCATTAATTTTAAATAATTTTAAATCTTCTTTTAATTGTTCATTTTTTTTATTTTTTATCATATTTAAATTTTCCTTTTCTGCTTTTTGTAATATTTCTTTCATTTTTTGTTTTTTTTCTTTTTCTTTTTGTATTGCTTCTAAATTATTTTTTTCATTTAATTTTAAAAGTGAAGCATTAATTTTATCTTCTTCAATTTTAAGCATTTTTTTCTTTTCTTCTTTTTCTTTTACAGCGTATGCTAAATCAATTTTGAATTCACGAATTTTTTCAATTTTTTCATTATTTTTTTTTCTTTGTTGTTCTTGATATTCCTTTAAATCTTCATATTCTTTATTCATATAAAAATTATTTTCTTTAATTTCATTTAATTTTTGTTCTCTTTTATCACTCATTTGCTTTAATAAATATCTTTGATTTTCTAAAATTTTTTCTTTTAATTCTTCTTTTTTTTTCTTTTGTTCTAATTCATACATTTCATTTTCTTTTTTTATTAATTTTGCTCTTTGATCATATAAAACTTTTTGTTTATATTTATCAATTAATTCATGAGGTTTATTTTCTGGAATTTCAACTTCTATTTTTTTTAATTTATTAATCCCTAATTTTTTGTTTTGAGTTAATTTTTTTAAATATTCTTTTCTTAAAATTGCTTTTTCTTTTAATTTTTCTAATTCTAATAATCTTTTTTCTTTTAATAATTCTTCTTTTTTAATTGGATCATTTTCTATTTCCTCATATTTATCAATTATTACTGGTTCTGGTCTTATAAAAATTTTAGGAGATTCAGGACATCGTTTTTTTATTTTTGGTAAAATATAATTTTCAATTGGTCTTAAAGCTCCATTTACATTTGTAGGAAGTTTATTTTGAATTAATATTTTTTCTATATCATCTAATAATTCTTCATCATTATAATTTGTTGTTTTAAATATTTTTTTATATTTTAATTTTAATGTTTTTGCTATTTGATATATTAATCTTTCAAAACCTGAATTTGAATTTTCTAAAAGTGTTAAAGTGGTTGATTCATTTTCATTTGGATTCATTTTTCAATTGCAGTTTTATTTTAAATTATAATATTAGTTATTTTTTAATTTTTATGAATTTTAAATAAAAATGAATTCAGAAAATCAAAAAATTAAATCTAAAAGTAAAACTCTTAGTCTTGATTTCAATTCTCTTAAATCAATGAATGATACAAATATGGATTCGATAGATAAAAAAATAAAGAATAAATATTCTTCAGCATTAGATTATTTAAATTCATTTTCTGATAAAAAATCAACAATTCAAAACAATTCATCAATAAACAGTGAAAAATTTCAAAAATTAAAAAATGAAATGTTAACATCAATATATGATAATATTCACTATTCAAATTATAAAACAACAAATGTAGAAAATTCTTATTTGAAACAAAAAAATACAAGAAATAATTTACTAACATTAGAAAAGGCAAAAGATAGTTTTAAAAGTAAATTTAATTATTTTTCTACTCAACAAACAATCGATGATAAAAGTAATAAATCAACAATTTCAAGTTTATATAAAAATCCAACATTAAATGAAAAAACAAAGGAAAAATTTGAACAAATATTTAAGATTATTAATCCAAGTATTAATACTAAACCAAATGATAAAAAAAGTAAAAAAGAGAAAAAGAAAAAAAGAGCTCTTCATTACCAATTATTAGATGAAACATCACCTGCATATAAATTAAAACAATTAAGAGAAAAAAAAAGGTATCAAACTGAATCATTAGACAATTATATTAATGGAAATAATCTTTTAACAAGTAGATATGTTTCTAAAATAAATACACATGTAGATTTATATGATAAAAATAATGGATTAAATACTTTAAAATCTGCATCTTGTCAAAGAATAATTCATATGACTAAAGTTATTCAATCTGAATTATCTGGGAAAAATTCTTATAATAATTTTAATTTGAAATTAAATAAAAATAAAAAATTAAATCATGATTTATTTGCTATTACACATGAAGGTAAAATTAGGAATAAAATTGTTGATTTTCATCATTTTTCTATTTTCCCTGATATTAATAGAAGAAATAAAAAAGATGAATTATTAACTGCTTATGCTGAAAATAATTTGAAAATTATCTCTGATATTAAAGGTGATTTAGCTAAAAAACAACAACTTCATGAAAATGAGAATACTAATAACAATTTAACTAAAACTACTGTTAAAGTTAATGAAAAAAAAGAAGAAGCTAAAATTGATGTTAAGGAAGAAATTGATATTGATGATTTATTAGATTGAAAACAAAAGAATAATATTTTATTTAATTTTATTTATTTTTTCTAATTCAAAACTCCAATATATGAAAAATTAACATATATATAAATTATTTTTTTATTTGTTATTAACTTAAAAATCTTATCATTTAAAAAATATATAAAAAGCAAAAAAAAATTTTTTATTTCTTCGACCCAAAAAAACATTTTTAAGTGCCATAGCTTGAGCAATTGTCAACTCGAATATAATTTGAATGAATATCTCAGCCATAGCATTTTACTGAAGGCATGTTGCTTTATTGGATTCGAATATGCAATGCTAGGTATTCACATCTTTTTCACTGAAGATAGCTTATTTTCTTAAGAAATTCAATCAGTAAATCATCTTATATGTATATAACTGTTGATATTGCTTCTATTTTTTATCAATGCATTTAAAGGGAGAAGCTTGTTTAATTGAATATATTCTTTTAATTTGGATTTGCTATAGCATATTCTTTTTTTTCCACAATTATTTTTTTATTTTCATCTTCTATTTTTTCTGTTTCTGGGTTCTCTGGGAAATTGGAGTATTCAAATGAAGGATTTTCTATGTTTGAATCAAATGGTTTTTGACTTTCTTAAGGAGAAATACTTTCTTCTGATATTTTTTAATGATTTTTTATATATATTATTTTTAAACTTTTAAGAGAGTTTTGAATTTAATTTCAATAGTTTTTTATTTGGTTTTTTGATTTTTTAAGACTTATTCTAACCTAAATAATAAATATGAATATATTTGAATTTTTAAATCAAATCTTTTTTTTATCAATTTAATTTAAATAAAAAAAATAATAAAAAATAATTAAATCAAAAAAAAAAATAAAAAATTCATTTGATCTCAAATAAATCATAAATAAAAATGAAATCATCAATAATTTTGATGACAATAGTAATATCAATATCATCTCGCCCCATCTTAGATTACTTTCACTTTGAAAATTTTAAAGTAGAAACTCCAGTTCATTTCCCAATAATAGATGGAGTAGCATATTTATCAGAAAATACATATGAAGAAGCAATAACATCAAATGAAAATGTATTAATATTATTCTTTGCTCATTGGTGTCCTCATTGTAAAAGAGCATTTCCAAAATTTGCAGAAGCAAGTAAAGAAGCAAAAAAATATAATTTCTTATTTGCAAGTGTTAATGGTGATTATTATAGAAATTTATTATCAAAATATGGAATCAGAGGATTTCCTACAATTATTTATTTTTCTAATTACGGAAAAGAATTTTCTTCTTATAATGGTAATTTAGGTTCTAAAGATGATTTTATTGAATGGATTTATAGAAAGAAAGTTAATCCTTTAAAAGAAATTAATTCTGTTGAACAAATTAAGAAAGATTTTGAAAATAATAATAAAATATCTTATATTTACTTTGGTAATAATCCAGATGAAATAAATATAATTAAAGAAAAAGCTGAAAAAGATTTTAATCATATTTATGGTCATGTTAAAGATGATAAAATTATTAAAGAATATAAAGCAAAACCAAACTCAATTGCAATGTTTACTTCCCATGACGAAAGAATTCATTATAGCGAAAAAAAAATAGATAAAAATACAATTAAAGAATTAAATCAATTACATAAATATCCTTATATTATGAGTGGTAATGAAGGAGTTAAACTGTTTCAAAATAGAAAAAAACCAGTTTTATTTGTTAATGTTAAAGAAAATGAAAGGCAAAAATATGAACAATTTTTCTTTAATATAGCTAAAAATTATAGAAAGAAAGAATTTTATGTTGCATTATTTGATGGAGAAAAAAATAAAAATTATGAAGATTACATTGCACATCCAGATAATAATTATCCTAAAATTTGTATAATTGATACTCAATATGGGGATTATCAAAAATGGTATTTGAATGGAACTTATAATGAAAATAATGTAAAAAAATTTGTTGAAGATTACTTTAATGGTAAATTTAAAGCTGTTCCTAAATCAGAAGAAATTCCAACTGAACAAAAAGATGTTTTTAAAGTTGTTGGTAAAACTTTCATGAAGGAAGTTATTGAAAATGATAAAGATGTTTTTGTTAAATTTTATGCTCCTTATTGTGGTCATTGTAAAAAACTCGCTCCTACTTATGAAGAATTAGCTAAGAGATTTTCAAAATTTAAAGATAATGTTAGAATTGCTGAGTTTAATATGGTTGATAATCATTTGGAATATGAAAATATAAGTGGATATCCTACTTTAATTTTTTATAAGAAAGGAAATAAAAAAAATAAAGGTGTTAGATATGAGGGAGATAGAAGTTTAGATGATATGACTAATTTCATTGTTCAAAATGCTGGAAATAAAGTTACTTTTGATGGAAAAGAAGTTAATGTTGAGGTTATTAATATACCTTCTAAAGAAAAAGAACCTAAAGTTGAAAAACCCAAAGTAGAAGAACCTAAAGTTGAAAAACCTAAAGTAGAAGAACCAAAAACAGAAAAACCCAAAGCAGAAGAACCTAAAGTAGAAAAACCTAAAGTAGAAGAACCTAAAGTTGAAAAACCTAAAGTTGAAGAACCAAAAACAGAAAAACCCAAAGCAGAAGAACCTAAAGTAGAAAAATCTAAGGTAGAAGAACCTAAAGTTGAAAAACCCAAAGTAGAAGAACCTAAAGTAGAAAAACCTAAAGTAGAAGAACCAAAAACAGAAAAACCCAAAGTCGAAGAACCTAAAGTAGAAGAACCTAAAGTTGAAAAACCCAAAGTAGAAGAACCTAAAGTTGAAAAACCCAAAGTAGAAGAACCTAAAGTTGAAAAACCTAAAAAAGTAGAAAAACCTAAAGTCGAAGAACCTAAAGTAGAAGAACCTAAAGTTGAAAAACCTAAAGTTGAAGAACCTAAAAAAGTAGAACAACCTAAAAAAGTAGAAGAACCTAAAAAAGTAGAAGAACCTAAAGTAGAAGAACCTAAAGTAGAAGAACCTAAAGTAGAAGAACATAAAAAAGTAGAAGAACCAAAAGTAGAAGAACCTAAAGTAGAAGAACCTAAAAAAGTAGAAGAACATAAAGGAGAAGAAAAAAAACAATCTAATAAAAAAAAAAGAGGAAGTAAAAGGAAAAACTCTAAATAAAAATTTTCCATCATTTAAAAATTAATTAATTTTAAATAAAAAAATTAAAAAAAATGTATAAAACAATTTTATTAGACAGAAGAAATCAAGAACCAAATGAAAAGCAAAGAGAAATGAATAATATATTAAATGCAATAGAAACAGGCAATTGGGAATATATAAAAACAGTATATTTTAGATATAATCATCAATTTAAAGATATTTTAGATTTAGATAGAAAAAATGCTTTTTTTTATTGTTTTAAAATTAATAATGAAGAACAAGCTTTACAAATATTTATTCATTTATATCAGTTAAAAATTAACTTAAATCATAAAGATAGAATGGATACAACTTGTTTATTTTATGTTGTTGAACAGGGAAAAATAAATATTGTTAAATTTCTTATTAATGAAATGGAAATGAGTATTAATGATATTGACAGAAATGGAAGAAATTTAATGTTTTATGCTGTTAAAAGTAATAATATTGAGATGGTTAAATTTTTATATGAAAAAAATTGTAGTATTAATATTGAAGATAATAAAGGACAAAATTGTTTATTTTTAGCTGTTCAAAAATCAAATTTGGAAATAATTAAATTTTTAGTTGAAAAAGGGATTAATATTAATAAAGTTGACAATTATAGAATTACTCCTTTAACAAAAGCAAAGAAAATTAATGTCAAAAAAATAATAGAATTTTTAGAAGAAAAAGGAGCTGTTGAATATAGTAAAAAATGTGATGAATCTGGTGTTTGTTCTAAAAAAACAAAATTAACTGAAGAAGAAGATAAAATATTAAAAGACAAAAATGAAAATGAAAAAATAATGAAAATACAACAACAGAATAAATACTTTTTAGTTCATATAGATAAAAATGGAATAAAAACACAATTAAATTCAGAAGAAATTCAATCATTAAAATATAATTATCCTACCATAGAAAAATTATTAGATGATAAAGAATATTTAATAAATGAAGTATATTCATTAAATAAAGAACTTTTATTTTATGAAAGTTGGGAACCAGAAGCATTAAAAGTAATAAATGAATTATTAAAATTACCTGAAACAGAAATTTTTAAATTTCCAGTTGATCCAATTGAAAATAATGCTCTTCATTATTATGATATCATTAAGAAACCAATGGACTTTTCTACTATTAAAAAAAAAATTAGAAAAAGACAATATACGAATTTTAAAGAATTTTGCTTTGATGTTGATTTAATTTTTGATAATTGTTTCTTTTTTAATGGAGAATTTAGTGAAATTGGAAAAATGGGAAGCATTGTTAAAAGGGAATTTATAAGGTTGTTAAATGAAAATAAAATGAATAAATTTGTATAAAAATTATATTTTGTTTTATTTATTTTTTTTTATTATTTAAAAAAAAGATTTTAGTGTATTGTTTTGTTCGTTATTTTTTTAAATTATTTCAATTAAAAATTTATTTAAAAGAAAAAGGAAATTTGATGGAAGAAGAAGAAATAAATTTAACAGAAGAATTAGATAAAAAAGTAAAAATATCAAAGAAGACTCATTAAAATATGTATGATTCTTAAAAAAACATAAAAAATGATTTGTTAGAAATTTTATTATTAATATCAAAAGAAGAAATAAATAAAAATTTAAATCCTGATGATGATATAAAAAGAGAAATTAGTATTGTCTAATAATGCAAAAGAAACTGCAATTGAAGGATTAATTAATTTAAAAAATGGGTGAAATAATGAATAGAACATTTTAAAAATAATCAAATGATAGAAATATTAAAAAAAATATTTAATCCTTAAAGTTTAATTTGAAAAGTGTTTAATTTAAAACTAAGAAAAGACATTAGCTGATGAAAGAAGATATCAAAAAAACAAATTAAAAGACCTGAAAAAGTTAAAAGAATGTAAATGAGAAATAAAAAAATTCCAAAAGAAAAAAATAATTAATAAAAAATTTAAATAAATAAATATTATATAATTAAAATAATAAATAAACATTAAATAAACTTTTTAATTTTATTCCCAAAATTTTTAATTTAAAATAGAATGAAAAACACTGAAAATTATTACAAATTAATAAACTAAAAAAATGTAAAAAAATATATTTTTCTTGTTATGGTAAGATTTAAAGAAAACTTATTAAATTATATTATGAAGAAAATGTAAAAAAAGATTCAACAATATTTTTTTGAAATTTTAGAGAAAAAAATTTAGAGTGAAAAAGAATAACTAAAATTACCTTGTAAAAATATTAAAAACTATTGAAGCTTTCAAATGATAATCAAAAATTTTTATTTTATTATTGCCTTTTTTATTGAATGAACTTTTCAAAATATATTGTATTATCTTTGAATTTAAAATACAAAAAGAAGTATTTACATTTAGAAAATGAAAATTGTGAAAAACTCAAATAAAATTAATGTTTCCTAATTTAGAAAAAAATCAAGAAAAAGAAAAAAAATATTGAACAAAATCGAAAAATAAAAAATTTCTGAATGAAAACAAATAATTTATCTTTTTAATAATTCTTAATCATTAAAATTATTATTAACTACAAACTAAATCTATAATCATTATTGACTTTTGTTGACTTTTTTAATATAAATATTTTTATTTTATTTGGGTTTTAATTTCATTATTAATTATTTAGTATATTTTAATTGTTTGAGTTTTTAAAAGATGAATTCAAGGTTTTATATTATATTCTACTTTATTTTAATTATGGTTTTTTTATGTTTTTACACCCTTTTTCAAGATATATTTTATATTTTAAATATTCTTCTTCAGAAACAAAAAAGTTAAAATTATTTAAAACTAGAAATTCACTTTCTATATTATTAAATTCTTTTAAAGGAACTCCTGCAACTTGAGCATAATAATCATTAGCATAAACTCTATCTTCATTCATTTTAATTGATATTATAATACTAATAAATAACAATCTATGAATATTATAATCCGTTAATAATATATCATTTTGACATATTCTATCAAGATAAATTAAAGAAATGATTAAAGTTGATTTTTCTAAACCTGAATATTTAATAATTCTATTTATATAATCTAATAATGAAATTTTCGGCTTTTTACGACAACTAAATACCATTTTTGATTGGTCATAAACTTTTTTTGGATAAATATTTAAATTTCTGTTTTGATTTATAAGTTCTTCTAAAATTAAAGAAATTGATAAACCTAATTGTTCTGTTGAGGGTTGTTTTAATTCATTAATATTATCTAAATTTTCACTTTCATTTGTATTTATTGAATCTGTTTTATTATATATATATGACGACATTTGGTATATTTTATTTAAAAAAATAAAAAGGAATAAAATTATAAAAAAGAAATTAGAAATAATTCTATTTATAGTATTCATTTATTTTAAAAGCTTTTGTTTCAAATTTTCAAATTGAAAATATATTAAATATTTTATATTAAATATAAATTTAAACGGATATTTGAATTGAAATGAAAAAAATAAAAATATGAAAAAAAATAATAAATTTATTAAACTGAAAAACAAAAAAAAATAAATGAAAAACATAAAAACTTAAAATATTAAACATCTATCACTTAATCAAAATTAACATTAATATTTTTTATTTTATCAGAATTTCTTTCTATAATAAAACTAACAATATAATCACAGTGTAAAACAACATTTGAATTGATTCTAAATAATTTTAAGATTTAATAATATTAAATATCATTTTTATATCCATTTAATATAATTTATATCCCATTCATCGATATTCATTTAAATTTGTTATAAGAAATAATTTTGGAATTTTTTGTCGTCTTTTTATTTAATTTCTTAAATATTTTATTGCTTTTTCTCATGTTTGGATTTTACTTATAGTTATTTAATTCCTTGATTTTTATTATAATTTTTCGTGTGCTAATGAGGAATGAGTTAAACTTTTGAATCTATATCAAAATTTTATTTTATCACTATTAATTCATGTAAAGATAATTTCCATTTTATATATTTTTTAATTCATAAAAAAATATTTTTTTACTTATTTATTTATACCTTACTTAAGATTTTAAATTAAACTATATTTTTTCATGAAAAAAATTAAATTTTATATTTTATTATTCTTCTTTTTTTTTACTTTTTAATGCTTTTAATGTTAATTTTTTGAATTTATAGAATTTATAATATCAAATTTACCTTCTAACTCTTTTCCATTTTGAATAACATTAATGAAATAAAAATGTAACTCTTCAGGAGATTCAACGTTTTTAGTATTAATAAATTCATTTTCATTATTACTATTACAACTATTAGAATTAAGAGTTTTAATAAATTTTTTTCCAATGGTACTTTCTTTAGTTGTATTAAAAGCATTTTGATCACTTTGATAACTTATATAATTATTTCCTTTTGAATTATTTAAACCTGAATTAATATTATTTTTTGAATAATCTAATTTATTATTGTAAATTTCATTATAAAAATTGACAACATTATTCATAGATGTTGATGCACTTAAAGGAGTATTAAAATTATTAACAAAGTCACTTGAAAAATTTTGTTGATGATGATGAGTATTATTATGAATAATAAGATTTTTTTTCTTATTTAACATATCAATATTTGAAGTATATTTTTGAAATTGTGATGTCGATGAATTTAACACTGGATTATTATTATTTGAATTATTAATTATATTTGTTGATAATAATAAATTATTTTCTTTGCCTTGAGTTAAATTAAAATTATTCAAACTACTATTATTTGTTAATGAATTTTTTTTATTTTTTATATTTCTTGTGTGATTTTGAGAAGAATTTTTAAATACATTTTTATTATTTGAATTATTTGAATATATATAATTTTTACCTTTAATAATATTTGTTGGAAAATTAGCAAAAGTATTATACATTGAAGAATTTGAAGGTGAAGTAGTAGTTTTTTTATACATATGTTTTAGATTAATATTATTTAATATTTGATTATTTGTAATATAATTTAAATTAATATTTTGTTTTTTTAACTGATTTTGAGTATTTATTTGTCTATTTGATGAATAACTTTTAAAAACTTCATTTAAAAGTTGATTTTTATGCTGTTCATTAGTTGTTGTTTGAGGTAAATTTACTCTATGATGACCTGAATTTGTCACTAATCTTTGACTTTCTGAAATTAAATTAGCTGCATTTGGATTTGATAATGGAGTTATGAAAGATAAATTTTTCAACCTTAAATTTTTTTTATTTATTCCAGTACTATAAGACATATTTTAATTTAAAAATTACATTATTATAAAAAAAGATTAAATTAATTTTTTAATTAGTTTATTTAACATTTATATATTAATAAAAAATAAATAATTTTTATAAATTTACTTTTATTATACTAAAATATAATATATTATAAATATAATTAAAACAATATGAGGCATAAGTAAAACAAATAATTAAATATATCACATATTTAATCTGCTTTACTTGAAGAATGTTCGGTTTCTTTTTCTTCTATTTCAACATTTATACAATCACTATAAAAATCATTTCCTAGATAATGAGTAAACAACTCATTATCTATTAATTTTTTTTGTATATCTTCATAAACATTTTTTAAATGATTTACATATTTATTTTGTTCGACATCAATGTTTTTTTCTTTAATTATATATTTTAATAGAATTTTATATTTTTGTAATAATTTAATTAACTCTTTTCTTTCGTTTGAACATTTAATTTCATTATCATAATGATGATATAATTTATCTTTTAAAGTTTTAAATTTTTTATTACAACCCATATGTTCACAAGAATAAGGAAAAACTGAATTTTCACTTTTATGAACAGTTCTTTCATGATACTTTAAATTTCCTTTGTCATAAAAAGATTTATTACAATTAGAAAAAGTGCATTTAAAAGGTTTTTCATTTATATGTGATCTATAATGTATTTTTAGATTATAATTTGCACTAAATTTTTTATCACATATATTACATATATAATTCTTATTTCCTAAATGAATTTTTTCATGTTTTTTTAAATTTCCTTGTTGAGTAAATGATTTATTACAATTGGGAAATAGACATTTAAATGGTTTTTCACCTGTATGTGTTCTTATATGCTCTTTGAAGTTTAATTCTTTTGAAAATATTTTATTACAATTTGGAAATGTACAATTAAAATATTTTATTGTTTTATCATTCTCATTTTGATTTTCTTCTTCTTTTAATTCTTCTTTTTTGATGTTTGTGTCTGTATTATTTTTAGTTGTTTTAAATATTATTTTTTTTTCTGGTTTATTTATTTTTTCATTAATTTTGGTTTCTTTTTTGATTAATGGTTGAGATGATAAATTTTGATTTATATTAAAATTTTGAGAAATAAAATTTGGATAATAATTAATTACTTGATTAGAATAATTTCTTTGAATAGGTAAATAATTATAATTTGGAGGTTGAATTTGGTTAATTTTATTAAGATATATATTTTGATCTTGTATAAAACTGTATGAAGGTAAATATTGAGTATGATTAAAGTCATTTAATTGGTTTAATATATTTGTTTGATTATTAAATTGAAAAATAGGATTATTGAAAGAATTTTGAAAAAAAGAATTATAGGATATTTGTTCAAATGGATTTTTAATATTTTGATTAATTTGATATATTGGATCATTTATTTTTTGAGGATAATAGCTATTTATTAAATTAGAAGAAGTGGTTTCATATGGGTTGTTCATATTTTTATTAAATAATTACTTCTGTTTAATTATATATTACATTTGTAATAAAAAAAATAATAATAATTTTTTTACTTATATATATGTAAATAAGTTCTATAATTTTTAAAATAAGAACGAAGGTGTTTTTGTTGAAATTATTTTTTATTTTTTATTTATTATCAGTTTTAATTAAAAAAAATATAAAGATATGGATTAATATATTACAATTAGATATTTTAAATTAATTATTAGAAAATAATTAGTTTTTGGTTTAATTAAAACTCTTTTTATAAAAATTTTTTTGTGAAAAAAATTTATTTATTATCTCATTTATTTAATTTTAAAATTAAGAAAAAACTATAAAATAAACAACAAATACTAAATAAAAAAAGAAAAAAACACTTTAATTAAAGTAAATATATATTGAAAAAAATATATTTATATCATCTTACTTATATTATATAAATAAACATTTAGAATTTATAAAAAATGTTTGAAATTCCTTAATTTGAATTAATGATATTTTTCATCATTTGAACAAATTCTTCAAAAGACAAACTTCCATCATGATTAATATCAATTTCATCAAATGAATTTTTTAATTGTCTTTCAGCTTCAGCGCTTTTTTTATTTTTTTCATTTAAATAAAATAAATTTTTAACTTCTTCCATTGTAATATTTCCAGAACCATCTCTATCAAAATAACTGAAAGCAAATTTAATAAAATTATTACTTAAAAAATAATTTTTATCAATAGCAGCTCTTATAAATTCTTCATATTCAATGAAACCATTATGATCAGCATCAATATGACTAAAAATTAATTCAACTTCTCTTTTTAGTTCATCACCAGTTTTATCTAAATATTGTTGTAAACCATTATATAATTCTTCTTTAGTAATTCTTCCATCTCCATTTTGATCAATTTGATTAAATAATTTAATAGCATCATGAGCTTCTTTTAATTGAGTATTATTATGAACTAAATAAGCAATAACAGCACATCTTAAAATATTATCACTTCTATATTTTGTTAAATTTTCCAATAATTTTAAAGTGTTATGTTTATTTAAATTATTCATACTTTCTATTTGTTTAACTTGTTTAGTAGAAAACCAAGGATGTTTTAAAGCTTTTTCAGCAGAAAGTCTTTGATTAGGATTAAGTTGTAATAAATCTTTAATTAAATCTTTAGCTTCTTTAGAAATAATTCCCCAAGGATATTTAGTTAAGTCAAATTTACCTTGTTTAATTTTTTGCATTATTTCCATATCTGTATTTCCTCCAAAAGGAGGTCTTCCAGTTAATAAAATATACATTATTACTCCACAAGACCATAAATCACATTTTTCAGTATAATTTCTATCTAAAACTTCAGGTGCAATATAATATGCACTTCCAATTAATAATGTTTCTCTTTTTTCTTTTGAAAATATTTTAGCTGTTCCAAAATCTATAATTTTAATTGGATGCATTCCATTCTTCATTCTTTTAACTATTAATATATTTTCTGGTTTTAAATCTCTATGAACTATATTCATCCCATGACAATAACATACTGCTTTTAATATTTGACTCATATAATATCCTGTTATTGTTTCATTAAATGGTGCATATGCTTTTATTTCATTAAATAATTCTCCTTCTTGACAATATTCAGTAATAATATCATATTCTTTTTTTTGATTATAAAAATCAGTCATTTTCAAAATATTTGGATGATCCATTTTTCTTAAAATATTTATTTCATTCATTAAACTTTCTTCTTCACTTTTATTTTTATGAGATTTTTTAATTACTTTCATAGCAAAATATCTATGAAGTTGTTTATGTTTAACTAAATATACTGTTCCATAAGAACCATGACCTAAAGTTTTTTCTCTTATATAAAATAAATCTGGACTTGTTTCTCCTTTTACAACAAAGACATTACTATCTATTGCTACTACATTTTTTGATTTTCCTGTTGATGATGCTTTTAATGATGATAATGTTGTTGTTTTTGGCATTAACTCTTTTTGTGATTGTTTCGTTGATAAATGTGATTCTGGTGATTTTTCCTTTTTTCTTGTGTTCTCTTCATTACTTTTTGATGTTTTTTCATCTTTTTTATCTTCTTCTTCTTTTATTTTAGTTTCTTCTTTCTTTTGAGCTTTTATTATTTCTTGTTGAGATGAGTCTTTTTGCTTATTTGATGATAAACATTTTATTCCCATTTTTTTTATTAGGAATTTGTTTTTTTTGATTTGAATTATTTTTATTTTTTTTTCTTTTTAAAATTTTTTTCCTTGAAATGATAATTTTATTATATAATTTCTTTAAAATATAATGTATATAAAATTTAAAATAAATTTTTTTTATAAAAAATCAAAGCAAAGATTTTCTCTTTAAATAAGGAGGAAGAGTCATTTTTTTATCAAATTCTTCTTTACTCATTTTAACTTTAACATGATTAATATTATTTACAAACTCTGCAGAAAATTCCAATTGTGACAAAAAGAATCCATACATTCCTCTATTTTGTTCATTTCTCATAAAGCATTTAATATAATAAATATTAGAGAAAAATCTTCTAGGTCTAGCTTTAATAATAATATATTGAAAAATAGGAGCTAAATCATCTGCTCCTGCATCTTCATTTTTACCAGAACAAAATTTAATAGTATTATTTATTATATCATAAGCTTCAGAAATACAATTTAATTTTTCATATATTGATTTTTTTTCTTCCATTTTAACAATGTAATTTTCTGTAAATTTTAATTCATTTATATATATTTTTTTAATGTCTAAATGTTCTGGTTTTATCCATGATAATTTTAATGTTTGTCTGTAAAAATCATCATCTTTTTTAAGAGGATGTGGTGGAAATACTTTATTATATATTTTTTTGTGAATGTGGTTTTCTATTTTTATTATTATATTATTATAATTATTATCTTTATCATATGAAAAAATTGGATTTTCTTTTAATTGTTCTTTTAATACTTCAAAAAATTGATTAAATGTTTCTGAAATTTTATGTTCTTGATTCCCATTTTTAATATCTTCAATTGCATATTCTTTTATATTATTTTTGTTTGAATTATTTGATTTTGTAAATTTATGAATAAATTGTTTTATATTTTTTATTTTTGGAACTGAAGATTTTTGCTTAAATCCAATTCCATTAACAAATCCTTCTAAATATTGTAATTTATTAGTAACTTTTTTTGATTCTGAATCTAATGATTTTATTTCAATTATATTTTTTTCATTATTTTCTATATAATAACATTCAAATTCAACTTTATTTATAAAATTTTCAACTTTGAAAAATTTTTCTACTACTCTCATTTTACTTGAATTAATTAAAGCTTGTTCTATTTTTTTTTCAGCACATCTTTTATTTAAACCATATCTAGTATTTATTATAGAAGATAAATCTTTTAAATTTTTTAAAATTAAATCTTCTTGATTATATAAATCAATATATAATTGTTCATAATCATTTTTTCTATGATTTTCATCAAGCATTTTTTTATTATTTGAAATATATTGAGAATACCATTTTAAAGGAATTTCTTTTTTAAATTTTCCTTCCTCTAATTCATTAAAATCTTCTAATGTATATTTTAAAGCCAAAAAAAATTTTTTTGAACTACTTGCAGCATTTAAATAAGGATAATCTTTATTATTTAAATAATTTAAACCTAAAAGAACTGTTTTTATACAAAATAATATTCTTTTTAAAATAAATGTACTATCTTTAGTATTTTCTTCTTTTGAATAGTTGGTTTTTTCTTCTTTAAATAATTTATCTTTTTGTTCTTGAACATCATAAATTAAAAAAAATCTTCCAAAATTTTCTTCTTTATTATTTTCAAAAGTTAATTTAGATTCTTCATTTAAAATTTTATCAATAGTTTTTGAAAAAAAATTATATTTAACTAAATGCTTAAAAGATTGAATATTATTTTTGATAGTACGAACTAAAAATAAAATATCATCAAGACTAAAGCAAATACAATGAATATTAATTAATTCCTCAGGATTAATAGAAAAATAATCATAATTAGGAATTTCTATTTTATTTAATAAATTATTGTTATCATCAATAACAACACTTCTCATATGAGTATCTTTAATTAAAGAATAAATTGGAATTTCCATATTTTTTTCTATAATATCATTTAACATTTTTGGAAATTGAACATCAATTAATCTATCATAAAATTCATTAATTATTGGAATTAATTCAATAATATAATGATTAAATATTGTATTTTCACTTTCAAAATTTGATTCAAAAAAAAGTCCATTATTTACTTTAGTTAAAACTTTTCCTATTAATCTTATACAATTTTTTGTTGAAGATGATAATATTGTTGATGTGATTATCGCGTTTGTATCACTATTAATTAATATTGGAAATATCCATCTTCCAAAAATAAATTCACCTATAAAAGCATTTTTTTCATATTTACTTATTTTTGGAAATTTTTTTGATATTAACATAAATATTATTTTACATATACATCTTATTGGATAAGGAATTGAACTTATTTTATTTATTAATGCTTGAATTATTTTATCTATAAAATTTTGAATGTAAATAAAATTTTGTTTATATATCATTAATATTTTTTTTGTTTCTTCATAATGATTTAAATTTTTTAAAAAATTATCATTTGAAAAAATACTAGGTTGAGAGATTACTTTTTCAAGTTGTTTTAAGTAGAATTCTTTTAAATTTGGGTTTTTTTCATTTTTTATTTTTTCTAATAAATATTGTTGATTAATTTCTTGTAAATAATCATAACTATATTGAATATGATTTATTTTTTCACTTATATTAATTTCAGGATTAGCAGTTTTACTTTTTTTAACTTTTCCAATATCTTTATTATTTTTTATTTGCTCAATATCATCTTCTACTTCTTCTTCTTCTTCATTTTCATTTAATTCTAATTCACTAATTCTTTTATTTAAATCAATTCTACATTTAGGAATATTTTCAATTAATAAATTATCAAATTTTTCATTTAATTGAATGTAATTGGAAGATTCGGAAGTATTTTTTTTATTATTATTAATTAAAGCATCAATGGCTACAATATTTAAATCTAAAATAGGTCTTCCTAAGTCTTCAATTGATAAAATTATATTATTTAAAGTACTTGAAATATAATCTTTTAATTCTGGTCTTGTAATAAAACTTTGTAAAAATTTTCCAACAATAGATTTATTAAAATCTAAAAAAGTTGAAATTGAAGCTGAATTCACTGATAAAATTTCCTTTTCTAATAATAAAAATATTAATATTAATAATTCTTCATGTTCTGGATTTGGAATTATAATATTATCAAAAAATTGATGAGAAAATAAATCCATTACTGAAGATATTTGTTTTTCATTTTCTTTTTGAAAATTATCATCTTGGTTGTTTAATATATTAAATATTTGAATGATATAATTATAATTATTTCTTAATAATGAAAAAAATTTTTTTATTGGATCATATGCATTTTCAAGAATTATTTCTGGATTATCATCTATTGTTAATTCTTTGTCTTCTGTTGTTTTTTTTTCATATTTTAATATATTTATTTTTTCTTTTATTCGACGAGATAATAAATTATATTTATAATAATCAAAGTAATTTTTTTTCAATTGATTTTCACTTTCTTTTTTTTGGTTATTTATTGTTTCTTTTAAAGTTATTTCTTCTTTAATTGTTTTTTGTACTGTTAACCATTTATCTAATATTTGTTTTACTTTTTCATTTTTATTTTCTTCATTATCTATTCTTTCTTTTTCTTCTTTTGTGGTTTCTTCATTAATTAATTGAGGTGTTTTTTCTTCCATATTAAATTTTATTTTATTAAAAGAATAAAAATAAAAATATTATACATCAAAATAAATGATTAAATAAATTTGGAAATTTATTTATTTATTTCATAATTATCTTAAATTTAATTTAATAATGATAAGTAAGGACAAAAACATAAAAAAGAGAAGATATTTAATAAATAGAAATAAATAGAATTGTTAATAATAATAGTAAAAAGAATTTTAAATTATAATAAAATAATAAATAAATATAAATTGGAATATTACAAGAGCTTGAAAAAAAAATATTAATAATTGAAAAAAATGTTAAGAAGAAGATTTTTAAGAAAAAAAATCTACAATTTGAAAAATAAAAAGAAAAATATAAAATTATGAATAATAATAGTAAAAATAATAATATTATGAGTTGATTAATAAATGTAAAATACAAATATTAAAAGAAATTGAAAAAAATCACTTATAATTTAAAAAAAATTTAGCTGAAGAATAATAAGAAAAAAAAACAAACTAATAAATAAAAAAAAAAGAAAAAAATAATTTCAATAAATGAAATTCAAATAATAAAAATGAAATAGGAGTTTTACAAGAATTTGAAGAAAAATCCTTATTAATTCAAAAAAAAAGATTAGAGGAAGATAGACTATAAAATAATATGAAAGAAAATAACAAATAGTAAAAATAATGAAGAGAATAATAAAATAAATAAAAATAAAAGAATTCTTTAAAAGTAAAAAGTGAAAAATAAAGATTTATTGGGTGTTAACACAACTGATATAGAAAAAAAATATTGTAATAGTGGATATAAATTTAAATATTTAAAAAAATTAAAAAAAATGAAAGTATATCTTCATTAAGAAGTGAAATAAATATAATATTAATAAATTCAGAAGACTTTAATTTTTCAGAAGATTCATTATACATTATTTACATCATTTTATAAATAATCATTTATTTATATCTGCTTTATTTAATCATTTTTTTCATTAATTTTATTCTCTACATTATTAATATAATTTCCAAGTTCATTTCCAGGAGGAGAATAAATCGCAACTGCAAATAAATTACCAGTGTTAATATTATATGCAACACCAAAACCAACATATTGAGTATTTTTCCATATTAATTGAGTAAAATTTGAAGCTTTAATAGCACATTCATTTTTATTAAAATCATAAAATTGAATATCTTTATAAAATTCATCAGTTAATTCAGTGCCTGTAAAAATTTTTTGATTTGAATAAATATTTTCTCCAATCACATCATTATTAAGAACACAATTTGAGTGAAATATTTCATTCTTTTCAGCCATTTTTTTTGCATGATTTTGAGCATAAATTTGGAGTTCATTATCTAATTGTAATGGGTTTGCATTATGTTCTTTTCTATATTTATTATGTTGATGTAAAGCTTCTTTTGAGAATTCTATTATATCCATTGATATCTTTTTATATTTGTTTTTTCTTGATTCTTTATCTTTTATAAATTTACACCCCATTTTTTAAAGATGATTATTTTTTAATATTTATTAATTTAACGATTAAATTTTTAATTTAATGAAAAAAAATAAATTATATTATCTAAAACATAAAAAATATTTTTTTAAAACAATCTCTTCCAAAAAAAGAATAAAAAACCATACAAAGAAAAAAAAAGGTGATTCAAACATTATTCATCTTCCCTATGAAAATACAAGCTTTCTTCATAAATCATATTTTGTAAATTTTCCTTAGTTAATTCAACACTATCAAAACTCCAATCAAAGACTTTACTAGTAATAGGTTCTTGTTCAGGATCATGTAATCCTTCAAAATAAGGATGTGAAATACATTGATCAACAGTGTATCTTTTCTTAGGATTAAAAGTAAGCATTTTTCCTAATAAATCCAAAGCAACAGGATTAGAATTTGGAAAAAGAGAGGACCATGTTTGTTTAGTTCTTTTAACTAATTTCATTAAAAATTCCCTAGCTTCACTTTTAGTAATAAATTCTAAATCATCATTTTTAGGAGTTCCTAAAACAGATATAATTTTCTGTATTTGATCTAAATAATGATCTCCTGGAAATAAAGGTTGTCTTCCTAATAATTCTGCAAATATACATCCTATAGACCATATATCAACTGCTTTTGAATATTCACTTGGACATAATATTACTTCTGGTGCTCTATACCATCTTGTTATCACATATTCAGTTAATTCTTCCTTTTTTTCATCATCTTCTTCATCTCGAACTTCTCCTCTTCCTAAACCTAAATCACATATTTTTAAATCACAATTTTTATTTGCTAATATATTTGCAGGTTTTAAATCTCTATGAATTATATTTGCTGAATGCATATATAAAACACCTCTTAATATTTGATAAATAAAATATTGAATGTGATCATCAGTTAAATCTTGTCTTGAATATATTACTCTATGTAAATCAGTCTCCATTAAATCTGATATTATATATATATCATTATATCCAGTTCTAGAAGGTGGCTTTGGTATATCATATAATGAAACAATATTATCATGATCAAAATATCTTAATAATTTTATTTCTCTTACAATTCTTTTTGCATCTACTAAATCTTCAAATGCATTTCCTACTTTTTTTATTGCTACATTTCTATTTTCTCTTTTGTCAAAACATGAACATACTACTCCATATGCTCCTAATCCTATTTGTTTTATATATTCATATCTCTCATCTACTACAAATTTTGTACCTGAGACTGTAAATGAATGCTTAGAATTTGACCATTTTACTGGACGGTCTATTGAATTTTGTTTGTTTGAATTTGATTTTTTATCTTTTTTTTCATTGTGGTGATCCATTTTTATTTTTAAATTGAATTTAAAAGCTTGATTTTAATTTTTATTTTTTATTTTTTATTAATCAAAAAAAAATAAAAATTATAAATTTACGAAAAAACTTTTAGAAAACAAATAAAAAGAAAAAAATGGAAGATAAAAATGAAGAAAACGATCCAACAGAAAATATGTCAGCGGAAGAAATTCGTGAGAAATTAATGGATTACGAGATGAAAAGATGGCAAGAAGACAGAGGAAAATATGTAGAATTTGATATAAAGACAATGAATAAATATCAGAAGTATTATGAAGAAATGACAACAATAAATCCAGATGATCAAGAAGGAATTGGAGTAGATCAATTAGAAGAACCATTTATTAGTTTAGGTTTAGCATATACAAGAGATGAAATAAATAATTTAATTGCTTCTGTTGATGATGATGGTTCTGGAAGAATTGAATTTGGAGAATTTTTAAGGATTATTCATAATAAAAGTAAATTAAAAACTCAAGGTAATAAAAAAATTACTAGCTTTTTTAAACAGTTAGCTTCTGATAAATTAGGTGGTGATTCTGATTTAAAACATTTTTCTTTTAAAACTATTATGGATATTATGAGAAGAAAAAATTTACTTAAGGCTTTTCTTTCCAAAAATCCTGAAGAAAAAAAAGAAGGAGAAAAAGTTCTTAAGGCTTATTCAGAAATGTTGCAAAAAAGAAAAGGGAAATAAAATATTTTTAATTTTATATTCTATATTTTTTTATTATGTGTTTTTTTTTATTAATTTTTTTGAAATAAATATTAAAGTAAATGTATCTTTTTTTAAAGAAAAATTATTATTTATTCTCAAATTAAAGTTACATAAATATTTATATTAACCTAACCTAAATATACTTTAATTTATATATTTTTATTTATAGAATATAAAAATCTTTCAATTGATAAATGAGATAAATAACATTTATAAAAAAAAAAAGAAGAAAGTAAAGATAAAAAATATCCAATTAAAATAGGAGAAGTAATAAAAGAACAAAAACCTAAAGCATAAAAACCTCTTCTAACTTTTATATCATCAATTTTTATACAAGAAATCATTGTTCCAACTCCAGGTAAAATAAAATTAATAATAATTATTAATATTGTAAATTTTTTTGATAAAGAATGAATTGATTTCATATTACTTTTTATTCGACCAACTTTTTGTAAAGATGGAATTTTACCCGAGTACTCTTCTTCTAAAACTTTATTATGAAATGATAATCTTTTTAGAGATTTTCCTAGACTTGATTTTCTAATTGAACTTCTTCTTCTGTTATTTTTATTTGTTTTATTTTCATTTAAATAATTATTGAATCTTATATTTTTTTTTTCCATGAAAAAATTAAATTATTTATTTTTAAAAAATAAATTGTAAATATATTTGATATTACTTCTTATATATTATTAAATAGGATTGAAATATAAACATTAAAGACTAAATTAATAAATGATTTTTAATATAAAGTTTCCAACTTTTACTTTTATGCTTCTAATAATAATATCATATTATTTAATTGATTTTTTCTTTAAGTAAAAAAATATATAGATTTTCAATTTATAAATATAATAATAAACAATATTAACTAAATTAAGATATTCCTACTTTAGCTGGTAACTCTGTATTCGGAATTTGATCATAATGTTCTCCTTGTGCTGCTCCTAAATCTTTTACTCTTTTTCTAATTTCAGTTAATTTAAAAATTACAAAAATAGGGAAAGACAAATTTAAAACTAAATATATAATAAATAATAGAATAATAATAAAAATTTCTAATGTTTTTTTCTCAAATAAATATAATAATTTTTCAAAATCAAGTAAAACTTTAAATAATAAAACATAAAACATATCAATATAAAAGAAACCAAGTATTATACTTTCTAAAATTAAGACTCTCTTAGCTTGAATATAAATATTAAATGAAACATGCATAAAATTATGTCTGAAAGAATATAAACATAAAATAGAAGAAATTATAATTACAATTACTGATATAATGTTAAAATAACATGCAAAAATATCTGGAAGAATAAATATTGTAATTGTATCTATAAATATTGCAATAAAAGAAGTATAAATTGCTTTTTTAAGATTTATATATGTTGATTGTAATTTATTATTATAATATGTAATTGATTCTTTTCTTATTTCTTTAGAATTATTTTTTGAACTCATGTTTTCTTTGTGAAATTAAATAAAAAATATTTTTAAACATTAATTATTAAATAATTTATACATATTTATAAAAATGCAAAAATTTATACATATTATTTAATTTAATCTTCATTCACATATATAAAAAAAAATTATAATTTGTTCCTACCACATTATTATTTTTCATTGTTAATATTTATTTCATAAACCCTGTTTGAAGGTATATTTTTTTGTTCAAATTCTTCATATTCTTCTCCAATTTCTGGAACTTCATCAATTTCAATTGATGATTCTTCAGTTTTTAAATTTGTTGAATTACTTAATTTAACTATTTCTTTTTTTTGAATTGAATGAATTGAATTTTGAGAAGAAAAGGATTTTTGATGTATTTTATAACTATCTAATTTATAATTAAAATATAATGAATTAATTTTAATATGTTTTTCTTCTTCGTATTTTTTTTTTAATTTTTTAATTTCATCTTTATTAATAGAATCCTTATATTGTTTTCCTTTATTAATTATTTTATCCATTAAAATAATATTTTTTTCAATATTTTCATAAATAAAATCAATATCTTTAGGTGAAAGACTTTCTTTTAAAAAACACATAACATCAGAAGAATCATTTAATTTTAATAAATTATCTTCTAAATAATGAACAATAGATAAACTTAAAGGAATAATAAAATCAAATCCATAAACAAATAAACAACTCCAAATTCGGCAAGTTTCCTCAAAAGGAAAATTTATAATAAATAAAGTTTGAATCCATTTACCAAACCATAATTCTAAAGGAAATTCTAAATTAATAAAGTGTTTTTCTAACTTTGGAAAAAATTGTTTAAAATAATAATTAAATATATATAAATGATAATTGAAAAGAGGAAAATCTTGGATAAAATAACCTCTGATTTTTCCTAAAATATAAGTAAATAAATAAAAAGCATCAATTTCATCAAAATTTGTAATATCTAATAAAAATCCTGCAATAAAATTCATTCCTTGACAATAACCTATTTCACTTGCTAAATTTGTAAAAGCTACTAAAATATTTTTAAGACTTTTTATTTCATTTTCTGTTTTATGTTCTTTAAAAGTTCTATATATATCTTTTTCTATTTGTTCTAAATATATTGGATTTGTGATTTCATTTTTTAAATAATTGTAATATTTATCTTTTCTTTCTAAAGGAATATACTCTGATAATGTTATCCAAATTAAACTTCTTAATATTTTAGGACATGAATTTATTGATATATATAAAAAATATTTTTTTTCATTTTTATAAAAATCTCTTATATTTTTTTCAATATTTTCCTTAAATGATATTGTATAATTATAATTATTGATAATTAAATTTATTATTTCAAACCATTTTGAAAAATTTTCTTTTTGAGTTTCTTTATTTTGATAATCACTTATATTTTTATATTTTTTAGAAACAAGGCAAAAGTCCTGCTTCTTACTTTTATTATCATTTGCCAGAGTATTTTTCATATTTTCAAAAAAGGATAAAAATTCTATATCAAAAGGTAAATTAGAATATTTTAAAAAATGTTTTATTTTTGTAAAACAATTCTTAACATCATCAGCAGAAAAGCTTTGTGAAGCTCCCATAATTTAATTAATATATCATTTAAATATTTTTATAAAATAAAATTTATTAAATTTCCAAAAGTTATTACAGTCAATATTTTAATCTAAAAAATTTTTAATCAAAATTTAACTGATTAATAACGAATAATTTAAAAAATAAATATTAAATAAATAATAAAAACTAAATAATTATTGTTTTTCTTCTTCAGCTTCAATAATAGCTTGTTGGAAAATATTTCTTAAAAATTCTTTAAATTCATCAAATTCAATAGTACCATTTTTATCTAAATCAACTTTTTTCATTGTTTCTATTATAGTTTTATCAGTTGGAGTTGGTAAATTATATTCTTGTGTAATTCCAAGCATCATTTTTCTAAATTCGTCAGGATCAATAAATTTACTTTTATCTTCATCTGCTCTATTAAATACTGCTTTTGCTATTGCAGTGAAACAATTTTCATCTGCTAATACTATTTTCAGATAAGAGTCCATTTTTTTTTTTGATTTATGGAATGATTTTTTTTTATTTTAGATATAATAATTTTTACTTAATTATATATTTTATTAAGTTATTTTTGTTTATATAATTATTTGTTTTGGTTTTTCTGAAAAATTAACTCAAAAATTCATTTGAAAATGTATTAATTTTTTTTGAATTAAGAAAATATTCAAAATAAAATAAGAAGATTTAAATAAATATTCTAATTTTTTATAAATATAGGAAATTTTTTCTGATATTTGTAAAATAATAATACAAAAATTATAAATAAACAGTATTTTTTCCTAAGAAGAAAAACATTGCACAAGGAAATTTTGTTTATTGTAGGAACAATTTTTTTAAATTATTTAAAAAAGTGTTAGAATATAACTAAAATATTTTTAAGTGGTTTATTATTTTTGGTATTTTTATTTTCAATTTAAAATTGATTTCAAAATTAAATATTCTATTATATATAAAAAATATTGTATTTAATTTTTTGTATTTTTTTATTATTTTTTAAGCCCAATTATTTATATTAAAGATTTACTTTTTTGCTTTTTTAAATTCGGATGATTTATTATAAGGTTTATACATACGAGAACTTTTATTTTTTAATTTCCCTTCTTCAATTTTTTCATTTTTTTCAACAAACTTTTCCAAAGTAATATATCCATTTCCAAATTGAACAAAAGTTTGATTATCATCATCTATTTTTAGGATAATATTTTGAGTACCAAATTTATATTTAAACGGAGCAATTTTTTCAAATTTGATTTTCCTGTTTTTTTTATTTTGAAATTCTTGAATAAAATTATCGATTTTTTCTTCTTTCGACATTCCATTATCTTCTTCAGAATCTTCTTCTTTTTCTTCATCAACTTCTTTAATAGCTTTAATTTTATCAATATTTAATTTTCCACTAATATTATTTCCCATTTCAATAACATTTTCACTTAATTGAAAAGAATTATAATTTTCTTCTTTTTCTTTAATATTAAATCTAAATAAAAGTGCTTTTAATCTTATTTTTGAATCTTCATCATCACCATAAATTTGTGATATATTTCCATATAAATTTATTGCTGCAACTGCTGATGATAATAATAAATTCTTTTTTTCTTCTTCTTTTTCAATTTCTTCTTCTTTAAATTTATTTATTGTATATTCTGCGTTAATAAAATTAAATATATTTTTATATATTTCATATTCTTTTTCTTTTATTGTTATTTTATTTTTTATTACTTTGTTTTTTAAGTTTTTGTTTATATTTATCTTTATTTTATTTGTAGATAAATTTAATTTTTTATTGGATAAAGTGTTTAATTGTTTTTTTAAATAATTTATTTTTTCTATATTTGATAATAATAATAATGATAACTGTCTCTTTTTTTGATTTATAAAAGAAAATTTTTCCATAATTAAAGAATAATATTTTATTAAAGTATCAATATTAGCTTTAATATTTTTTTGAGAAATTTGATTTAAATTACCTTCACTGTTATTTTTTTCAAAAACAAAATAATTTGATTTAAAAGTATTAAAAGCAGAATAAATTCCATTATCAATTTTTTCTTTTTTTTCACTTTCATCATTAAAAGTGAATAAATCAGAAAAATAATTATCATAAAAATTATATTCCATATTAAATTTTTTTTCTAATAACTCAGTACTATTATTTTCATCGCCTAAATTATTAGAAGGAATATGAGAATGATATTCTTTGGATATTTCATAAGTAATTGATTTACTTTTATTTTGTTTGTAAATTTCATTTTGTCTGCTTTTATTTTTTTTATTATTATTAGTTTTTAAACCAAAAAATTCTCTTCTTAAAGAATCAGAAGTTTTTCTTTTTGTTTGATTACCAACTGTTCTATTTGAATTATTCATCATACTTATATTTTTACTTTCACTTTGTTCTAAATTTTTTTTTAAGTTTTTATTAGGAGGTGTTGATATTAAATTAAAATTTTTTCTTAAATCATTTTCAATTGTATTTTTACCTTGTGTATTAAAAGGAATTTTTGAACTTAAATAAATATTATTTTTAAAAAAGCTTTTCTTACTTTGAATTGAAGAAGGCATTGTTGGAAAAGAAGGATTATTTCTTACAATAAAACTTTTTGTTTTTGATTTACTTAATATTTCAACATTAGAAGATATTTCTATCAGAAAATTTCTATCTTTTGATAAGGAATTAAATAATAATCTTTTTGTTGATTCTATCATTGTTAATGAACTTAGTTTTTTAACTTCAAAAGTTGAATTTATATTTGTTTTTTTTATTTGTTGAAATGGAATAATAAAATCACTTATTCCGATTAACGAATTTAATTTTATATTTATTAATCTTATATTATATTTTATGTCTTTTTTTATATTTTTTATCATATGATTTATTTTTTGAATTGAATTTTCTCCTAAATTTATTGTTCCTTCGAAATTATCTAATTTAAATAAACAAATAAAATCTGAAAATTGAATGTTAGGTAAATTTTTTGGTTCATAATTTCTTATTTCTATTGTTACATTACAATTTGTCATATTTTAAATTAATTATTTTCAAATTTTAAAAATTAATAATAATAAGTTTTGATTTTATAGAATCATCTTAATTTTTCCTGTAAGTTAAATATAATACTAAATTATAATATAATTAAATCATTAAAGATTTGTCATTTAATAAATAAAGTATTGTTATAATTTAGAAAAAAAAATTATAACTAAGATAATAATAATTAATAATTATTGTATTTGTTTAATAATTAAATATTTTTAAATGAGATTATACAAACATGTAAGAGGAAAAAGTGATACAGATTTTTTTACTGATAAAAAATATTTGGATAATATTCATTATAATATGAAAGAATATAAAAAGTTATTTATTGAAAATTTATCGGGAAAAGATTTAGAAATCTCCTCTTATAATTCAGGAAAAAATAAAAAAAAATTAGGATTAAAAAGATATGCAGTTGAATATTCTCATAACATTCAATTATCTGATATTGAAGAAGAATTTTTTAAATGTTTAATTAAAGTACTTATATTTAAGAAGAATTTTGATGAACAAGCATTTTTTTTTTTCTTTTCAAGTCAAAAAAGTTATTTTGATATTATATTAACTATAATGAGAGAATTAATAAGAAAGTTTAAAAAAAATTATGAAAAAGGAGATAATTTATATTTAACTTATAAAAATAGAGATGATGAAGAATTAATAAAAAAAATAGATAAATTTGATAATGTAATACAAACAATGATTGAAACTCAACCAAAAGATTATTATAGAGAAGTTAAAAATATGATATTAAATGAATTTGAAAATTGTATGTATGAAATAGCAGAATTTTTAGATAATTATAAAGTTAAAAATAAGAGTTTATTTGTTAAAAATAGAAATTTAGATTTAAACAACGAAGAATTTAGAAATATGAATAATCAAGATATTACTGAATTTATTGCTTCAATTTCTCAAATTATTCTTTTTTCATATAGTAACCTTTCTTTTAAATTAGATTATTATTCTTTGACTATGAATTGTTTACTTGAAAAATTAAAAAATTATATTTCTACTTTTATAGAATTTTTAAGAAAAGAAAATATAATTAATCAAAAATATAAAGGAAATCAAAAGAAAATTTTATTTTTTATAGATAAAATTGTATTACTTTCAAGAACATTTACAAATATATTATATGGTGAAAATGAGAAATTAAATTTAAATATTTTTTCATCAAATGGAAAATATGTTCTCAATAATTTTATGGAATTAATTTCTAAATGTGATAATCTTATATTAACTTCAGAAGAAAAATTAGAAAAGAGAAAAGCAACGTTAATTAATTCAATTCTTTATTCAAATAAAAGAGAAATGATACAATATAAACAATATCTTCAAATCTTTTGTATGAATAATACAAATATGAATGGTAACTTAGAACAACAATTTAAATTTTATTTTAATACTAAATTAATTGTTTGGAAAGATTTAACTTTAACAGTTGATTCAAAAAAATCTTTTGAAATTTGTAGAATTTGTGAACAACAAGTTCCAATTAATGAATTTATTTTACATGTTAATTATTGTAAAGAACAAAAAATATTTTATAACCAAATGAGAATTATAAAATCCAATTTAATGAAATATATTTCAAGATTAGAATATTTTAGAGATAATTTAACAATGAAAGATAATATAATTTTTTCTCCAAATAATTATATAACCAAATTTTTTAATCAAAAAACTGAAAATTCATTATATGAAACTCCAGATTTTCTTTTAACATATCGAAAGTCATATTCAAATAAAAAAATTGCTCCTCAAAAATTAACATTTATAAATAATTTAATAAAAATATATCAATATGAAAGTGTATTACCATTTGATAATTATGAAAGAAATCCAAAAGAAATTTTCCACTTACAATCAATGGCTTACTTCACTTTATTTTTATTTATAGAAAATAAAAACGAAACCAATTTTTCAAAAGAACTGAATGAAATTTTAGGAGGAATATTTCTTGAATTATTAAAGAAAATATTAAGTATACAATATTTATTAACAGTAATGGAAAGCAAAGCAAGAAGTAATATATATAATATAAATAGTACAACAATGTTATCAAAATCTAAAAGTAGAGATAATTACATTAAGTATATTCAAAATAGAAAGTCTTCTATTTCATTAAGTTCTTTTATTCCTCGCTCGAATACAAAAAATGCATTAAGAAATGATAATTTTATAATTAATGATGATAATTTTTCAACAACTGTAAAAAGTGTTAAAAATATTTTAAGTGTAAATAATTCAATTACATCTCCTGTTATGAGTAATTTTTGGAAAATGAGATATAGTAATAATACTCAAAGTTGTGATAATGATATTGCATTATTAAATTTAAATGAAGGAAAAAGAAGTCAAACATTAGAAAAACAATTTTTAAAAGTTAAAAAACTAAGTGATAATCTTGATGATAGTTTCAGAAAAGATAATAGAAATTTAAATCATAAAAATAAAAGCAGTTTTAATCCAAAAAATTCAAAAGGACACTTTTTTCTTACTAAAAAAAAGGAAAGTAAATTTCTAAATTTAAAAATCATTAACCCAAATAAAAATAAAAGAAATTCTTTGATAATTCCTTCTAATAATATTTTTACTAGGAAAAAAAACACAAATTTATCAACAAAAACTAATAATAGTCTTTTAGTAAATGATAAAGTTAATTTAAATTTAAATAAAGATTCAAGTGAAGAAGAAAAAGAAAAATTAAATAGTATATTTATTAATTCAAAAGAAGAATCTGATGAAGATGAAAATGATAATATGAATTATTTAAACTTTTTAAAAGGTGATATATCAAATATTTCAATAGAAGATTCAACTAGAAGTATGAATCATGATATAATTAATTCTCCAAATAGAAAGAGTTTATTTCATAGAAATGAGAATGATAATATTAATAAATTGATTAACAATGATAATATTGATAATAAAAATAATACTACTAAAAATACTCCTTTTTTAAATATGCTTAAACAAAATGCAGATTCTATTTCATCTGATAATGGAAAAAATATTATTCAAAAAAAATCAAGTAATTTAAATCATCATTTAGGTAATTTGTTTAAACATGTTTCTTTTAAAGAAGATGATGATGATTATAAAAATGAAGAAAAAATAATAAAATTAGAATCAAAGGATGATGAAGAAAATGAAAATGAAAATAATGATAATAATTTCTTTTTAACTCCAAAAAATACCATTAAAATATCAAATAGTGATGATGATGAAATTGAAAAATTAGTTTCTACGGAAGAAGATAATTTATGTTATATTGGAGGTTTAATAGGAAAAAAAGAAAAAAAAGAAGAATTTGAAGAAATGAATGAAATATATTTAGAGTTATTAGAATATAGTCAAATTACTTGTTCTGAAGCAAATTTACAAAGTTTAAGTAATCAAAATTTAGATTTGAGTAGTGATATGGATAGCAATTCTGATTCTGAAATTTTATCAAATAGAAAAAATGATTCTTTTGAGTTAAAAAATATTAGATTAAAAAATCAAGATTATAATTTAACAAATAAAAGGTATGATAATATAAATTTAAAGAATGATAAAAACAATGATAATGATAAAAATAACTATAAAATAAATATTCAATTTATTGACAGCAACAATGATATAAATAAAAATGATAGTATAAACTATATAAGAAATGAAAATAACAAAAAGCATAGAAATACAGTAAGTAATAATAACATTAATTATAAAAATATTATAACTAAAAAAAATTCAGATGTAAATTTATCAAGAAATCCAAGTAGAAAATTATCTTATTCATCAAAAAGAAATTTACAAAGAATATCATTAATAGAATCTCCAAAAATTTCAAGTATAAACACTATAAATAATTTTCATTTAATTTTTGAAATAGCAAAAGGTGGATATGGAAGTGTATCTTTATATAAGAAAATAACTACTGGAGATATGTATGCAATAAAAAAAGTGAACATTGAAAATATGAAAACTCGAAAATTATCATCAACATTAAAAACAGAAACTTCAATTTTAAATCAAATAAATAGTGATTATGTAGTTAATTGCTATTATATATTTAAAGATAAAGTAAATTATTATTTTGCAATGGATTATATGCCAGGAGGAGATTTATTTGGTTTATTATCAAGTATGATTGTTCCTCAAAAAACAATTCAATTAATTTCAGCAGAAGTTATTTTAGCTCTTCATTATTTACATAGTATAAATATAATTCATAAAGATTTAAAACCAGAAAATATATTAATTTCAAAAGAAGGACATTTTAAATTAACTGATTTTGGTTTGAGTCAAAATGAAAATAAGAAAAATAAAGCTAATTCATTATATAATATTGAAAGCTTTCATAAAAGTGATTCTTCATCATTATCTGAAGATAATAGTTCAGAACAAGAAAATACAATAGTAGGAACTTTAAATTATATGGCTCCTGAATTATTTACTAATGAATATGATATTGGTCCTTCAATTGATTATTGGGCTTTTGGTGTTTTACTATTTGAATTATATACTTTTAAAGTTCCTTTTTATGATGAAGATCAAGAAAAAACTAAAAATAATATTATTAATATGAAATTTAACTGGAGTGATATGGAAGATGAAGAAGTTGTTAAAAATTATTCTAATTTAAATGAAGCTAAAGATTTAATTAAAAAATTCATTGTCAAAAATCCTAATAAAAGATGGTGTGATGATAATTTGGATGATATCAAAAAACATAATTTTTTCAAAGATTTTAATTGGTCAAATATTAAAAATATTCATGATAAAGCAATAATTGGTTATTTAAAAAAAAAAGTAGATTCAGTTAATAAAAAAATTAAAGAAGCAAATAATAAAAATCAAGAAAATAATAAAAGTATTGTTTTAGAAAAATTTAATAGTAATACAAGTGAAGGAAGAAGTGAAGATGAAGAAGAAATAAATGATAAATGTTATTATATGGAAAGAGTAGATAATTTATCAAATAAAAATTATGAATTAATAAGAAGAAATTTCGTTAAAAAAGAATTTAAAATAAGTCAAAACGATGCAGTAGACTCTTTAATCTTAGATTTAAAGTAAAAAATTAAAAAATTAAAATACTAATTTTTGTATACATAATATATAATATAAATATTATATAATTGAAAACATATTATTCATTATATATTTGACGATAAATTTCATCATTTTGATATACACTTTGGAAAATTGACTGAGTTTTTTCATCTGGTGATTGAATTAAATTTAATAAATTACATAAATCTTCTTTTTCATTAGAATTTAACCAAGTATAAATTTTATCTTTTAATTGAGTAGATTTCATTTCTTTTTGACATTTAAATATTTTCTTATTTATTGAATTTGGAGGAGTTTTTATTCTTTTTACAATTTGAAGTTCTCCATTTCTTTTATTAATTTTAAATATTTTTAAAAGTAATTTTTCAACTTTTTCCATTTCCATTTCAATATCATGAGTATTATTTAGATTATTAATAATATTTTCAATATCATTTTTATTATTTTCATCTTTAATATCATCTTGTTTAATAATATAATTTGTAGTATCCTTATCATCATTATAATTTTGATCATTAATATTATATTTTCTTTTTAATTTAATTAAAAATTTCTGAGCATGAGATCTGATTTGAGTACTTGTTCTTGATTTAACATATCCTTCAACTTTTTTCCAATTGTTTCCAAATTTTAAACAACCTTTAATAAATCTTATGTGTTCTTCATTGTTCCATCTACCATCACTATGTATTCCATTATTATTTTCTGTATTTTTATTTTTAATTTGCTCATTCGATATTTGAGGAGAATTCAAATTTATTACATTTAACTTTTTCATTTCTGTGTTTAAAGAATTTGTTGATGTATCAGTTGTCATTTTTCAAAAGTTTATTTATTTAATTATTATTATATCTTCAAAGTATCTTTTGAATTTTTTTAATTATTTATTTTATTTTTTGATATTTTAATTTTTTTTTTCTTTTTGTTTTATTTTTTGGATATATTTAATTTATTCATTAATATGCTAAAATACATAAAAACATTTTTATTTTAAGATTCAAAGGAAATATTTTATGTTTATTAATTAATATCTAATTAAATTAGAATTTTGTTGCTTTTAATTTCATTTTTTTATTTATGTCTTTCTGATTTAATCTTAATATAGAATTCATAAAAAAATTTGAAAGATTTATTAAATTTGTAAATTGAATTTTTTATTTAAAAATTAAAAAAAATCTTGACAAATGAATAAAATATTAAAAATATATTATCCTTAAAATTACTTAAAAATCATTTAAATAAATGATAATAATTGAATATATTTTTTCATTCTCTGATTATAAAGTTTTATAATGATTTATTTATATTTACATTCTTACAGCATAGAAAAAATATTTGGAAACCATTTCTTTCAAATATTTTTAGTAATTAACCTTAAAATTCAAATAAACATAAATAAAAACAGAAAAAATATATAATAATTATGTGTTTTCTTTTGCATAAAACTTAAAATGTTATAATCAAAATAAAAATAATTAAAAAATCTATATATTAAAATAAATATTTTTTATAAAACTTTAGCCAATTAAAAGGTTAATTATTTCTCAAAAATTAATATTAATGTACATAAAAATTTAAAAAAATAAAAAAATAATTTAATTAAATTTCTTTAATTTGTAACATTGAATTAGGAAATAAACCTTCTTCTTCTAAAGTTTTATTGTAATTATCATATTTTTTAAAAGGAAAAGTTTGTATTAATTCAAATTTATAATTTTCTTTTTCAGTATAAATATCTCTTCCTAAAGTTTCAATAAAGTCATATAATAATTGAATTTTATCATTCTTTAAAAATTTTCTTTCTACATTTTTGTTTCCATCAGGAAATCTAAAAACAATCATACATTTATCAGGATTTGAATCATCAGGTTCTTTTGGAAAATTTTGTTTAATAATTTTACTTTTTTCTTCTTTTTTTTTAATTTCTTCTTCAATTTTTTTTTTTTCTTCTTCTATTTTTTTTTGTTCTTCAAGAATTTTTTTTTCTTTTTCTTTTCTTTCTCTTTCTTTTCTTTCTAATTCTTCTAAATCTCTTTTTTGTTGAGCAATAACTTCTCCATTACTCATATAATTATAATCATGATTTGATATATTTGTTCCATTATTTGTGTGAATATCAGTATTTTTATTTTGTGGATTTAATAAAGCAATTACTTCAAATATTGTTTCTCTTATTGAATCTATTGTTAAATTATCTGTTTTTCCTAAAATTGAAAAAGCATTTTGATTTTTATATTTACAAACTAACATTGTTGGAAATTTTTTTATTTTTATATGTTTTAACATCTCTATTCCTATATCACAGTCTTTATATATTGGAAATATTGTTTTATTATTTGAAAATATTTCTTTTGCTAAAGCATCGTTTTTAATTGTTTCTATTGTTCTTTTCATTATTTCAATACTTTTGTCATTATATATGAAAATTAAACCAATTTTATTTTTTAAATTGTTAATAAAATTTTGATATGTAGAAGTAAACCCTTTCAATTCTTTAAATTCTTTAACATATTCATCATTACTATATTGTAAAGAAAAAAAATCAAATATTCCAGAAATAAAATTTTTAGTTGGAAAAATAATTGGACATTCTTCAAATTTAGATAAATCTAATTCATCTTTATTTTGTTTTTTTTTATTTTCATTTGGATATGTTCTGTTTTCTTTATTATATAAAACTGCTGCTTTTCTTTCGTCCCATTCTACTCTTTCTAAATATTTTACTGCAATATCATCATTATTATTTTCTACTAATAATTTAAAATTTTCTATTTTTTCAGCATAATTAATATTATCTTCCATATAAAATGAGATTAATATTTATTTATAAATTTTAAATAATTGTTATTAAATATTTTTATAACTTTATAAAATATTTTATTATGGATGATGATGATAGTTTATTTGGTAATTCAAAAGAAGAAAATGAAAATGAAGATGAAGAAAATGAAAAAAATGAAGAAGAAGAAGAAGGAGAAAATAATAAGGAAACAGAAAAAACAAATAAAGAAAATAAAAAAGAAGAAGAAATAAAGAATGAAGAAAAAATAGAAGAAAAACAAAAAGAAAATATAAATGAAATTAAAAAAGAAGAAAAGGAAAATAATATAATAAATAATCAAGAAATAGAATTAGAAAATAAAAAATTAGAAGAAGAAAATTTAAAATTATCTCTTGAAAATGAAACAATAAATCAAAAATTATATAAATTAAGACAAAATGTATTAGGAATAAAATCAAAATTAGATAATGATATATCAGTTCAATTAGAGCAAAAAAATAATCAAATAAAAGAATTAAATAAAATATTACAAGAAGCAAATTATTCGATATTGAAATTAGAGAAAAAAATAAAAAAACAAAGTGATTATCAAAATGATATAAAAGTATTTCAATCAAAAATAGAAATTGCATACAAAGAAAATTCAGATATTGAAGAATTATTAAGTATTCAAGAAGAAGAGATTAAAAATATTTCTTTAACAAATACAAAATATGCAAATGATATTTCTGGTAAAAGTTTAAATATTGGAAATATTAATAAAGATTTAAATACTTTTTCCAATATTTTAATGGAAGGTGAACAAACTATTCAAAAATTAAATCAAAGAATTAAAAAAAAAGAAGAAGAAGAAATTAAAAGACAAAATTTAATTAATGAAAAAGATAATGAAATTGCAATGTTAAAAGAATTCATTGAGTCTTTAAAAAATAATAATAAAAATAAAAATATTGATTCTAAAAATAATAAAGGTATTGAAGAAGAAATTTTAAAAGATATTAAACCTGAATTAAATGATATTGAAGATAATAACTTTAAAGAAATTGCAGATTTAATGAAAAAAGTTTTGGAAGAGTAATAAAATAATTATATAATATTTAATTATAGATAATATTTATTTTTTATAAATTTGTTTGTTCAAAAATAAAAAAAAAGAAAATTATTTATATAATTTAAACATAATTTTTTTTTTGATGGAACCAGATAATTCAGGATTTATTCCATTAACAATCATATTTTTAGGACAATCAAACACAGGAAAAACAAGTTTAATTCAAAAATATAAATTTGGAAGAGAATTTGAATTTCCAATAATTCATAATTATACTTTAAATTTTGATATATATAACAGAGCAATATTTTTAGAAGATGATGTCAAAATTAAATGTGAAATTTGGGATACCATTGGTTTAGAATGTGGAAAAGATTTAACTTTAAATAATTGTAATAATACAAATGGTGCTGTTTTTGTTTTTGATATTTGTAATAAAGAAAGTTTTGAAAATTTAAATGATTATATTATTAGATATAAAAAAATGTGCGATAATTCTAATAAAGGATTTTTTGGACTTGTTTTTGGAAATAAAAGTGATAAAAAAAATAAAAGAGAAATTACTTATGATGAGGCTAATATTTTTTCTGTAAAATATGGAATGAAATATTATGAAGTAACTGCAATTAAAGATAGAAAAAGTTTTGCTCCTATTGAAAGAGCAATGGAAGATTTCATTACATTAATTATAAAATCGTATAAAACAAAAAAATAAGACTATATCTCTATTAATAATATTAAAAATCATATAAATTAAACAAAAAAAAAATTTAATATAATTCCTAAAAAAAAAAATTTTAAAAATTTTAAAAAAAAATATGGGTCAAGAAGAATCTTCTCATTTAAAATTACCTTCAACGCCAGAAATTCCATTATCAAAATCTTTATTTGACTTCTTATACATAATAGGTCGTGGAGGATTTGGTAAAGTATGGAAAGTAAGATATAAAAAAACTCATAAGAAATATGCATTAAAAGAAATGTCAAAAGTGAAAATAATTGATAGAAAAAGTGAGAAAAGTATAAAAAACGAAAAAGAATTTCTTTCAGAACTTCATCACCCATTTTTAGTAAATATGATATGTTCATTCCAAGACAACGATAATTTATATTTAGTAATGGATTTATTTACAGGAGGAGATTTACGATATCATATTTGTCACAAGAGGAAATTTTCAGAAAATGAAACTAAATTTTTTATAGCATGTGTAATAATAGGTTTAGAATATATTCATAGTAAAAATATAATTCACAGAGATATAAAACCAGAAAATTTAGTTTTAGATTCAAATGGTTATGTAGCAATAACAGATTTTGGTGTAGCTAAAAAAAATAGTAAAGATAATTCAAGTGAAACTTCAGGAACTCCTGGTTATATGTCACCTGAAGTTTTATGTGCTCAAAACCATTCTTTCCCTGTTGATTTCTTTGCACTTGGTGTTATGGGTTTTGAATTTATGAATGGATACAGACCTTATTTAGGGAGAAGTAGAAAAGAAATTAAAGAAGCTGTTCTTAGTAGACAAGCTAGAATTCATAGAAAAGATGCTTTAGATGCTGGATGGAGTCTAGAAAGCTGTGATTTTATTAATAGAATGATTTATAGGAAACCTAAAAAAAGATTAGGATTTAAAGGAATAGATGAAATTAAAACTCATCAATGGTTTTATGGGTTTTCATGGGAGGAATTAAAAGAAAAAAAAATTAAAAGCTTTTTTGTTCCTAAAAATGGAGATAATTTTGATAGGAAATATTGTGAAGGTGTTGAAAAAATTGATAGTGAAACTAGGAGAAGGTATTTGTATTATATGAGTAAGGAAAGGTATAAAGATTTGTTTTCTAATTATACTTTTGTTAAGAAGGAATTATTGAATGAAAATGGAAAAATTAGCTTGAAAGGATTTTATGTTAATCAAAGTAATAGAAATACTACAAGTTCTAGTAAAAGCTCTGGAACATATTTTCTTTATGGTAATAATAATAATAATATTTTCAGTGGTAATAATATTATTGATAAACAAAATGAAAGTGGAAACAACATTAATAATATTAGTAATAATAAAAATAATAGTAAGATTATTGATAATGATAAATATGAAAAGTATGAAAAACAATATGAAAAGACACCTAATAGAAATTCAGGTTATAGTTATGCTTCAACTAATTTAATGAAATATTTAGGAAATAATATTTCTCATCATTCAAATATTAAAAACAATAATAATAATAGTAATAATAATAGTAATTCTCAACAAAGTATGAGACATAATCCAAGTATGAGTGCAATGCCAGTTGGATATAATAAATATACTTCATTAAATTTTGATAGGAATAATTTAAGTAATAACAATAGAAATAATTATAATAATAATAACAATAATAATGAAAAATTAATTTATTCCCCTCCTCATAATATACATCATAGTAGTTTAAGATATGAAAATAATCATAAAAAAAAAGAATTTTTATCAAAAACAATGCATCAAAATGAAAGTTTAAATATTTCAAACAAAAGCAAAGTACCAACAACTTCAAATACAAAACCAGTAAGTAGAATGAATTTAAATTTAAATAACAATTACATAAGTAATATATCCAATTATAAAAACAATTTAAATAATAGAAGATCATTATATCAATTTCCAAATAATAATTCAAATTTAAGTCATACTAATTTTAGAGATTATTCGAATAATGCATCAAAAAGTAAATTATATTTTCATTCTAATAATAATATTGAAAATAAAGAAATAAAATCATCAAGATATAATAGAGGAGGAAGTATAGAAAAAAGTATTTCAAATGGTCCTATTTTATCAAAAACTTCATCAATGAAATTATTAAATTTTAATTCTTCATATTTAAATAACATAAATACTAATCAAGATGATGGTATTTATAAAATGAATTATCCTAATTATAGAAATAGAAGTAATAGAATATTAAGTGCAGGTCATTATCATTATGAAAAAGATAATTCTAATTATATTATTTCTCAAAGATCAAAACATGCTTCAGGAAATAATTCAATTTATAAAAAACATTCTAGTTCTGATTTTAATCAAATTCATCATCATTTTTAAAATTAAATTAATTATATTATAAATAATTTTTTCCCATAATATATTATACAATAATTAATTCATTAAATTAATGATTTATAGAACAATAAAAAAGTTTTAGTCAAAGTAATATATAAGAAAAAAAATGCAGAATAAAAAAATATAAATTCTTATTTATTCTTTTTTTTACAATTTTGAAAAATTTAGACTTTTAATATTATAATAAAATAAAATAAATAAATTTTCTTTTTTAGTTTAAATTAATTTATTAAATTCAATCAACAAAATTATCTTTTATTTTTTTAATTAAATTATTTTTTCCTTAAAAATTATGATTTTTTTCTTATTCAAGTTATTAATTTTAATAAATTTATGAAAATTACCAAAAATAATAGTTGCCCTTATCAATTTTTTGATAGAATAGAAAAAAATCGTAAAAGACAAAAAAATATGTATGACAATTATTCTTTAAAATCAAAAGCACTTCACTTTTCTGTAAATAAAATGCAAGATAACAATAAAAATAATCAAACTTTAAAAAATAAAAGTAATTCAAATCTAAAAATTAAAAATCAAGATTTATTTAATAAAACATTAAATACAAAAACATTGACTTTAAATAAGAATAATAATTTAGTTACAATTTATCCAAATATAATTTTTGAAAAAGTTACATCATCACATAATAAATTAACTAAAGAAGATATAAAAAATTTTGAAAAAAATGAACAAATAATTCTTAATTCTTTATTTAAAGGAATTGAACAATTAAATAACAAAGAATTCGTAATAAATGTAAGTCAAGTTTTTCATAGTCAAAAGTATAAAAAAGGAAAACAAAGTATAACAACAAAAGAAAGTGAAACTGAAAACAATAGTGATAAAAATAATATTAGTAAAAGTTGTAATACTTATAGAACAAATTCTAAGAAAAATTCTAAAGAAAAAAGTATTCATAAAAATTTAAATGAAATAAACACAACAAAAGGTAACAAAATAATTAAAATTGAATTTCCAAAGAATGATTATTTCCAAAATAAGAATTTAACAAAAAATTCTCCTATAAGATTAAAATACTATAAAGAGATGAAATTTAATCAAAATAAAGATATTGAAAAACCTAAAATTAATTCTTTTAGAAATTATCATAGTAAAAATATTAAGAATATAATGCAAGATTCTGATTTACTTGATATTTCTTCTATTAAATCTAATGGTAATGGTAATAATTCTATATCAAAAAATAATGTTAGCGTTCAAAATTCATTGATGGATTTTATAAAATAAAATTTTTATCTTTAAAATATATATATTATTATTATTTTATTTTATTATTTTCTTTTAATATATTATTAATTTATTCAA
>JAEEGK010001376.1_pt1 | contig 60975 bp, 48 predicted proteins | sample 8958771 | NCBI WGS metagenome assembly JAEEGK01 (sample SAMN16246547, study PRJNA631951) | gut metagenome | biome: gut microbiome; feature: rumen; material: SC-attached | host: Bos | place: Iran: Karaj | collected 2018-10 | reverse complement strand
CAGTTTAAACAACCTATCATCTCCGACCCCAGTCGGTGATGGTATGGTGTTGGTACGTATTTGGTACGGTGTTGATACGGTGTTGGTATCTTCTCGCTACTGATTATCAGCGCATTATAAGTTCACGAAAACAATAAAACGCACATACCCAGAGGATTATGTGCGTTTTTATGTTTGTAACTTATTGATTTTCAATCCGCGCTACGAACACAACAAAAGCCCCCTATCTTATCACCACCACCCGTCGGGCGGGATGGTTGCCGACCTTGACGTGCCTATACATAAGGGTGTCATGTGCCGACACATCAGCTGCGATGTAAAGGCACATGACACCCTGCCGAGTTTTTAGGCCTTGCCCGTTTCGGGGACAAGGGTAATTCTCCTGGCTACTCGCAGACCAGGCGCACAGACTGGCCGTAGTCGCGATAGCCGTTGGTGCCGGGGTACACGCTGTACTGGTAGAAGAAGACGTTCCTGGCGCTGCCGTTGTAGTCGCTGGCCGTAGACGACCAGTAGTAGCCGCAGCCCACGTCGTTCAAAACCGTACTGTTGCGGTAGCCCGCAGCCGGCAGGAACACCGCGCCGGCAGCCTCCATCTTCGCCCACTCGGCGGCAGTGAAATTATTCCCACTTGACCAGTCGAAATCATCAGTCTCATTCATACCCGTGATAGCAGAAAGATCTGTCGGATGGGTATAGTGGTCAGGGAAGAGAAAAAGGCCAACCTGCGTTCCCACTTTCCCTCGTGCAAAGCTGTTAGCGCCACGGCTGTTGAAGATGTACTGCCATTCAGTTTCGCTGGGAGTGTTCCAATGGTTGGCTCCTCCGCCGTTGGTGATATTGTTGGTACCCCAGTTGACCACGTTGGAAGAAGTTCCGCTTGAGGTTGCGCAGTCTTCTTCGCTGCCGTAGGTGCCGGTTGTCTCCCAAAAGAAGAGATCGCAACTGGTACTGCTCCAGCTTCCCAGAACGTCATACTGGTGGCTGGCAAACTGCCAGGTGCCACTGATTCGCTGCAGGTTGCCCTGCGAGAAGTGTACCGTGCTGCTGCCATCGATGGAAAATTTGCCGAAAGTGGCGCCCGTCTGCAACTTGGTGGTACTGATTTCAAGCTCATACCACTTGTTTGCCAAAAGGGTCTTGTTGGAGGCCTCATACTCATATTTGTTCGAACCGTCGGCGTTGGCGGCATGGAAGGTGAAATATTGGTTTGCCACGGGCATCATGGCCACGAAGATGGGATCGCCAGAGACAGAGGGACGCTGGATATAATAGCTGTGGGTGCCGTCACCGATGTAGAGCATTTTTATGTCGCTGTTAATTGGGCTGCTACTTTCATCAAAACTGAACTTACCGATGGCGAGTTTATTCGTCAGTGTTTGATTGGCGGGGAGTTCGGTACCGCCCCAACTGGCTGCATCGAAGACGCAGAGGTCAAGGCTATCGATATTGTCCAATGTGCCGTTTTGATTACAAAGTTTGGTGAAATCAATGGTGCCGGCATCATCCATTGTGGCATCGGTGGCGATGGTAGCCTTGGCCATCGAGGCGGGATAGATATAGCGGATAGCAGCAGTGTTGTCCGGGTCTTCCAGTTCCACAGTGAATTGGGCTTTCTTGCCGCTGTTTTGAATGTCGCCTGCGGTCAAGGCTGCGCTCACGGCCTTCTTGGTATCGCCGTTGGTGTTCTTATAGATAACGGCAATTCGCTCGCCCGCGGCGAAGGTCTTCACACCGCCAGAGGTCAGCGCCTTGGTGTTGTTTTCCGCCATATCGATGGTAGTGGTGTAGGTGCCACTCACGACGTTAGACAAGGTCTCTTTTTCGCAGCTTGTCAATGCTGCCGCCGCCACAAAGAGGACGGCCATACTGAAGAATTTCATCTTGTTTGTCATCATTCTCATTGTTTTAGTGTGTTTACCAAGTAGTTTGAACATCATAGTCGTTCACTCCGTTGACATTGGAGGCATCACCACCACTCGTCCAAGCGCCAATCCAAATGGATCGTGTCAGGCTGCTCGAGGCGTAACCCTTCTCTGCTTTGAAGGTCACCGCGGTGAGCGCGGGAGCCTCGTACAGTTTCTTTTCGTTTTCTTGTTTCATTTGTGTTTTGGTGTTTTGGTTAATAAATAGGGTTTTGTTTTATTAATTATGATTAATCTAATAAATATGATCAATTACGTTATTGTTTGGGGGCATCTCTTCGAGACGCTTTTTGGTCATTTTTCAATGTATAGATTCTATATAATACTCTTGGTTTTATGTTTCACGGTGCGAAGATACGGAAAATTATTTTTTCTTGCTTGTCTTGAAGCCAATCAAAGTACGTGACTGTGATTTGGCATCGCGAAGTTGGTCGAGGGCGTCGTTGATGGCCTCAATCTGGATGGCAAGCTCCTGGTTCGTCTGCTCCTGCTGGTCGTTGATGTCGTTCTGGTCGTGCAGTATCTCCTCGACATAGGCGTGAAGCTGGTCGACCTTGTGGGAGATTTGCTCCACCTTGAAGTCAACCGACAACATTGTGGCGATCGCCTGTCGCATTGCGATAAACGCTCTCGTCACCATCACGCTCATCTGTACAGCACTAGGGCTGTGAAGTACGGATGCAAGCATCACAGCTCCATGCTCGGTAAACGCATATGGAGGATTAGATTTGTTTCTTTGTTTGGGAGATGCTGTCACAATCTGTGACCGCATATTGGAAATCTGTATGTTACGACTAATTTCCTTCCATTCACTTTCTGTCAATTTGAACATAAAATCCGAGGGGAAGCGTTCGATGTTGCGCTTAACAGCCTGATTCAATGAGCCTGTCTTTACTCCATAAATAGATGCAAGGTCATAGTCAAGCATCACCTTCTGGCCACGGATTTCGTAGATGACATCCTTGATATTTTCGGATTGGATATTCGATATAATTAGTTCTTCGCTCATAAGTCGCTGTATTTCATGATGTGGTCACAAATTGTGATATCATCCAATTTCTTTTCTTTCAATTTGTAAAGGTACGAAATAATTCTCAAACAGCCAAAAATAATTCACCTCCGCCGGGGGAAATCTCGACGGAGGTGTAAGGGATACCTATGTTTTTTGATGTATAGATTCTATATAATACTCTTGGTTTTATGTTTCACGGTGCGAAAGTTACTTTATCACTGGTTGCGATGCCCATTGTGTCCAGTCGATTGTGTCCAGATAGCGCTGAACCTGGTCTCGCAATGGTGCAATATCATTTTTAATAATATTCCATAGCACACAGTTGTCGACTTTGTAATATCCATGCACAATATGGTGCCGCATTCCCGCAATGTCGCCCCACGGGACCTCTTTATATTTTTCCACAAACTCACGACTCAGCATATATCCTGCCTCAACAATATGTTGCAGGCGTTCTTTGTCTCTGTTAGGCTCTCTCATAAACCATTATCTTATCGCGGTTCACACTTTCGCGAGCATAGTCGGCCAAACTGCTTTCCGTTACAAGGTCCACTCTCCTTCCCAGCAACTGTTCCAACTCACTCCACATGCCGAAAAATCGTAGTCCTACAGGCTGTGACTGATCCAGGTCGACAAGTAAATCCACATCGCTGTCTTCGGTCTCCTCACCACGGGCGAAAGAGCCGAAAATCCATGCTCGTTCCACTGGCTGATGCTTGAAATAGTCGGCCAACGAGAGTTGTATGTCAGTACTGCACATATGATTCAAACGTTATAATTTCACGCTGCAAAATTACGAATAATATTTGAAACCACCAAAAATAATTCACCTCCGCCGGGGGAAATCTCGACGGAGGCGTAAGGGATATATGGTTCTTGCGTCCTGCTGGGGGGCTTGTCGGAGTGTCGAACGACTATTTGTTGGAATAAGACGCGTTTCTGGTTTTGCCAAAGACCACCACCAGCAGGGCGACGGCGGCGAGGGTGCAGGCGAGGGTCAGCAGGGGCGAGAGGGCAAGAGGGGCCGAGGGGTCGAACGAGGTGCTGTCGCCGGACATCAGAGCGTAGGTCACGACGACAATAGCATTGTTGGCGAAATGGGCCAGCACATTGACCAACAGGGAACGTCCATAGACATAAAGGTATCCCAACAGGGCTCCGAGGAGGAATCGCGGCAGGAAGGCGAAGAGTTCGCCGTGGGCGAGACTGAAGAGGGCCGCTGTGACCCAGACGGCGGCATGCGGATTCTTGAACCAACGCTGCAACAAATTCTGGACTCCCGCACGGAAAAAGAGCTCTTCGCACAGGGCTGGAATCAACGCCAACCCAAAAAGGTTAAGGAGCGGAGGACACTCTTTCAGGAAAGACTCCACCATCTGCTGCGACTGATTGCCAGCCTCGCGGAGGCTATGCTCCAGCTTTTCCCAGGCTCCCGGGAAATGCCACGAGTCGTTCCAGGTGGCGAGCCAGTCGGTGAGCGGCACCAGCAAGAGCAGCACCACGACTCCCAACCCGGCAAGCATCCAACTCTTGCGTTCAAAATCCAACCGGTAGAACTCGCGCTGTTCCTCGCGGTAATACCTCCTTGCCAGCAGCAGTACCGGCAGGGCGAATGTCATCAACTGCACGAAGACATTCCAGAGGAGGAAACCGGCATTGGGGCTTCCGAACTCCGAGTCGTCGGCAATACCCAACGCCATACCGACAATGACGGAGACGACCATCATGACCAACGCCCACAGCGCCAGCACCAAAAGATGCATAAAAGGATGGGAGAACCTTGCCATTTAGTGACCCCGGCGGGATTCAAACCCACGACTTTCGGAACCGGAATCCGACGTTCTATTCAGCTGAACTACGGGGCCAAGAGGTCTATCCAGTAGCCTTTCAAGACACCTCAATAACTGCAAACACAAAATAATATTGTGCAGGGAAGAAAAAAAAATCTTCAATTCCAACAACCGCGCGGGTCGTTTGGCACAAATATTGTTGTATACTATACAATAATATATATCAAAACACGTTATTAAAGGCAATGAAAAGGATAACCCTGTCTATCATATTACTGATATCCATCGCCTCCACAACGATGGCACAGCATTCTTCTGTGTTCTCCTCGGGACGCTGGTGGAAACTCTCCGTCACGGCATCGGGCGTTTACCGCATCACCACGGGCGACATTCCCGCGTTGTCGGGCACCCGTGTGGACAGCATCGCCGTCTACGGCATGGGAAGTGGCATGCTCTCTGTCTACAACAGCGAGACGTCCACCGATGGCCTCCGCCAGTTGGCCATCGAGGTGAAGGACCGCAACGGCAACGGGCTGTTCGATGCCGAGGACGAGATTCTCTTCTACGGCGAAGGGGCCGAGGAGTGGCGCTACAACAGTGGCCTGCAGCGCTGGACCTTCACCCACCATGCCTACGCTACCGAGAACTGTTATTATCTTACGGCCTCTGCCACCGCGCCCAAACGTATCGCCACCGCCGCACCCGTCAACGCCGACACCCTCTTCACCACCCACACTATCGTGACCCACGTGGACAACGACCTGGTGAACATCTACAAAACCGGCCAGCTGTGGATGGGCGAGAAACTCTCCACCGCTGTACCGTCGCGCACCTTCGACCTGCACCTGCCGGGTTCGGGTATAAGCAATGTGAAGCTCCGCTGGGCCGTAGCCACCAGCGGCACCCTCTCGGGAGTCTTCTCCCTCTCTACCAACGGCTACAACCGAGGAGAAGACACCCTTATCTCCAGCAATCCCTACCGCACCATTGTCGATGCCATTCCCGTTGCCTCATCCTCCTACACCTTCACCCTGAGATTCACCCCTTCCGACAACGGGGGCAGCGGCTACCTCGACTTCATCGAGCTCACCGCCGAGGCCGCGCTCACCTTCAGCGGCGGCCAACAGTTGATACGCAACGACCGTTTTCTCCACAACAACGTCTCCTTCCGCATGACGCAGACCTCCTCTGCCAGCGCCAGAGTATGGGAGGTGACCGAAGCTGGACAGGAACGCGAAATGGCGCTCTCCAACAGCACCTGGAGCGATACCACCGGTATCCCGCGCACCTACATTGCTTTCGACGACTACTCCTACCTCGCGCCCGAAGTCATCACGCCTCTCGACAACCAAGACCTCCACGGCTGTGCTGCCGCCGACCTGGTGATAGTGACCCACCCAACCTTTTTGGAGAATGCCTCGCGCCTGGCCACACTGCACGAGCTCTTCGACACCCTCAACACCCTGGTGGTCACCGACGCACAGGTATACAACGAGTTTTCCTCCGGCAAGCAGGACCCCATGGCCATCCGCGCAATGCTGCGCTGGATGAAAGAGCAGTATCCCGCGCGTCCGCCACGCTATTTGGTGCTCTTCGGCAAGGGAAGTTATGACAACCGCAACCTTCTGGGCAACAATATCCCCACGGTGGTGACCTATGAAACTCCGCTCTCCGTCAAATCCCGGGACGACGACAACAAATCCTACGCCAGCGACGATATGCTGGGCTATCTGGCCCCCGATGCCCAAGGGAGCAGCAGCGAGACCCTCGAAGTCAGCGTGGGACGCCTGCCCGCCAGAGATATCGAAGAGGCTGCACTTATGGTGGACAAGATTGAAGGCTATATCACCCGACGCGACCTGATTGACGAGAACAACCGCGGCGACTGGCGCAATTACGTGGCGCTATTGGCCGATGACGCCGACCCCAGCTGTCCCGGCGACAGCCTCTTTGTCCACTCTTCCGAAGTTGTCGCAACCGCCATCAAACAGACCCTGCCACAGATGAATATCGACCGGCTCTATGCCGATGCCTACCACCAGTCGTCCGGCGCCATCGGTTCCTACTATCCCGACCTCAACAACGCCTTGCGTCAACGCATGAACTACGGATGCCTGCTGATCAATTACATAGGGCACGGTTCCGAGGCCTATATCGGCACCGAACGTTATATCGAGCCCGCGGATGTCGCCGCCTATAGCAACACCGACCGTCTGCCTTTGTTCGTCACGAGCACCTGCTCCTACGGCCATTACGACAAACCCGACGAACTCTGCGGTGCCGAAGCCTGCATGCTGGCTCCCGCCGCCGCCATCGGTGTCATTGCCGCCTCACGTCCCATCAGCCATATTGAACGTTTCAACAAAGACGTGGTGCTTTATGCCCTCGACCCCGCAAACACCATTGGCGACGCCCTGCGCAAGGCCAAGAACAGAACCTCTGTCCACATGTCCATCGCCCTCATCGGCGACCCCGCCCTGCGTCTGAGCCAACCTACCCACCGCGTCCGCGTGACACATATCAACACCACGCCTGTGGACGACACCACCGACATTATGGCCGATGTCCTCAGCCGTGTCACCGTCAGCGGCGAGATACAGGATGCCGACGGGCAACTCGTCAGCGACTTTGACGGCACCATCTATCCTGTTGTGTACGACCGTGAGATGCGCGCCACCACGTTGGCCAACGACAATCCCGGCACCGAAGTCTCCTTCTGGCAGCAGAAAACCGTCCTCTACAAAGGCAGCCACTCCGTTAGCGGCGGCCGTTTCGAATACTCGTTCATTGTGCCCATGGATGTCTCTTACCGCTACGACTATGCAAAGCTGAGCCACTATGCGAAGAGTCCTTCCGACCACGCCACCGGCAGCTTCACGCACCTGATGCTCGGGGGCATGAGCGACTCGGCCTATGACCATGCGGAGCCTCCCGCAATACGTCTTTTCTTGGGAGACACCAACTTCCGTGCCGGAGGACTTACAGGTCCCTCCCCCACCCTGCTGGCTTTGATTACCGACTCTGCCGGCATCAATATCGGCACTGGCCTCGGTCACGACATCACCGCCGTTGTCGATGACAATCCCGGAAGTCTCATCGTCCTCAATGACCTCTTCCAACCCGACATCGCCGACGGCCGCTGCGGCAGCGTGTCCTATACCTTGCAGGGGCTCGCTCCCGGACGACATACCGTCACCGTCAAAGCATGGAACATCTTCGGCCTTTCTTCTTCCGCCACTGTGCCATTCACTGTCCACAGCAACGACACCCTCACCTTCTCCGAACTCACCTGTGCCCCCAACCCCGCCACCACACGGGCCACCTTCTCGCTCCGCGTCAACAATCCCGCCGACATCCTGTCGGCCGAATTGCAGATATACAACTTCCACGGCCAGCTGCTGTACACCCACACTCCGACAGTATCAGCAGGAGCCTTCCTCGTGGGCCCGGTCTACTGGGATGTCTCCTCCGTACCGCCGGGACTCTACCTCGCCCGCATGGTCCTTTCATGCTCCGACGGCGAGACCCGACAAGTCACTACAAAATGTATTGTACGCTGACACAATAAAAAGAATCCTCCAACGTTATAGAGGATAGTTTTAACAGAAAAAAAGATAGATTAAGAATAGATGAAGAAACTGATTTCACTGACACTGCTTATGGCCATGGGCGGAATGCTCTGGGCCCAGTCCTCATGGATAGGACAAGATGCCTCGAACAAGAATTATATCTCCACTGGCATGCCCATATTGTTGATTGCCCCCGACGCCGTCTCCGCCGCTCTGGGCGACGCCGGCGTAGCCTCTACCCCTGATGCCTATTCGGCACACTGGAACAACGCCAAGTTTGCCTTTATCGAGAATCAAGCCGGCATCAGCACCACCTACACCCCTTGGCTGCGCAAGTTGCAAGTGGGCGACATGAACCTCTTCTACCTCGGTGGTTACTACCGCATCAACAACCGCAGTACCGCTGCTGCCAGCCTCACCTACTTCACCCTGGGAGACATCGACATGACCGATATCGACGGACAGAAAATCAACACGCTGCACCCCAACGAATTCGCCATCGATGCCACCTACGCCCTTAAACTCACCGACGACCTCTCCCTCGGTGCCACGGGCCGCTATATGCGTTCCGACCTCACCAACGGGCAGACCATCAACGACGGTAGCGGCAACACCGCCACCCAAGCCGCCAACTCTCTCGCTGCCGACATCGGACTTTACTTCCAAAAAGGCATCGACAACAATCAGGAATACGCCTTGGGTCTATTCATCTCCAACCTCGGCGCCAAACTCTCCTACTCCAACGACGATAACGACAAAGAGTTCCTTCCCGCCAACCTCCGTTTCGGCGGCCGCTACACCAACCGCATCGACAACTACAATAAAATCTCGGTGCTTCTCGACTTCAACAAACTTCTCGTCCCCACGCCGCCCTATACCAAGGATGGTGTGACCTACCCTTCGCGCTACGCCAACAACTATGCCGAGTACAACAACATCGGTGTCATACAGGGTGCCATCCAGTCGTTCTACGACGCTCCCGGCGGCTTCTCCGAAGAGATGCATGAGGTGCAGATTTCTACAGGTGCCGAATACTGGTATGCCGAAACCTTCGCCATCCGCGCCGGTTATTTCTACGAGCATGAGACCAAGGGTGGTCGCCAGTACGCCACCGTGGGTTTTGGTATCCGCTACAACTACTTCTCCGGCGATTTTGCCTACCTCATCCCCACCACTACCGTTTCCACCAACTCTCTGGCCAATACCATCCGTATCTCCATCGGAATTGATATGAAACCGACGAAGTAAAGTTTAAAGTTTAAAGTTTAAGGTTTAAAGAATTCTATGATGCGCATTGGGACAGGATATGACGTTCATCGTCTCCAAGAGGGTCTTCCTCTGTGGATTGGAGGTGTGCGTATTGAGCACACCCATGGTCTTCTGGGACACAGCGACGCCGATGTGCTGCTCCATGCCATCTGCGATGCCCTCCTTGGGGCTGCCGCTTTGGGCGACATCGGCAAGCATTTCCCCGACACCGACCCCGCCTACAAAGGCATTAACAGCCTCAAACTGTTGGCACATGTAGGCACTTTGCTGAAAGAGCACGGTTACTCTGTAGGCAATATCGACAGCACCGTTGTTGCGCAGCGTCCAAAGATGGCTCCCCATATCCATCAGATGCGGCAGAACATCGCCGATACCCTCGGCATCAGCGTCGACCAGGTATCGGTGAAAGCCACTACCACCGAGCGCCTCGGATTCGAGGGCCGCGAAGAAGGAATCAGTGCCCAAGCTGTGGCGCTGCTAGTATAACTAGTGAAACTAGTGAAACTAGTGGAACTAGAAGACCAGAAGAAGAATGGAAGAAAACAAGCCCTACATATCACCCCAAGCAGACGACGAAGCCACCGTATTAGAAGACAACGGCTGCTCACTGGTGCTTTGGAACGACGATGTCCACACTTTCGACTACGTCATCAAGGCGCTTGTCGACATCTGCCGACATACCACCGAGCAGGCCGAACAATGTGCCATCCTCGTGCATTGCCACGGGAAATGCACCATCAAACATGGCTCCTACACCGAACTTCTCCCCATGCACACTGCTCTGCTGAACAAACAACTGACCAGTGAGATTGTTGAATAGAAAAATATTATCACAATGAATACAGCTTTGATTATCATTATCCTGATTCTGGGTGTTGCGTTGCTGGCACTTGAGATTGTGGCATTGCCCGGTGGTGTCGCCGGATTCTTCGGCGTGGGACTCATCGGTGTGGGTGTATGGCAGAGCTACGGTCAATTTGGCAACAACGTGGGTACTATCATCCTTATCTGCGCCATTGCACTTTGCATCCTCATGCTGATTCTTTTCATGAAAGCGAAAACATGGAAACGGTTCAGTCTCAACGAGGAGGTGGATAGCAAGGTGAACCAGTTAGAACCTGCCGTGAAAGCAGGCTCCCGTGGGGTCACTATCTCACGTCTCGCCCCCACAGGAAAAGCCCTCATCGACGGTGAACAGATGGAAGTCCATGCCGTCAACAAATTCATTGACCCCGACCGACCCATCGAGGTGGTCGGCATCGAAGGTTACCGCATCGATGTAGTGGAAACCAATGACAACCGATTCGAAAATTGTAATTAACAACTAAAATTATAGCCTTATGACTGAAACAATGATTATCATTGGAGTGTGCTTTGTAGCCCTCGTCCTTTTCCTTTATTTAGTGCCTATTGGAATTTGGTTCCAGGCTCTCATTTCGGGTGTCCACACCTCGCTGGTGCAGCTCATCTTCATGCGCTTCCGTAAAGTGCCTCCCACGGTCATCGTCAACAACATGATTTCAGCCACCAAGGCAGGCCTGCAACTCAAACAGAACGACCTTGAAGCCCACTATCTGGCTGGTGGTCATGTCAACTCTGTTGTCAACGCTCTCATCAGCGCTGACAAGGCCAACATGAATCTTGATTTCAAGACTGCCACCGCCATCGACCTCGCTGGCCGCGACGTGCTCAAAGCCGTGCAGACCTCCGTCAACCCCAAAGTCATTGACACTCCCCCTGTGGCCGCCGTTGCAAAAGATGGTATCCAGCTTATCGCCAAAGCCCGTGTCACCGTGCGTACCAACATCAAACAGCTCGTTGGTGGTGCCGGAGAAGAGACCATTCTCGCCCGTGTCGGCGAAGGTATCGTGACCTCCATCGGCTCGGCTACCAGCCACAAACAGGTGCTTGAGAATCCCGACAGCATCTCCAAGCTCGTCCTTACCAAAGGCCTCGACAGCGGCACCGCTTTCGAAATTCTCTCCATCGACATCGCTGATATCGATGTGGGTAAGAACATCGGTGCGCAGTTGCAGATGGACCAGGCCAACGCCGACAAGAACATCGCTCAAGCCAAGGCTGAGGAGCGCCGCGCTATGGCTGTCGCTTCCGAGCAGGAGATGAAAGCCAAAGCCCAGGAAGCTCGTGCCAAAGTCATCATGGCCGAGGCCGAAGTGCCGCTGGCTATGGCCGAAGCATTCCGCAACGGCAACCTCGGCATCATGGACTACTATCGCATGAAGAATATCCAAGCCGATACCGACATGCGCGCCTCCATCGCCACGCCGCAGGGTACTCCCAAACCCAACACCAACAAGCCATTAGATAAATAATTAATACTACCGACCATGTTTAAAAGTAGCAAAATTAGTCTTATCATCCGAGGCATCCTATTCTCTGCTTTAGGAATCGTCTGCTTCTGTTTCCCGGTGGACACGATGGCTCTTTTTGCCAAGATTGCTGGTATTGTGATAGTCATCACGGGAGTTGTATTCTTCTTTCTCGAATACAAGACAGCTGCCCGCAGCCTTGAAACGATGCGTATCTCTGCATCGCTACTGATGGTCGCACTTGGTGCTCTTATCATCATCCACCCCGAAATTATAGCCATTCTCCTCGGAATCTTCATTCTCTTTGAAGGCATCGACTTTACTTTCAACACCATCAAATACTTCCGTGCCGGTGCCAAAGGCTGGTGGCTTATGCTCTTGTTCGGAGTGATTGTCATTGTTTTCGGCTTTTGGAGCATCTTTGTTCCCGAAATCACAGCCTCCACGCTGAGTATTCTCTTTGGCATTGCTTTCCTCAGCATTGGTATCGCCAGTTTCACCGGACTTGCCGGTCTGCGTCTTGTGGAAGACTACCTCGAAGCTTCCCGCAAAGCCATTGAAGAAAAAAGTGGAGAGTATGTCGAAACAGAAATTGTGAAATAATAACTAAAATTGATTAACATGAGAAAAAACATTATGACACTTGCAGCTGTCTTTTGCTGCACCTTGTTCGCAACGATGTTTGTCTCCTGCGAAAAAGAAGAAATAAATTTAACAGCCTATGGCTATGATGCTACTCTCATTTGGTTTACAGACGATTATGTATCGGACGAAAACAAAGCCATCCTTGCCGCTTTTAAACAAATCTTTGGTAACACCGAAAATATTATTAAACAATATTCCAGCATCCAAGATGATAGAATAAAAGAGGAATGTGAAGCCCTCAAAACCCGGTTCTCCAATCTTCAGAGCACCTTACTTACCTACAACCTCATTCGCTACACTTTCGATAATTCTGGTCGAAAGCAAGACACTATCGCCACCTATTTCTTTGGTCGCGCCTCAACGGGAACCCGATATGCCAAATACAAATATGAATCCTACCAACATGATTTCTTGACACAGCTCAGATCTGTCCGGGATTCCATCGGAGAGGCTCTCTACACTGGCACCTTCAACACCTTCAAAAACATTAGCAGAGCATTCAACCACCATCTCAATCCCTACACCTCGCATTATAATCCAGAAGTTGAGTCTACTCAGCGTATCACTCAAATGTGCGACTCCATCTTCAATGCCCACCAGAATGACACCATGGCCCTCCCCATTCACTTCACAGTTGATAAAATCGATGTATTCCACCAGTCTTCTCAACTCTGGGACAGAACACTCCCTGCCAATATGTAAAAAACTGTGACTTACATAAAGAGGACACCCCATTACGAGTGTCCTCTTTATTATTTGTGGTTTATGAAATAATATGCTAGTATTGCTCTTTATTGTTGGGGAAGTCTCCTGATTTGACATCAGAAATATAATGGCGGATAGCATTAGAGATATCCTCGCCGAAGGTGCCATAGGTGCGGAGGTAACGAGGCTTGAACTGCTGGGTGATACCGAGCATGTCCTGCAACACGAGGACTTGTCCATCGGTGGCGGAGCCGGCACCGATACCTATGGTGGGGATTTTGAGTTCTGCGGTGACCTCTCCAGCCAACTTGGCAGGGATTTTCTCCAGAACAATGGCAAAACAACCTGCCTCTTGAAGGATAAGCGCATCTTTCTTCACTTGGTCAGCCTCCTCTTTTTCGGTAGCACGCACGGCATAGGTGCCAAATTTATTGATGCTCTGAGGTGTGAGACCGAGGTGTCCCATTACGGGGATGCCGGCCGAAAGAATGCGCTGAATACTCTCGAGGATTTCCTCACCACCCTCCATCTTGATAGCGTCGGCGCCCGTCTCTTTCATGATGCGGATGGCACTAGCCAAAGCCTGTTTAGAGTTGCCCTGGTAAGTGCCGAAAGGCATGTCAACGACGACAAGTGCACGCTTCATGGCCTTGACCACCGAAGCGGCATATATAATCATCTCATCGAGAGTGATGGGCAACGTGGTCTTGTGACCCTCCATCACATTGGCGGCGGAATCGCCCACCAGCACCACATCAATCTTAGCGCTCTCAAGGAGCGAGGCCATGGAGTAGTCGTAGGCGGTGAGCATGGCGATTTTCTCGCCATGGAGTTTCATATTCTGCAGGACACGCGTAGTGACCTTGGTGACATCGGTTTGTAAGTATGCCATTATTTTCGATTTTACTTTATTTCAAAAGATTAGTCTTCGATGATTTCCTCACCTTTCAGCTCTTTCTTTTCTGAGGGTTTTTTGAAATCTTCTTCCTGTTCGGGAACAATACGGAAGAGGTTGCGCAACGCTTTCTTGAGTTCATACTGTCCATGCTTATCAACACGATAAGCCACAAAGAAACGCTTGCCCACAGCAAATGCTGCTGCTTCCGTAGGAGAATCTACTTCATAAAAATAATCCTTCAACTCTTTCTCCTGAATACGCTTGCCCAGATAGATGGTATCGAACTGGTCAACACTGATGGGCGCCTGTAACACCAAATCGCCCTTACCGGGCAATTTGCGTGTAGGTAACGCCTTGTATTCGATTCCTCGCGTAGTCTTCACCTTGGCAAAAAACTTCAGTTTCGAAGCCAACTGTTCCGGTGTTGCGGGAATGCGAACAAACACAGAGTCTTTTTGTTCCAACTCACACTCATCGGCACCACGGCCAAAGTTGCTCTTCACAATAATATATCCTGCCTGAACAAGTATCTGCTTAGGATGTGGAATAAGTTTGTAACGTTCTACCGTCTGACGATAGTCAAGATGGTCGTCGACGGATATTTGCAAACCTCCTGGGCAGGTATCCTTGGTACCTGCCACCGAATATACCGAGCCGCGGGCAAGGAAGAGGGTAGCATAATAGCCACGCACCAGACTATCTTCTGAAGGCATAAAGCATCCACGCGCCGTACCCACACATTCGTCGGGGTCATTCTTGAAAGTGACCAAAACAGAATTTTCCAACGGGATAGTTTTGTTGAGCAAACGGCGTGCTTCCGGCAATTCGCTGTAATTGTATACAGCCGTAGACGTCGGTACCTCAAAACGAAGAGTCTCCACGGTATCTCCGTGACACGAGCAGCGAATAGGGTTATGCGCCATACGTATGGGGAAAGGGGCATAACTGCGCATAGCAAAATAGCGCACTACACCGTCCACGCGACGTTGACCCAGAGAGTCATCTCCGTTACCATAGCTCTCCACAGTCATCGTGTAATAGTTGGGATTCTCAATATCGAAAGCTATGCGATAGGCCGAATCAAGAAGGTCAAGGTCGTTCACAGAATAAGAAGAATCGTTGCCTTGATAACACAGCAACAATTGAAATGTCGGCGGATTGGTCAATGCCTTCTGCATGTTCTTCACCGGCTTGGCCGAAGGGATATAAAGACCCGACTGTCCCAAAACAGGTGAAAGGAGAAATGTGAATGGTGAAAGCAGGGCAAACGCCAACAGGAGCCGTTTCATGACTTCAACAATTCATTGATGATTTGATCGGTGGAGATATTCTCAGCTTCAGCGAAATAGTTACGAACAATGCGGTGACGCAGCACATTGAAAGCGACAGCACGCACATCTTCGGCATCGGGAGAATACTTACCATGCATGGCCGCATAGGTACGTGCTCCCATGATAAGATACTGTGAGGCACGAGGGCCTGCACCCCAAGAGATGTAACGGTTGATTGATTGATTGTCTGAATGCTTGATTGGTTGAGTGGAGGGACGAGTCTGAGCCACCAACTTTACGGCATACTCCACTACATTGTCGGGTACGGGCATGCGACGAATCAGTTGCTGGAAAGCAAGGATTTCCTCAGCGGTAAGTATCTTCTCCACCTTAGCATCACGGTCGACAGTAGTCTGGCGAACAATCTGCACCTCTTCTTCGAAAGAGGGATAATCAAGCTTGACGTTAAACATAAAACGGTCGAGCTGTGCCTCAGGAAGCGGATATGTGCCCTCCTGTTCTATGGGGTTCTGCGTGGCGAGGACAAAGAAAGGATTGGGCAAAGGATAGGAGGTGCCGGAAACCGTGACACGATGCTCCTGCATAGCCTCGAGGAGTGCAGCCTGAGTCTTAGGAGGCGTACGGTTGATTTCGTCGGCAAGAACAATACCGGCAAAGACCGGACCTTGAATGAACTTGAAGTTACGCTCACGATCGAGAATTTCCGAACCCGTGATATCGGAAGGCATAAGGTCTGGGGTGAACTGGATACGAGAGAAAGAAAGGCCGAGCGCTTGAGCCAAGGTATTCACCATCAAAGTCTTGGCCAACCCAGGAACACCGAGAAGCAGGCAATGCCCCCCTGTAAAGACCGAGAGGAGGAGACTGTCAACGGCTTCTTGCTGACCCACAATCACTTTGGCCATTTCTGAGCGCAAAGCATTGTATTTCTGCTCGAAGAGATCAAGATTTTCTTTGTCGGACATACTATTTGATTTTAAGGTTTCGGAAAGAGCAGTTTTGATATTCAGGAGAAAGTTTGATATAAGTTTTATTCAATTGTGTCTGTGCCCACTGACGCATATACTTCTGCTTTGCTGAGGCAAGGGCGGCATTGTAAATATTGTCGTAGTCGTCGGTAAGATTCGCCCGATGAGCCGGGTGTTTCTTATTGAGGCGCACAATGCGGTAGGCCTCCCTATTGTCGGAAGTGCGGAAAGCGGTTGCATTGGAAATCTCTCCCACATCGAGTCCAGGAACACCCACGGCAAGATAGCTCTCCTTGAGGGCTTCGGCATCAAAACGACCAGTACCATCAGTAGTATTGGTAACGGTACCTCCCTGACGGGCATTGTCAGCAGTGCTGTATTGTTTGGCGGCGTCTTCAAAAGAGATGTTGCCGGAACGAATCTCTACAGCCAGACTATCGAGGCGCATACGTGCGCGCAGAAGGTCTTCGGAAGAAACCTTGGGAATAATAAGGATGTGGCGGGCATTGATGGTATTCCCTCGACGTTCGATAAGCTGAATGATGTGGAAACCAAACTGAGTCTCAATGATAGGTGACACTTCGCCAGGTTTGAGTGCAAAGGCGGCAGCCTCAAACTCTCCCACCATATCTCCACGGGAGAAAAAGCCCAATTCGCCACCTTTGGAAGCGGTTCCTGGATCCTGAGAATAGAGGGTAGCAAGCATAGAAAACTTCTCTCCTTTGATGACTCGCTCACGCAGGGCGGCAAGCTCGGTACGGACGCGGTCACGCTCAGCTTCAGACACGACCGGCTGAATGACAATTTCCGAAATTTCATAGCGCTCCGGCATCATGGGGAGGCTGTCTGTGGGAAGCGTATTGAAGAAGTCTGTAACTTCGGCGGGAGTCACTTTTACACTCTCCGTAAGGTTATATTCCACACGACGACTGAGAAGGTTAGAGCGAACCATTCGATTGTACTGCTCTTTAAGATCCTCATAGTCGAGTCCCGTGTTATCTCGGATAGCTTCCTTACTGCCATACTGGCGAAGGAGTCCTTTAAGGTAATACTGAACATACTGGTCCACTTCGTCATCAGAGACTTCGACACTATCGATCTCACCCTTATGGACAAGAAGTTGGGTAAGGATAAGGTTTTCGAGGATATCGCAGCGAGTCTGTCCTGCTTCAGAAGAACGCAAGCGTGTCTGCGCATATGCGGTCTCAATATCGGAGTATTTCACAATATTCTTTCCCACAACGGCAGCAACACCGTCCACGAGCGTTCCTTCTTGCGCATAGACAGGCGAAGGATGAAAGGTGAAGGGGGAAAGTAGGGCTATTACCAGCAGTATTTTTTTCATTCTTTACTCTTATTGTTATTGATTCTTTATTCTTTTCACGTGGCCACCATTCTCAGCCTCGCTAAGGAGGTCGGAACGGAGTTTTTCAAGGATTTCCACCTTACGGTGATTAAGGAGTATGGCACGGATGTTGTCTCGCTGCATGTCAAGGGGGGAGATATCGTCGGTAACCTTATAGTCAAGGATACGGGCGGCATAGAAAAGGGAGTCGTCCGAGAGGGTGATAGCACGATGCTGTTTCAAGAAAAGACTCTCGTTATAGGCAGTGACTGGGACAACCGTTTGGAGAGTATTGAAAGGAATCCAAGACTCCGCATCGTAATAGCCAGTAAAACCGTTGTGCGAGGCTGTTTCCTCAAGTTCGATGATGTCTTTCTCCGAGAATGTGCCTCGCGAAACAATCTTCTTCAGTTTTGCAACAGCGGCGGCTTTGACCGGTGCCACAACATAAACGATCTTCACTATACTGTTCTTTAGTGTAAAGTCGGCCTTGTGCTGCGCGTAGTAGTCTTCTATCTGTACATCGGTGATATTGGTATCGAGAAGTTGGTCGATAATCTGACGCTCGTACGTGTAGACAAGGAGGTCGTTTTTGTATTCACGCAGTTCACGCTCGAAGTTGTCAGTCACATTCTTGCTGGCTTTCTCCAGAATTACAGCCTGACGAATCCATTGCTCTATGTAAGCATCGACGATAGCAACGCTGTCCTCGGGACTCATACCTTCAGGAACAAGTCCTTCGATGTCTGTAGCCAGAAGTTCCTGGTCATAGACGCTGACAAGCACCGGAGAAGGGTCGGCCTTGCGCGAGCATGCCGTCATGAGCACAAAGAGTGCACAAAGACTAAAAGCGAATCTGGTTAAGTGCATCGTAGTGGATTTTCACCTTGTACTTTGCGCGGAGGGATTTGCAGAGGTTCTGTTCGTATTCGTTCTGCCAGCCACTAAGGTAATAGCCACGAGCCTCGAGTTGCCCTTTCAAACAGGGCTCGATGATGTTCTGTACCACGAGGACACGATAACCCTTGGCTCCATCGGACGAGGTGTAGACCCCACGCTGCCATTGGTCAGAAGCAAGGAGCGACTGACGTCCCTGCTCCACTTGGTCGACAACAACGGTGACAGGCTCTGCGGCACTGGTCTTTTTGCGGTTGACCTTATCTAAAAGCATCTCCTGCATGGCAGAAGAAGAGAGATTCTTGTCGAGAGCTTTGCGCATCAGTTTGACGGCTTTGGCGGGATCGAGAGCAGCGCTGTCGGCAATAGTGAGAACCACTACGCGCGCACGCGTACGCCAGAAATATATAGAATCTTCCGGGTTTTGCATGCTCTTCTTGGCACTTTCACGTGCATAGAAAGCGGCGAATCCAACAGAGTCGTTGATGGCTGCAGTCCATATCATCTTTTCGTTGTAGTCGAAAATCATCAGGCCACGACGGTATTCATCAACGAGGTCGGCGAATTCAGGATATTCCTTCTCCAGTTGACTATCGGCATAAGCAATAGAAACACTGTCGAGAAAATCGTTATAGAGGTTGCGCACATGATAGGCCATGTCGCAACGAAGTGTCCTGTACTGATTTTTGCGGATATAGCGGGCGAAATCGATTGCGTTGTACTTCTTTCCCGGAACTTCGACAAGGGGACGGAGGTCGTGGACAAGGGTGGTGTCGCGGAAGCGCCATTCTGCCTTGAAGACAGAATCGTTGACAAGCGAGACAATCTCATCCAGCGAAGCCATCATCTCGGTGGGCTGCTGATTTTTTTTCTTATTCTTGCCTTGCTGTTTGACAGGAGTGACGGTGAAGTCCACGATGCCATATTTCTCTCGTGCCGAAGCAGCAAACGACTTACGGGAGGCATCGCCACGCTGGTCACGAGCCATACGCTGCTTATAGTACGGCACCATTGACTCAAAAGGAGGCAGCGTATCCTTGCTGACGAGCTTTACAATATGCCAGCCATAACGGGTAAGGAATGGGTGGGAAACCTCACCGGGTTGAAGTTCACTAAGCACCTTGACATACTCCTGCGGAAGTTGTCCGAGGACGGCATCCCTGATGTAACCGCCGTCGTGGGCCGTGGATTCATCGTCGCTCTGCAGCGCAATATTTTCAAACGGCACCCCCGACATGATATTCTCATACATGCGGCCGATGGTTTTCTGACGCTCATTACCGCGCAGCCAGATATGCTGGAGGGTTGTCTTGCCGTACATCTCCACCCGGTCATAAAGCTTAATCAAGTGATAACCGTAGCGTGTACGTACAGGCATGCTCACCTCACCGGGTTGGAGCGAATAGGCAGCAGTCTCGAAGGGATAAACCATCTGGAATGAAGAAAAATAAGCCAACTCACCCTCATTAGGTTTAACGGGATCATAGGGCCTGGCTCGCCGGGCCTCTTCAATGGCCACAGCCGTGAAATCTTCTCCATTCAAGATACGCTGTCGGTATTCAAGCGCACGATTGTAGGCCTCCAACGTGTCCTCCGGCGGAGCATCGGGACCTACCTTGATAAGGATATGCGATACATGGAGGGAATAGCGGTTACGCTCATAGGCTTCCTGAAGGATTTTCATGAGCATCACGGAGTCGATAAGGTACGGGGCTGCAAGGTCGTGACGATACTTGGCCAGTTCGAGTCTGAGGTCGCTAGCAGTGTCTAAACCCAAGGCTTTGGAATCACAGAGCTTGGCGCGGAAGTTGGCATAGAGCTCGGCATACTCGGCGAGGGATTTACTCTTCTCCGCTTGGGAGAGATTCTTTTTGTTGAAATCACTGCCTGCCGACAGGCGGAAGTCGTGCATGAACTCCGACTGCAGAATCTGCTGCCCCCCTACCTCAAGCACCACAGGGTTATGATCCTGCGTCTGGGCATAAGTAATTGAAAATTGAAAATTGAAAATTGAAATGATGGCTGTAGCCAACAATATCTTCTTCATTTATAACGTTTAAAGTTTAAAGTTTAAAGATTAATGTAGGGGAGTACCCCAGTGTACGCCCGGTTTAAAGTCCTCGTTTCTTTAACCGTTAACCGTTAACCGTTATCTGGAATAGTTCGGTGCCTCGCGGGTGATGGCGATGTCATGAGGATGGCTCTCAGTACGGCCGGCAGCGGTGATGCGGATAAACTTGGCCTGTTGCAGGTCGCCGATGGTACGGCTGCCGGTATAGCCCATGCCAGCCTTCAAACCACCGACCATCTGGTAGAGTACCTCGTTGAGGGTGCCTTTGTAGGGCACACGTCCCACCACACCCTCGGGGACGAGCTTCTTGGCATCGGTCTCCTTGTCTTGGAAGTAGCGGTCTTTCGAGCCGCTCTGCATGGCTTCGAGGGAACCCATGCCGCGATAGCTCTTAAACTTGCGACCTTCGAAGATAATGGTCTCGCCCGGAGCCTCGTCGACACCGGCCACCAAGCTGCCCACCATGATACTGCTGGCACCAGCGGCAATGGCCTTCACGATATCGCCGCTGTAGCGGATACCGCCATCAGCGATGACCGGCACATCATAGCCTTTCTGCTTCAGGGCTCCGCACACCTCGCAAACGGCGGTGAGCTGCGGCACACCGATACCAGCCACAATGCGCGTCGAGCAGATGCTTCCAGGGCCGATACCCACCTTGATGGCGTCGGCACCGGCTTCTGCCAGCATGATGGCGGCTTCACCCGTGGCGATATTACCCACCACCACGTCGATGTCTTTGTATTTGTTCTTCACCTGCTTGAGGGCATCCACCACACGGATGGAATGGCCGTGGGCAGTATCAATGACGATGGCGTCGGCACCGGCTTTCACCAGAGCGTCGACACGGTCCATCATATCGGGCGTGATGCCCACACCGGCAGCCACACGGAGACGACCGTTGGCATCCTTGCAAGCGTTGGGACGCTCCTTGGTCTTCATGATGTCGCGGTAAGTGATAAGGCCCATAAACTGGCCCTCCTCGTTCACCACAGGCAGTTTCTCAATCTTGTGCTGCTGAAGAATATCGGTAGCTTCAGCGAACGTGGTTCCCACATGGGTGGTGATGAGCTTGGTGATCATAATCTCACTCAGCGGACGCTCCATATCGCGTTCGAAACGGAGGTCGCGGTTGGTCACCATGCCGATGAGCATCTTGTTCTCGTCGACGATGGGAATACCACCGATGCCGTATTCCTCCATCAGATGCAGGGCATCCTTCACCTTGGCGTCCTTATTGAGGGTTACGGGGTCAATAATCATGCCGTTCTCGGCACGTTTCACTTTGCGCACCTCGTTGGCCTGACGTTCGATACTCATATTCTTGTGGAGCACGCCGATGCCGCCCTCCTGCGCCATGCCGATGGCCATGGCGGCCTCGGTGACAGTGTCCATAGCGGCGCTCACCAAGGGGGTGTTGAGGGTGATGCGCTTGGAGAAGCGCGAGGCTACCGAGACTTCGCGGGGCAGCACTTCAGAATAGGCGGGGACGAGCAGCACGTCGTCGTAAGTAAGGCCTTCGCCGATGAATTTAGAGGTGTCTGTATACATAATAAACGCGTTTTATTTCCCAAAGAAATTAATTTGCAAAAATACTACTTTTTTTCGACATATAGAGGATAAAAAAATATAAAAACAAAAAATATATGCTTTACGCACTGACAATCAGCATATATAATATTTTTATAATAAACCCCGAAAGTCAGATTAAAAACTTTCGGGGTTTATTATTCACCTACCACAAAGGAGGATTATTTCATCTTCATTCCGAGATTGTACATGATGAAGCCATAGATGTCGGCTTGTTCCTCGATGACCTTGGCCAGGGGTTTGCCGCCGCCGTGACCGGCTTTGGTGTCGATGCGGATAAGCACGGGGTTGGCACCTTGGTGGCATTCCTGAAGGGTGGCAGCGAACTTGAAGGAGTGGGCAGGCACCACACGGTCGTCGTGGTCGGCAGTAGTGACAAGGGTGGCAGGATAGGAGGTGCCGGGCTTGAGGTTGTGGAGCGGCGAATAGCCCAGGAGGTATTCGAACATCTCTTTGGAGTCCTCACTGGTGCCATAGTCGGGTGCCCAGTTCCAGCCGATGGTGAATTTGTGGTAGCGGAGCATGTCCATCACACCCACCTGGGGCACTGCCACGCGGAAGAGGTCGGGACGCTGGGTCATGCAGGCACCGACGAGGAGGCCGCCATTGGAGCCTCCCACGATGGCTATCTTCTCGTTCGAGGTGTAGCCCTCGCGGATGAGCCACTCGGCGGCACCGATAAAGTCGTCGAAGACGTTCTGTTTCTGCATCTTGGTGCCGGCAATGTGCCATTCCTCACCATATTCGCTGCCGCCGCGGAGGTTGACCTGCGCATAGATGCCTCCATTCTCGAGGAAGGGGATGCGCATGGCCGAGAAGCCAGGTCCGAGCGAGATGTTGAATCCACCGTAGCCGTAGAGGAAGACGGGATTCTTGCCATTGCGTTTGAGGCCTTTCTTATAGGTCAGCGACATCGGGATACGTGTGCCGTCCTTGCTGAGGAAGAAGACCTGCTCGCTGACGAAGTCCTCCTGACGGAATTTGATTGTAGGAGAGGAATAGAGGGTGCTCTCGTTGCGGTCGATATCGTAGCGGTAGATGGTGCCGGGCTGGGTGAACGAGGTGAAGGAATAGAAGCACTCGGGCTCTTTCTCGTCGCCGATGAAGCCGACGCTGCCCACGCTGGGGAGCTTCACCTCGTGGCGCAGGCGTCCGTCGAGGCCGTAGACATAGGCGTGGTCGAAGACATCCTGCTGATAGGTGAGGATGAACTGTCGGTTGATGACACTGATGCCGCTAAGGACGTTGGACTGTTCGGGAATCAATCCCTGCCAGTCGGCGATGCCGGGATGGCGTATGTCGGCCTTCATAATGCGGGCTTTCGGGGCTCCGTAGTTGGTGTAGAGGTAGATGGTGTTGCCCTCGGAGTAGATGGGGCTGTACTGGTAATCCATGTCGGTGGTCATCTGGATGAACTGCGAATTGGGCTGGCGCAGGTCGCGCACATAGAGGTTGTTGCCGCTGCCCTCTCCGCTTTCGTAGAGAAACATCATTGTCTCCTCCTCGTTAGTTTCCACTCCATAGAAACGCTTGGGATAGACGGGGTTCTGATAGAAGAGCACATCCTCGCTCTGCGGTGTTCCCACACGGTGATAGTAGATTTTGTGGGTCTCGTTCACATTGGAGAACTCCTTACCCTGCTCGGGGGCATCGTAGGCGCTGTAGTAGAAGCCGTCGCCCTGCCAGGCGGCACCAGAGAATTTTGCCCACAGGATGTGGTCGGAGGTGAGCTGGCCGGTCTTGAGGTCGATGACGTAAAACTCCTGCCAGTCGCTGCCCGAACGCGAGATGCTGTAGGCGGCCCAGCGGCCGTTGTGGGAGAAATGGACACCTCCCAGCGCCACAGTGCCGTCGTCGCTCAGCGTATTGGGGTCGAGGAAGACACGCGGGGTGCCGCCCAACGCATCCATCACATACATCACATACTGGTTCTGGAGACCGTCGTTCTTATAGAAATACCACTTCCCGTGGCGTTTGCGGGGAGCGCCAATCTTTTCGTAGTTGGCGAGTTCGGTGAGTCTTTTCTGCAGTTTCTGGCGGAAGGGAATCTTCGCCAGATAGGCGTTGGTTATCGCATTTTCCGCCGCCACCCAGGCGGCCGTCTGTGCACTGGTGTCGTTCTCGAGCCAACGGTAGGGGTCGGCCACCGTGGTGCCAAAATAGGTATCGGCGGTAGCCACTTTCTCGGCTTTTGGATACTGGATGTTTTGTGCCGAAATGGCAGTCGTAGCTAAAGCAGCCATGAGGAAAAGAATATTACGTTTCATTATTTAATATTTTTAAGTTTCAATCTTTTCTGAATATTGATGTCTAAGGAGTTTCTCACTGTGTAGTTCGGGGAAAAAACGATTGCAAAGGTACAACATTTTTTTTATTCCACAAAATTTTTCCCGTCATCCTACGATTGGTTTAAGAAACTTTCGTACCTTTGCAGCCGCATTTTTATATTTTTATACAATGAAAAAGATATTCCAAGTCATTTGCACTGTTGCAGTTATCGCCTTGATGGGGAGCTGCGGCAACAAGAACGAGTTTACGATTAACGGCACAGTTAACAGCAATATGGACGGCCAGATGGTCTATCTCTACAATTATGAGAACCACGACAAACCGAAAGACAGCACCTTGGTATCCGACGGGAAGTTCACCTTCACAGGAATTGTCGACACCGCCTGGATGGCCGTAATTACTTCCTCAGAGTCTGTCGTAGGCATTCTTTTCGTGGAGCCGGGCACCATCACCTTGAAAAGTGACAGCATTGGAGGCACTCCCCTCAATGATAAATACTACGCATTCAGCTCCACCCTCAACACAAAAGACATTGAGAGTCAGATGGAAGAATACATTCCCCGATACTACAGCGCTCCCAATGCCGAAACACGTGCCGAGATAGAGCATCTGCTGGACAGTTTGGAGGAAATTCGCGTCAGCCGCACCCTCGATGCCTGCTGGAAGCTCTACCACGAAAACGGAGACAACCTGCTGGGCGTCTTCGCCATGAAGAATATCGTACAGGAAGGCACATTCACCTACAACCAGTTCGACAGCATCGTGAGTACCGCCAGCCCTCTGGTCGCCAACAATAAATATGTGCAGCAGAAGCTCACGCAGCTCCGCAACATCGAGGCCACCTCGGCCGGCAAACACTATGTGGACATCCAGGGTGTGAACGGCAAACTCAGCGACCTTATCGACGGCAAACTGGCATTGGTCGACTTCTACGCCTCCTGGTGCGGTCCCTGCCGTGCCGAAATCAAGGACAACCTTGTTCCGCTGTGGAAGAAATATGAGAAGAAAGGTCTCGTCATCGTGGGACTCAACGTGTGGGAGCGCGGTGACGCCAAAGCTCGCAAGGCCGCCCACGAGAAGGTGATGGCCGAACTGGGAATCACCTATCCGCAGCTGGTCGACAGCACCCGCACCGCCACTGACACCTACGGCGTCAACGGCATCCCGCAGATAATACTTATCGACAAGGACGGCACCATCCTCGCCCGCGACCTCCGCGGCGAGGCCATCGAGGAAGCCATCAAAGAGGCCCTGAAGTAACGGTTAAAGTTTAAAGTTTAAGGTTTAAGGTTTAAAGTTTAAAAGATTTGCAAAAAATTGTCCTACAGCGGCCAAAGGCCCACAAGGCCACACGACTGGCGATTTTCGTCAGCCTGCTTCTCACCTTTCACTTTTCAGCCTTCACCTTAAAAGCCCAAGACACCAACACGGTGCTTCTCCATATCGACGGAAGCACTTTCTTCATCGACAACGAATACTTCGGCGACCGTGTGCGCGGCTATACGCTGCCGGGCTTCGTGCTGCAGCCGAAGGTGGAATACCGCCTGAGCGACAAGGTAACCCTCAAAGGAGGATTCCATTGGCTCAACTACTGGGGCGCCCGCAACTACCCCGTTACGTCGGCCTACGATGCCTATCCCAGGTACGACAGCGTCGCGCGACCGATGCACCTCCTCCCGTGGCTACAAGCCAGGATTGATTTCACGCCCAAGCTGACGCTCCTATTGGGCTGTTTAGACAACGGCGACCACCATTTGCCCATGCCCCTCTACAACTATGAGCGGGCTGTGGTGGGCGACCCCGAAGCGGGTCTCGAACTGAAGTTTTCGTCTCCCGGCTTGGAGATGGATTTCTGGACCGACTGGCGCGAATTCATCTGGTACCGGAGTCCCATCCTCGAGCGCTTCACGATGGGCTTCTCTGGAAAACTGTACAACGATTTCGGGAGATGGACGCTCTACCTGCCGCTGCATTTCATTGCACAGCACGAAGGCGGACAGAGTATGGCGGATGCGGCCGACAGCCTGCCCAACAACAGCAATTTCAACGCCGCCGCAGGACTTGGAATCATCATGTATGAGTTCACCGACCACAGCCACCTCGACTTCAGCTGCCACGCGATGTTGTATCACCAACACAAAAACCCCACTGTTCCCTTCACCAAGGGATGGGGGATCTACCCCGAAGTGAAGCTGATTGGCGACCACTGGAGTTTCCTGGCCAGCTACTGGTACGGGAAGGACTTCGTTCCGCTGATGGGCAGCTGGCATTTCAGCAACCTTTCGGCCAACAGCGCAGGGCTGACCTTCGACTGCACACGCGTCATCACTTTGAGTGCAAGGTGGAACTGGTCTCCTTTTGACAAACCGGGGCATTCCTCCTGTTTCCTCACCCTTCACGGTACCCTCTACCACTATCTACCCTCCACAGGCACCTCTGCCGACGGAGCCACCCACGAATACGACCACCGCAACCAGTTCACCATCGGAGTAGCCTTCAATTTCGCTCCCACGATAACACTATTCTGATGTTCCAACTCTACGACATACACGGATCCATCGACACCATCGTTGAAGAGACAGCGGTGACGGTGGGTGTGTTCGACGGTGTGCACCGCGGCCATCAGCAGCTGTTGTCACAGATGCTACCCACTACCCACTATCCACTCCCCACTCTCGTAGTAACCCTCACCGCTCATCCTTCCTTCGTCCTCGGCCGTCGCCAAAGCGAATACTGGCTTGATGACCCCGAAGAACACCTGAGACTGCTCTTCGAGGCGGGAGCCAAATATGTCGCCGTACTGCCTTTCACCCGTGAGGTGGCGCAGCTGTCGGCCTGCGAGATGGCGCGTCTACTGTACGAGAAACTGAATATGCGCAGCCTGCTGCTGGGATACGACAGCCGTTTTGGAAGCAAACAGAATGACGACTTCGACCGCCTGCCGCAGTTGGCCACAGAGTTAGACTTCACGCTGCAACGTGGCGAACCTTTCCTCGTCGACGGCAGTCCTATCAGTTCCAGCCGTATCCGCGAGAGCCTCCTCAAGGGCTCTGTCGAGGAGACGGCAACGCTGCTGGGACGTCCATACAGCCTCACAGGCATGGTACTCCACGGCCGCGGTGTGGGGCACACACTCGGATTCCCCACCGCCAATATCTCGCTGGAAGAGACCCGAAAGATGCTGCCGAAAGAGGGCGTGTACTTTGTAAAGGTGAAAGGTGAAAGTTTTGCTCCACTGGAGTCGCAGGCCTGCAAAGCAGGCAGAGAGGTGAAAGGTATGGCGAACCTAGGTATTATTCCAACCTTTGATATAGACAAGCCATCGCTTGAAGTACACCTGATCGATTTCAAAGGCGACCTCTACGGACAGACCGTAATGGTGGAGTTCGTCCACCGCATCCGCGACATAGTGCGCTTCGGCTCAACCGAATCGCTGCAAAACCAACTGCAAGAAGACCTTAAAGCCTGTCGACAACTATGAACGACCTCCATATCCAACTCTACCAGCAAGACATCGTCTGGGCCGACCCTGAGGCCAACCGCCGCCGCATTGAAGAGGCTTTGCACAAGACTCCCAGTTTGAGCGACATCTTCATCGTACCCGAAACCTTCACCACCGGCTTCGGCGACCACATGGCCGCGCTGGCCGAAGAGCCAGACGGTCCCACGCTCCGCTGGGCACAAAACTTGGCTACCAAGCACAACTTCCTTTTTGTGGGCACCTGGATAGTCCGCGAAGGCGACCACTGCTACAACCGCCTGCACTGGGTCTACCCCAACGGCGACTTCGGCTACTACGACAAAGCGCACACCTTCCGCGTCAGCGGCGAGGCCGATGTGATAGCCCGAGGCACCAAGCGTGTGGTGTTCGAATACAAAGGCTGGCGCATCAAACCCGCCGTCTGCTACGACCTGCGATTCCCGAAATGGCTGCGAAACGATAATATGGATTATGATTTGCTGCTCGTCTGCGCCAACTGGCCTGCCAGCCGCCGCGAAGCCTGGATGACCCTGCTCAAGGCCCGCGCCATCGAGAACCTCTGCTATGTCGTCGGCTGCAACCGCACAGGCATCGACGGCAACGGCGGAGAATATAGCGGCGACAGCCTCGCCGTCAACTACAAAGGCCTGGTCTTTGCCGACGGCATCCGCGAAACCGAGAATAAAGATGCCGAGATGACCATCGACCTTGTACTCAACAAAGAACGCCTTGACGCCTTCCGGCAAAAATGGCCCTTATACCTCGACTTTGACTAAATGAACAATATAGAACAGAAACTGGGGTTCGACCGCATCCGTCAGATGGTGGAGGAACAGACCACCAACGACCTCGCCGCCCGCATGGCTGGCGAGATGCGCTTCTCTTCCGACTTCGAGAAGGTGCAGTACGAGCTGCAACTCACCGAGGAGATGCGTCAGATAGTACTTATGGAGAGCGAGTTCCCCCAGCAGGATTTTATCGACCTCACCCCTACCCTCACCCATCTCCATGTAGGGAACACGCTCATCCCTTTGGAGAACCTCTTTGATTTAAAACTCTCGCTGCGCACCATACGCGAATGCTACTATTTCCTCACCGCTGAAGAGCATCAACAATATACCGCTTTAAGAAACCTCGCCATCGAGGTGGAGCTGGGTTATGGTGGCAAGAGCTCACAACTCAACGTCATCAACTCACTCTTAGGCAAACTCATCGACGACCACGGCGAGCTCTACGACAACGCCTCCCCCGCCCTTGCCGAGATACGGCGCACCAAAGCCCGCAAGGCTGCGGAGGTCGACGCCCAAGTCAGCAGCACCCTTGCTCGCGCCAAGCGCGAAGGATGGGCACCAGAAGGCGCCGAAGTGACTATCCGCGACGGCCGCCCCGTCATCCCACTGCTCACCACCCACCGTCGCAAAATCAAAGGTCTTATCCAAGACGAGTCAGCCACCCGCCTCACCGCCTTCGTGGAACCCGCCGAGGTGGTGGAACTAGGCAACGATCTCCGCGAGCTCGACTTCGACGAGCGTCACGAGATACAGCGCATCCTCCTCACCTTCAGCGACCGCCTGCGTCCCCTGCTGCCGCAACTTGAGGAAGCCTACCGCTTCCTCGCCCGCATCGACTTCCTGCGGGCCAAAGCCCGTGTGGCGGTGGAGTTGGGCGCCAGCGTCCCCATCCTCCATCGCGAACCCCGCATCGAATGGATGGACGCCCGCCACCCCCTGCTCTTCCTCCAGAAAAAAGACGCCGTAATACCTTTTAACCTCACCCTTTCACCTCTCACCTCTCATCCTTCACCTCAAAGAATCCTCATCATCTCCGGCCCCAACGCCGGCGGCAAGTCCGTGCTGCTCAAGGCCGTGGGATTGATACAATACATGCTACAATGCGGCATGCCCGTACCCCTGCGCCCCTCCTCTGAGTGCGGCCTATTCGGTTCCATCTTCATCGACATCGGCGACCAGCAGAGCATCGACAACGACCTCTCCACCTACACCTCGCACCTGCAGAACATGAAAGCCTTGCTGGGTTCCGCCAAAGAGAACACCCTCTTCCTCCTCGACGAGTTGGGAGGCGGCACCGAGCCCCGTTCGGGTTGTGCCATCGCAGAAGCGGTGTTGGAAGCGCTCTACGACAAAGGGGCCTTCGGCGTGGTGACCACCCATTTTGCCGACCTCAAGTTGTTGGCCGACCGCATGCCGGGCATCGTCAACGGCGCCATGCTCTTCGACACCGACGCCATGCGGCCGCTCTACCGCCTCGCCGTCGGACATCCCGGCTCCAGTTTCGCCTTCGAGATAGCCGAGAGCATCGGCTTCCCTAAGGAAATCCTCGACCGAGCAGGCGAGATGGTGGGACGCGAGCAACTCAACTTCGAACACCAGCTGCAGCAACTCGAGCTCGACAAGCAGGAGATCGCCCGTCAGCGCGAAGAATTGAAGGTCGCCGACGACTTCCTCAACGAGGTGACGCAGAAATACCAGCGCCTCAACGACAACCTGCAGGCCCGCCGCCACGAGATTATCAGTTCCGCCCGCCACGAGGCGCAGCAGATACTCACCGATGCCAACCGCACCGTCGAGCGCACCATCAGCGACATCAAGTCGGCCAAAGCCGAGAAAGAAGCCACCCAGCAGGCCCGCGCCCGTCTGGCCGAAGCCACACGAGAGAATGAAGAATTAAGAATCAAGAATGAAGAATTAAGGAAAGCGTCCGTCTCTCACCTTTCACCTCTCACCTCTCACCTCGAACAGGTTCTGCCTGTTCAAGTGGGCAGCATCGTCCGCATCGACGGTGAAGACACCTTCGGTCAGGTGGTGGAAATCAAGGGAAAGAAAGCCGTCGTGGAGAGCAACAGCATCCGCATGACCATTGCCCTCAGCCGCCTCACAGGCACCGCCAAGCAGAAGATTCCAGCAGCCAAGCAATCAAGCAATCAAACATTTACTTCCATCTTCGACGAGATGAACGAGAAGCGTGCCCACTTCAACCCCACCCTCGACCTCCGAGGTCATCGTGCCGAAGAGGCGTTGGATATGTTGCATCGCTTCCTCGACGAAGCCATCCTCCTCAGCGAGAAAGAGGTGCGTATCCTCCACGGGAAAGGCTACGGCATCCTTATGCAGGTCATCCACCAAGAGTTGAAATCCATGCGCGAAGTCCGCACCTTCCACCCCGAAAAAGTCGAGTTGGGAGGAGTCGGAGTCACCATCGTGCATCTTCGATAATTTTTTAATCTATTATTAGGTTTTTTTTCGTAACTTTGCAGCGGAAAAATAATGCTGTGTAGACTATGTTTGAGAACCTTAGTAGCAAGATAGAGAAAGCGTTACACACCCTTAAAGGTAAAGGGTCGATTACTGATATCAATGTGGCGGAGACCGTCAAAGAGGTGCGCAAAGCCCTCTTGGACGCCGACGTGAGCTATCCCATCGCCAAGGAGTTCACCGACAAGGTGAAGGCCGAAGCGCTGGGTCGCAACGTCATCCAGAGCATCGAACCTGGCCAGTTGATGGTGAAGATTGTCCACGAGAAGCTGACCGAGCTGATGGGCTCGGAGGCCGTGGAAATCAACATCAAAGGGCAGCCCGCCATTATCCTTATCGCTGGCTTGCAAGGTTCCGGTAAGACCACCTTCAGCGCCAAGCTGGCCAACTATCTGAAGACCAAGAAGGGCAAGAGCGTGATGCTGGTGGCCGGTGACGTTTACCGTCCCGCCGCTATCAGCCAGTTGCAGACCCTTGGCGAACAGGTGCAGGTGCCTGTCTACACAGAGGAAGGCAACAAGAACCCCGTCGAGATTGCCAAGCATGCCATAGGTGAGGCCAAAGGGCGCGGATATAACGTGGTCATCGTCGATACCGCCGGTCGTCTGGCAGTCGACGAGGAGATGATGAACGAGATTGCCGCCCTGAAGCGCGAGCTGCAGCCGCAGGAGACCCTCTTCGTGGTTGACTCGATGACCGGTCAGGATGCCGTGAATACCGCCAAGGCCTTCAACGAGCGCATCGACTTCGACGGCGTGGTGCTTACCAAACTCGACGGCGACACCCGAGGCGGCGCCGCCCTTACCATCCGCTACACGGTGGACAAGCCCATCAAGTTCGTCGGTATCGGCGAGAAGATGGATGCCCTCGATGTGTTCCACCCCGACCGTATGGCCAACCGCATCCTCGGCATGGGCGATGTGGTCAGCCTTGTGGAAAGGGCCCAGGAGCAGTACGACGAGATGGAAGCCCGCAAGATTCAGAAGAAGCTCCTGCACAATGAGTACAACTTCGACGACTTCCTCTCGCAGATTGCCCAAATCAAGAAGATGGGCTCGATGAAAGACCTCATCGGCATGATTCCCGGCATGAGCAAGCTCACCAAGGATGTGGAAATCAGCGACGATGCCTTCAAGCCCATCGAGGCGATGATAGGCTCGATGACCCCCTATGAGCGCCAGAACCCCAGCTGCCTCAACGGTAGCCGCAAGCAGCGTATCGCCAACGGCAGCGGCCGCAGCATCCAGGAACTCAACCGCTTCCTCAAGCAGTTTGAGGACACCCGCAAGATGATGAAGATGGTCAGCAAGAACGGCGGCAAACTTCCGATGCGTAAGAGAAGATAAAAAAACGATATATGACAGAATTATTGGACGGCAAGGCGATGGCCTTGCAAATCAAGGACGAGATAGCCAATGAGGTTCGTGCGCTGACCCAGCAGGGGCGCCGTGCCCCCCATTTGGCCGCTGTAATCGTAGGCGAGGACGGAGCCAGCATGACTTACGTCGCCAACAAAGAGAAATCCTCCCACGAGGTGGGCTACACCTCGAGCGTCTACCGCATGAACGAGAAGACCACCGAGAAACAGCTGTTAGAAACCATCGAATTCCTCAACAACGACCCCGACATTGACGGCTTCATCGTGCAGCTGCCGCTGCCCAAACATATCAACGAGCAGAAGGTCATCAACGCCATTTCGCCCGACAAGGATGTCGACGGCTTCACCCCCGTAAACATCGGCCGCATGGTCCTCGGTGAGGAGTGCTTCACTCCCGCCACCCCCATGGGCATCTGCACCCTGCTGAAACGCTACGGTATCGAGACCGCCGGTAAGCACTGCGTGGTGCTGGGACGCTCGAACATCGTGGGCACTCCTGTCGCCAACCTGCTGAGCCGCAAAGGCTTCGACTGCACCGTCACCATCTGCCACAGTAAGACGCAAAACCTCAAGGAACTCTGCCTGCAGGCTGACATCCTAGTGGTGGCCATCGGCAAGCCCGAGTTCGTCACCGAGGATATGGTGAAGGAGGGCGCCGTGGTGGTCGACGTGGGCATCCATCGTGTGGCCGACGCTACGAAGAAGAACGGCTATCGCGTCATCGGCGACGTGAAGCACGACGAGGTGGACAAGAAATGCAGTTGGGTGACTCCCGTACCCGGCGGCGTAGGACCGCTGACCATCGTCTCATTGCTTCAAAATACGATGGCCGCGTATAAAAGGCATTGTAACGGTTAAAATATAGAGAGAAAAGTAGCGTGACCTTAAAGCCACGCTACTTTCATCCTAAATCAGGAAGGTTCAGATTTCAGAGCAATTTGTAACTTGGGTAACACCATTAATAGTCTGAGTTACAGAAAGATCACTGCAGCTCTCGACTCCAGTGAGTGTAACTTCCTGCATCACTTCACCATTCATTGTGGTAGTGCATTTGCAATCAACTTTTTTTTTGCAGCCAACGAGGCAGAAAACCATGGCAACGGCGGCCAAGAACATTACTTTCTTCATGATTTTTTTGTTTTTGGGGTTAGTAATTCAGCCACAAAAATAGGAAAAAAAACAACACTAACATTTTTTTTTACTTCTTCGCGCGAGCGGGGGGGGTAAAAATATGATTCACAACATGTTACATGCGCGATTTTTTTTGGGCTACAATTCACAAAATAAGGCAAAAACAAAGAAATAATTCCCTTAAAAAAAAATTTTGATGTATTCCGATACATGCCTAACCGTCCCGTCCAAAACTATAAGGGGAGGTAAATCACTTTCTTCGTTTCGAAGAACTCTTCTTCGAACCATTCGCTGATGTCCCACGTCTTCACCTTGTGGCGGAAGGGGAATAGTTCGTTCGTCAGGTCACCCCCCTTGAGGTAGAGGATGCCGTTACGGAGAGTGTTGTATTGTGTCTTTGAGATTTTCTTTTTCACCCAAGGGACAAATTCACCCAGGGTGGTAACGGCGCGCGAAACGACGAAATCGAACTCGCCGTCGAGTTGCTCGGCACGTATCTGTTGCGCTTTGGTATTAGTGAGTCCGAGGCGGTCGATCACATCGCTCACCACCTTGATTTTCTTTCCGATGGAGTCGACAAGCGTGAAGCGGGCATCGGGAAACATGATGGCCAGAGGCACACCGGGAAATCCGCCGCCGGTGCCCACGTCAAGGATTTCGCTCATCGGTGCAAAGGGCATCACCTTGGCGATTGCCAACGAGTGCAGCACATGATGCTCGTAGAAGTGCTCCATATCCTTACGCGAGATGACGTTAATCTGGGCATTCCATTCCTCATAAAGAGGTAAAAGAGCGGCAAACTGTTCACGCTGCCGCTCTGTCAATTTGGGGAAATATTTTATAATAATATCCACTTTGTCATTAACCTATAACCTCAAACCAATAACCATTACAGATACGCTTTCAGGTGTTTGCTCTTGCTGCTGGTCTTCAAGCGTTTGATACCTTTCTCCTTGATTTGACGCACACGCTCGCGGGTGAGATTGAACTTCATGGCAATCTCGTCGAGGCTCAGCGGGTGAGGCAAACCTATGCCAAAGTACATCTTGATAACCTCGCGCTCATATTCGGTCAGCGTGGAGAGGCTGCGCTCAATCTCCTGGGAAAGCGATTCCTGCATCAACTTGCTGTCGGTCGGAGGAGTGTCCTCGTTGGGCAGCACATCGACGAAGTTCACATCCTCGTCGCTGGCCAACGGTGCGTCGATGGAGACGTGACGGCCGCTGATGCCCATGATGGCCTTGATTTTGTCCTCGGGGATGTCGAGCAGTTCGGCCAACTCCTCCTCTGAAGGCGGACGCTCGAGTTGCTGCTCCAGTTTGGAGATTTCCTTTTTCAGTTTGTTGAGGGCACCCAACTGGTTGGAGGGCAGACGCACGATGCGGCTGTTCTCGGCAATAGCCTGGAGGATGCTCTGGCGAATCCACCACACGGCGTAGGAGATGAACTTGAAACCGCGGGTCTCATCGAAGCGTTTGGCAGCCTTGATAAGTCCCACATTGCCCTCGTTAATGAGGTCGGGCAAAGAAAGTCCCTGATTCTGATATTGCTTGGCCACCGACACCACAAAGCGCAGGTTAGCCTTGGTGAGGCGTTCCAATGCGGCCTGGTCGCCCTGCTTGATGCGCTGCGCAAGCTGCACCTCCTGCTCGGGGGTAAGCAACTCCTCGCTGCAGATATCCTGCAGGTATTTGTCCAGAGATTTGATGTCGCGGTTGGTAATCGAATGTGTAATCTTCAGTTGTCTCATACATCACCTAATTAGTTATCACCTAAAATTATAACCAAGTAACGCAGAAATTTCTAAAATGTTACATTGTGTGTATATTTTTTTTCTTAAAAGCTGTTTTTTTAACATTTCAAGAGCTTCCATCCTTACATTTTCACCATCATCCCTACAAAACAAAGAAGAATCTAAACAATTATGTATCAGCAGAAAATAGCACTGAAGGAAAAATACTTTTGACAAGGAGATTTTTCCTATCGAAATTTTGCGTATCTTTGCATTCGAAAAAACATTCATAAAACAAAAAAACAACCATTTATGAAAAAGCTCATCTTACCTGTCCTTGCGGCACTTCTTATGGGGTTGTTCTCCACCTCGTGCCATAAGGACGATGTGATTGAAAGCATGAATACGGTATGGACCGAATTCACTGTAACCAACGACATGTGGACTGTCGACCAAGCTACCGACGATTTGGTATGTTCCCTGGAATGGGATGTGCTGACAGATTACGTGTTGAGGTGTGGTAATGTGCAGGCCTACATGTATGAGGGTGTTCGCCAAGTGCCGCTGCCTTATGTCTACCCGGTCACTTTCTCTAATGGCGAAGTCCGTCCTTTGGAAATCCGCTTCGACTTTGAAAAGGGCATTATCACCTTCATCGTCACCGACTGTGGCGAATATCTAACCGACCAGGCCACCCTGCTGACCATGCGTTTCCGCACTGTCTGCACCTATCCGGTCAACTATGTGTTGCCCCACGACAAATAGTCGTTAGCGAAGCATCACCTCATTAAGGGTCTTGACTCTCACCTCCAAGTTTCCAATGTCGGCCTTCGGGTCGACGGGAATGAAACGGGAAGTGAGGGTCTCGCCTTTTCTAAGGTCGAAGAAATTATGGGTGAAGTGGCCGTTGAGGTGAGGTTCTGTCTCAAGATAGACATCGTAGAGGTCGCTCTCGGCGGTGATGGTAACCTCCAGATGAGAGGTGAGAGATGAAAGGTGAAAGGTGTATTTAGGTTCGGAATAGGTACGATCCTTGGGATAAACACTGTAATATTGCTCCCACTGCCGGAGGTTGACATCATCGGCATACAACGCCTGCGCCCTGTAATGCAACGCTTTCCAGTTGCCATAAAAATCGATTGACGACCATGAAGCCACTGGCCAGCAGTCGTTGAGTTGCCAGTAGAGCGTACCCATGCAGTGGGGCCGATGTTTGATGTGCTGGAAAATGCCGTAACCCGTTCCCCATGCTTGAAGCAACTGACTGACATAGCAGAAATCCTCGAGGTTCAAACTCTTACTGTCACAGCCATAGTACTGCATCATGGCTTTATCGATAATCTCGCGACCACGCGAATGTTTTTGATGATTTTTGAGTGTCGGCGAATCGATATAGAGCTGGTCTTCTGGGCAGAACTGACGGATGGTGCTAATCATGGGATAGCTCTGGAAGCCATATTCGCTCATGAAACGTCCCGTCTTCTCGGCATATTTCTCAAAAGGCTCCTCGCCCCACCAGACACCCCAGTAGTGGCTGTCGCCATGAGTGATGCATTCCGGATGTCCCCAGCCGTAGAGGGGCGAGGTAGTGATGTAGGGGCGATGCAGGGGGTCGCAATCTCTCACCGCTTGCGCCAACAGACTAGTTGTACTAGTATTACTAGTCATACTAGTATACCCAAAGAGGGTATCCATCGCTTTTTCGAGTCTTGCACGCTGCTCGGGAGTCCATTTATAAACTCCTTGCCAGCCCCAGTCTTCCCATCCATTCTTCACCTCGTTGTTGCCGCACCAGAGCACCACACAGGGATGCTTCGCAATGCGCCTGACATTCTGGTAGGCCTCTTCCTTAATGCTCTCCAACATCAGCGAGTCGTCCGGATAGAGCATGGTGCTGAAGTTGAAATCCATCCAGACCATGATATCCAGCGAATCGCAGAGGTCGAAGAAGTAGTCGTGCTCGTAGATGCCGCCACCCCATAGGCGGAGCATGTTGAAACCCGCCTCCTTGGCGGAACAGAGCAGGTGACGGTATCGGGCGCGATTGGCGCTGTCGAGGACAGGAAAACTGTGGACGGGAATCCAGTTGGCACCCTTGACGAAGAGGGGCTTTCCATCGCGGTAGAAGGTGAAACTTTGACCGATGCTGTCTCGCTCCTGTCGGAGCTCAACTTTTCTAGTTGAACTAGTTATACTAGTTGAACTAGTCATACTAGGTTTTCTGGAAGTGATATACACGGACTTCCAGATGCCGCAAGTGGGCAGCGTGGGGCCCCAGTCCCAGCCCTGCTGGTAGGGTGCAATGCGCGTGAACGCCCTCCAGTCGGGCAGCGGGATGCCATAGTCGACTTCGCGTACAGAGTCGGCCAATGGGGAAAATGATACTATGACAAGGATGCTGTCGTAGTGTTCCCTGCTGGTAGAGATGGGAATGACACTTTCGACAAACATATTGTCTATCACCTCGGTGCCCACTTCCGGATCCAAATCTCCCCAAAATGCAACCCACGTAACCAATGCATTCCCTGCCAACCCTTCGCAAACAAGATAGAGCGGTCCTTCTGGGATATCCTCACCACGTAAAACGGTACGGTATTCCCATTCACATAGATTCACCCACCACACGGAATCCTCATTGGTTGCCATGTATGGATCGGGTATAAGCCCGTTGTCCATTAAGTCGGTGTGGATAAAACCTGGCACCGTGGCGGGATACCACCGCCCATTGTATTTAAAATGCCAGTCGGTCAGCTCCACATGGTCGAGTTTCGTTGCACAAGCCACCAGCAGCAATGGTAGCAGGAAAAGAAGCGTCCGTTTCATTTACCTTAAATACATTAAACTACTGTCTACCCAACTACTTTGTTTTCCAGAAGGCGAAGACGACGGCGAGGATGATGCAGCCAAAGCTAACAATATGATTCCATCGAATAGGCTCCCCTTTGAAGACCGTAGCCACAATAATGGTAAAGACCAACAGCGAGATACATTCCTGGATGATTTTCAACTCCATGAGAGAGAATGGTCCACCGTTAATCTGACTGCCGATGCGGTTGGCGGGAATCATAAAAGCATACTCAAACAGCGCCAACCCCCACGAAGTGACGATGATAAGGATAAGGGGCCAGTCGGTATTAATTTTCAGTTCCGTAAGCTTCAGGTTCCCATACCAGGCGAAGGTCATAAAAACATTGCTCACCACGAGCAACAGAATTGTTATCAGTGCTTTTGACATAGCAATCTCATTAACATAGAATAGGCTTGGTTTGTGGTGCGGTCGATAGTCTGCTGGCGGCGGTCACCGTAGTGCATTAGCTGCGTAACAGTCTTCTCTTTGTTGCAGACAGCCACCCAGACGGTTCCAACAGGTTTCTCCGGTGTGCCTCCTCCGGGACCGGCGATACCTGTAGTGGCGATAGCGTAGTCGGCACCTAACCGATTTCGTACCCCTTCCACCATCTCGCGGACGGTTTCCTCGCTCACAGCGCCGTGAGTCACGAGCGTCTCGTGCTTCACGCCGAGGGTGCTCTCCTTCACCTCGTTGCTATAGGCCACCACTCCCCCTTTGAAATAGGCTGAGGCGCCAGCTTGCGCCGTGAGCAGACGCGCGATATTGCCACCCGTGCAACTTTCAGCGGTGGCAAGGGTCTCCCCTCTCTCGATTAGCGTCTTATGGACCAACTCATCAAGGGTCTCGCAGTCCTCGCCGACGATGTACTGGCCAGCGAGGGCATAGAGCCCCGGCAGGAGACTAGTTAAACTGGTTCCACTAGTTCCACTAGTGAATCTAGCAGTCAGCCTCAGCTTGACCATTCCCGCCACAGGCAGGTAAGCCAACTTGACATTTTTCGGCAGCGACAGCTCCCACGGTTCTATCAAATCGCTCAAAAAGCTCTCCCCGATGCCCTGCACCAAAATGTTTTTGGTGATGATGGTATCGGTGCCAAAGGTCTCCTGCAACTTGGGAACAACGCGATTCTTCATCAGCCACTCCATCTCGAAGGGTACCCCAGGCATGGACACCAAGACTTTATTTTTTTCACCTTTCACCTTTGACTTTTCACCTTTACTGAACCACATGCACGGGGCGGTGCCTAAATCGTTGTTCAGCACCTCGCAGCACTTAGGTACCAGCGCCTGAGCACGGTTCACAGGCGTCAGTTCGTAGCCTCGGGCAGCGAAGATACGTTTCACATTCTCCAATGCCATCTCATTTTCCACCAGCTCGCTATCGAAATATTCGCAAAGCAGTTTTTTGGTGATGTCGTCCTTCGTGGGTCCAAGGCCACCAGTGACCAACACAGCATCGCTCTCACATATCGCCTCGTCAACGGCATCCCAGATGTCCTTGTTCACATCTCCCACCACCATAGTCTTGCAGACTTCCATACCCGCTCCGGTGAGCAGACGGCTCATTGTCGAGGCATTGGTGTTGACGACCTGCCCAATCAGCAGTTCGTCACCTATATTAATGATTGTAACGTTCATAATTTATATTTTCTGTCGTACTCCTCATAGGCGTAGTCCAAGCCACTCTCCTCGTCGAACATCGGCTCACTGAGGTTCACCAGCGTGAATTCTGACATATCGATGGTTGGGAAAAAGACATCGGCTTCATAGTCGCGGTACACCCGAGTGATATACAAACGATTGGCGAATGGCAGAAGAAGCTGATAGATGGCCGCGCCACCCATGACGAATACTTCTTCGTCGCAATCTTTCAGCGTCTTAAACAACTCATTCACGCTGTGTACAACCTCGGCACCTTCGGCCTCAAAGTCGGGATTTTGTGTGAAGACGATATTTTTTCTGCCAGGCAAAGGACGCTTAGGCAGACTTTCCCATGTCTTGCGTCCCATCACCACAGGATGGCCCGTAGTGAGTTTCTTGAATCGTTTCAAGTCGCCACTGAGGTGCCACAGCAGGTCATTGTTCTTGCCAATAGCACCGTTCTGCGCAATTGCCACAATAATCGAAAGACTCGGTTTCTTATTAATATCTATCATTGTTTGAAAATCTTTGTTGCTCTATCGAAAATCCCATTGCACCAAGCCAGTGCCAACCCATAGTTACTCACTGGCACACCTGCTTCCAATGCCGGCAGCAGACGTGCTTTCACCTGTTGTGCCGTAATCACACAACCGCCGCACTGAATTACTAGTGCGTAAGGTGAAAGGTGAGAGGTGAAAGGTGAAAGAGTGTCGTTTCCTGCGAGGATGTCAAACTGAAGTTTTTTCCCTGTGGCTTTCTGTAGCAGGGCAGGCAGTTTCACACGACCAATATCCTCACAGGTGACGTTGTGTGTGCAACTCTCAAGCAGCAGCACACGGTCGCCATCCTTCAAATCTCCTATTTTCTTAGTTCCTTCAAGATATTCTTGAAAAAGACCTTTCTGCCGCGCCAACACCACACTGAAGCTGGTCAACGGAATCTCCTCGGGAACTATTGTAGCCACCATGTGGAACACCTGACTGTCGGTCACCACCAATTGTGGAGGTTCTTTCAATGTAGCCAGCGTGGACGGTAGTTCCTCAGGCTGACAAAAATATGCCATTGAGTGGAGATCCATCAAATCGCGCAGCACCTGCACCTGTGGCAAAATCATGCGTCCTTCGGGAGCCGACGAGTCGATGGGAGTCACCAACACCACGGTATCACCTGCTGTCACCACATCGCCCAACAATGACCGTCCGCGGTAGGCGCTCTCGGGGAGAGCCTCCTTTATCTGAGCAATCAACCGATCTTTATCGATGGGTGCCGCTTTAGTAAGCACTTTCAGTATCGGCGTACCATGTTCCATACACCAAGTCTCCACTTTCTCCTCAGGCTCACCCCATTCTGTGTAGAGCAGCAATGCCAGATCCACTTCGGCCAACGCCGCCATACTCTTCTCCACACGTAGCGCCCCTAACTCACCCTCATCATCGATACCTGCAGTGTCTATCAGCAACACTGGCCCAATGCCGCCGATTTCCATACTCTTGCGCACGGGATCCGTGGTGGTGCCGGCAGTGTCACTCACGATAGCAATCTGCTGACCCGTCAGCAAGTTGATCATCGTACTCTTACCCACATTTCTACGGCCGAAAAAGCCTATCCTGGGCTTCAGTTCATTCCCTTTTTTCATGCTGCAAAAATACGAAAAAAAAAGCACACACTACCGAAAAGTTATCAACCCCATTGCAAATCTCAGAAAATGTCGTATCTTTGCAACACGAAAAATAAAGACCCATGAAGAAACTTTGGATTTTAACACTTTTGTTTTTAGCGCCTTGCCTCTGCCTCGCACAGAATGACGAGGGCGAAGATGTAATTGTCGAAGATGGCGGTTGGTTCTCCTTCGAGGCTCCACACTACGAAGATATCAAACGTGCTATCGCCGATTCCAACAGCGACTATTACTACCCCAAACTACTCGAACGTCTGGCTATGGCTGACACTACACTCGCAGAAGACATCAATACAATGCGCTGCCTCTATTACGGCTATGTCTTCCAGTCCGATTTCAATCCCTATAAGCATTTCGACGAGCAAAATGAAATTCAGAATATACTCTTTGGCGATACAGAACCTTCGAAAGCCGACTTCGAAAAGGTCATCGAATTGGCCGAAAAAGTGATTGCCCAGAAGCCCACCGAGTTGCCGATGTACTACTATCGCCTCATAGGCTACTTTTACGCCTATGGAGACAGCGACCCGCGCACCACGGATGCCCGCTTCCGCCTCGATATGCTGTTCAACGCCATATATTCCAGTGGCAATGGCAGCCGAGAGGCTCCTTTCCACGTCAGCACCGTGATGCATTCTTATTTCATCATGTCCATGAACGACCTCCACCCCCAGCATCAAGCGCTGATTTTTGTCAACGGTCGCGCCTGCGACGCCTTCCCCCTCAAAGAAAACGAGGCAGGTGTGGACACACTATTCTTTGATGTCACCGAATGTATGCATTTCTGGGACAACTCGTTCGACTCAGACGATAAAGCCACCACGGAAGAAGCCGGTACGCTATTGGAACTTCCTCTGGGCACACATTTCATCATCAAACTCGATGAAGAACTGGACGACGAAGAGACAGAATTCAAAGTGATAATAATGGAACCTTTCGACAAAGTAATAGACCGTTACGACAATGACGACTTATTCGCCAAAGAAGGTGAACCTGGAACCATCGAGGGTTTTTTCTGCCGTTCCACCTATGGCACGACTGTAGAGGAAATACGTGACAATGTGAAGATTGTTCTGATAACAAAGAGTTGGTGTAAGGATATGGCCAGTTTTGACACCGATATCCGGTGGGAAGACGGAACATGGGAGAAGACCTCAAACAACGGTATTTGGCCTAAAGCCAAGGGTACCGAAATATGGGGTCCTGGCTATGACATGTTAAAAATCTCGAATTTACGCAAATTCAAGCAATAGCGTTAGGCGAAGAGGGCACGGAAAGCCTCCTCGATGACACTTGCCGGTACCACCTCAATGTGGTACCGTTTTTTATCCAGTTCGCGGAGGTTGTACTTGGAGACGAAAATCTTCTCAAAGCCCAATCGGTCAGCCTCGGCAACACGCTGCTCCACACGGGAGACTGGACGCACCTCTCCACTGAGTCCCAACTCGGCAGCAAAACAGATGCGCGGCGAGATGGGGATATCGACATTGGAACTGAGGATGGCACAAGCAACCGCAAGGTCGATGGCAGGGTCGTTGACACGCAAGCCTCCGGCGATATTGAGGAAGACATCTTTGGCGCCAAGCTTGAAACCGCAGCGTTTCTCAAGGACAGCCAACAGCATCGACAGACGCCGCATGTCGAAACCGTTGGCGTTGCGCTGAGGAGTGCCGTAGACGGCGCTGGAGACGAGGCTCTGCACCTCGATAAACATGGGTCGCGCCCCCTCAAGAGTGGCGGCAACAGCGGCACCAGAGAGTGTCTCGTCGCGCTGCGAGAGAAGAAACTCTGAGGGATTAGGCACCTCGCGGAGGCCGCTGCCTAGCATCTCGAAGATGCCTATCTCGGCGGTGGAGCCAAAACGGTTCTTCAGTGCTCGCAGGATGCGGTAGCCGTAGTTTCGGTCACCCTCGAACTGGAGGACAGCATCGACGATATGCTCCATCACCTTCGGACCCGCAAGGGTACCGTCTTTGGTAATATGCCCAATGAGCAGTACAGGGACACCGGTGGTTTTGGCATAATGCTGGAACTCAGTGGTACACTGGCGAATCTGGCTCACGCTGCCAGCAGGTGAGTCAATGTCCTCGGTGGAAATGGTCTGAATGGAGTCAACAATCAGCAAGTCTGGCTGCACAGTTTCGACATGCTCGAAGATACGCTGCGTGACCGTCTCACTGACCACATAACACTGTTCTGTATTGATACCAATGCGGTCCGCCCTCATCTTAATCTGTTGTTCGCTTTCCTCACCGCTGACATATAGTAATTTGCGGTCGTGGATAGCCAATGCCGTCTGCAGCAGCAGGGTACTCTTGCCGATGCCGGGTTCACCACCAAGCAGCAGCAGACTTCCCGGGACGATGCCGCCACCCAGCACCCGGTCGAACTCACCGCAATGCGTCGGGATACGCTTCGTCTCGCTATAGGTCACCTCTTGGATGCGTTTAGGAGTTGAGACTGCTTGATTTCCAGAATGCTTAATTGTCTGAGAGGAGGTAGCTTTCACCACTTCCTCGGCGAAGGTGCCAAACTTGCCACACTCGGGGCAGCGTCCCAGCCATGAGCTGCTCTGATAGCCGCATTCCTGACAAAAATAATATGTCTTTGCTTTTGCCATTTTTAGAATTCATCTATAATTTTGTCCACACGGTAGACCTTGTCTCCACGGTGAAGCATCTCAGTGGTAGCAAAACTGAAACAGTCGCCTTGGTGCACTTCGGGGACAGGGTCACGGTCGGTGCGGAGTTCCTCTATTGTGGCACGATAGACACCTGTGGTTTCTCCCGTAACCATCACCTCGTCGCCCACCTTCAATGTTTCTGCCGTCTGCAACTTCACCTCAGCGACATTGATGCGACCAAAATAGTTCTTCACCAAACCCAGATAGACCTTATTCTCGGTGGCCTGAGAGCCATAGCGCTCGCTCCATTCACCGAGCTTTCGACCCATATAGTATCCGTCCCAGAAACCGCGGTTGAAGACTGTGGCAAGACGCTGCATCCAGCCTTCAATCTTCTCTTTGGAGTAACTGCCGTCTTCAATGGCTTCCACTGCCTCTCGGTAGCATTCGGTGACCGTGCGCACATAGTCGGCGCTCCTCCCCCGCCCTTCTATCTTCAACACCCGCACGCCAGCCTTCACAATCTTGTCAAGGAAACCTATGGTGCAGAGGTCTTTAGGCGACATGATGTATTCGTTATCAATCTCCAATTCAAGGTCGCTTTCCTTATCCTTAACGATATATCCGCGTCGGCACACCTGCAGGCAGGCTCCACGATTTGCAGAGTAGTTATAGTTATCAAGCGAGAGATAACACTTTCCACTGACGCTCATACACAAGGCGCCATGGGCGAAAACTTCTATTTGTACCAACTCTCCTTTAGGTCCGCGGATGTCGTTGTCAGCAATGAACTGCGTAATCTCCGCCACCTGTCGCAGTGGCAGCTCGCGGGCGGTAACAATGACATCGGCGAAGCGAGCATAGTAGCGTACCGCCTCGATATTAGAGACATTGCACTGTGTGGAGATATGCACCTCCACTCCTATCTCATTAGCGTAAGTGATGACAGCCATATCGGAAGCGATGATGGCACTGACACCCGCCTCTTTGGCAGCATGCAGCAGGGCATGCATTTCCTCTATCTCGTCATTATAAATGATGGTATTGACGGTGAGGTAGGTACGCACACCAGCAGCGGTAGCTCGCCGGCAGATCTCGACGAGGTCGTCGACAGTAAAATTCGCTGCCGAACGGGAACGCATATTCAACTTTCCCACACCAAAATAGACGGCGTTGGCTCCTCCTTGAATGGCTGCCTGTAGGCTCTCGTAAGAGCCCACGGGGCTCATAACCTCTATCTTATTCATTTAGAAACTGAAAGTAAGACCGACGGAACCTGTAAAAACATCGTAAAGCATCCCGTTAGCCTCATCATTCATCCAATCGGACATGATAGCGACACCTGCTTTCACGTTGAATTTCACATTCTTGCTACCCACACGGAACATCACCTGCGGTTCGAAAAGCATATTGGTTTTTTTGTACTCCTCGTACTTCGATAAATCTTCCGTCCCATCGGAGTTGTATTTGTGGTACTCGTAGTCAGGAATGAAAGCACCAGCCTTCAAACCAAAACCCAAATCGAAATGCGCTCCCGTGAGGTCGTGCCAACCAAAGTTAATCTGACCAAAAGGCAGATGGTAGTGACCCGAGAACTTCTCCTTGTCATCATCAGAATCTCTATTGGCACCACCATAACCGTAACCGGCATATAACTCAATGACACTATTGGCACCCAGTGGATAATAGAAACCAGGAGCCACCTGTCCGTACCAGTTGTCACCACCATAGTTCACATGCACCTGACCAGTCAGCCAATCGTTGAAACCATGACTTGCTGTAGCATTGAGATTGATGGCATCGAGTGTCGCCCACATGGACGCGCCCACCGAGGCATCGATACGGGTGTCTCCAGAGTGGTTGATGAGAGGAATATCGACCGCCTGAGGGTGATAAACGGTACAACTGGTCACCATCAGCGAGAGAAACACCGACAGACAAACAAAACGCATACTCTTTTTCATAACCATAATTATTTTAAGATTTATATTTTTGCTTCTATTTCATGTACTTGTCCATCATCCACAAGGGTAATAACATTTGCTATTGCACCGTTTCCTTGTCTTGTGCACTTGATGATGTACAGAGAAGAACCATAACGATAACGTACTGTGAAGTCATTCCATCCCGAGGGTACTCGAGGATTGATAGTTAACTGGTTGCCTTCTTTACGGAAACCAAGGATGTTCTCGATACCAGTCTTGTAGGCCCACGAAGCGGAACCTGTATACCACGTCCAGCCTCCACGACCCGGATGCTGCGGATTGCTGTAGATATCGGCAGCCATACAGTATGGTTCCACCTTGTATTTCAACACATCGGCCAATGTTTGCGTGCGATGGATGGGGTTGATGATAGAGTAGAGGTAATAGGCAATGTCATAGTGGCCTTCCTTCAACTGCGCCATGATGTACCACATGGCTCCATGCGTGTACTGTCCACCGTTCTCACGCACACCGACAGGATAGTTCATAATGTAGCCCGGTGACGGCTGTGAAGCCTTAAAGGCCGGCGTGAGCAATTGAATAATTTCGTGTTCGCGGTTCACCAATCGGTTGTCTGTCTCGCGGAAGACTGACTCTTTCTGCTTCTCCGTGGCCACATCGGTGAGGATGGACCATGCCTGCGAGATGAGGTCTATCTGGCATTCGACATTGTTGCGCGAACCCATGGGATCTCCGTTGTCAAAATAGGCGCGGAGGAACCAAGCGCCATCCCATGCGTGGTTCTGGATGGCTTCAACCAACTCATGACGGAATGTCGAGAGTTCCTCGCAATAACTCAAATCTGCTCCCGGCATCAACAGCGTCAGTTTCTCCATCTTCGGTAAGAGGTCGGCCAAAAAGAAGGCCACCCATACACTCTCGCCCTTGTTCTCCACTCCTACCCTCGACATACCGTCGTTCCAGTCACCACAGCCCATCAATGGTAGTCCATGGACCCCCTTGCGGCTCATTGCACGATTCACCGCTCTACGCAGGTGTTCATACAAAGAGGCTTTCTCATAGCCTTCGGCGTAGTTCATTCCACGCTCTGCCTCTCCCGGAATCAACTGGTCAGCCTGACAGAAAGGCACCATCTCTTCAAGAATCGAACGATCGCCCGTTACTTTCACATACTGGTAAGTCACAAAGACCAACCACAAGTAGTCGTCCGAGAATGTAGTCCTTGCTCCCATACGCATACTTTCGTGCCACCAATGCAGCACGTCGCCTTCGGCGAACTGATGCGCTGCATGGTCGAGAATCTGCCGACGAGCATAAGATGGGTCGCTATAGAGCAGCGACATCACATCCTGCAGTTGGTCGCGAAAACCTGTGGCTCCGCCCACTTGATAGAAGCCCGCTCTCGCAAAGAGTCGCGACGCATAGACCTGGTACAAGTACCAACGGTTGAGCATATTATTGAAAGCCTTATCAGGCGTTTCCACTTGGATATACGAGAGCTTCTCGTCCCAGAAGTCTACCACACGGTCGAACTCTTCATTGATGGTCGAGAGAGAAATACTGTTAGTAGAACTAATATCTCCAGTACAACCTGTAGAGATCACAAACGCAATCTCTTTCTCACCATTGGCAGGAATATTGACCACAAGTCCCAATCGCTTGCGATTAGGAGAGTGGAGCGAAATGTCTGTCAACGGTTCAGTAGCTGTCAATCGCACCATTTGGTCGTGATAGATGGGATGGTACACGTTGCGTACACAGAGGCAGTTGCACGCCTCGTCCCACTCCGAATAGAGGTAGCGGGCCGTCTGCTCCTCGCTCATGCCGAGTACTAACTTGTAGACCATATCAAGTTGCACATCCATCGAAGAATCCGTCCTATTGGAGACCTTTATCTGGTAGTATTTCTCTGGCTTCTCACATGCCACAAAGACACGCACTGCCACATTCATGTCGTCGTATTCCGCATCGAAAGCCGACCAACCTTGTCCGTGACGGGCAGTAGCGGGTACAAACTGCCGCTTGTTGATAAGAAGCATCTCGCTAGCATTGTCACGCACAATGTCGTTGCTCCATCCCGTCAGCTTGAACTGCTGTGCGTTGTGGGCAAAAGTAAATCCAGCCATCGTGCTACTGACAATACATCCAAAATGCTGATTGGCAATCACATTAACCCACGGCATCGGAGTATTGGTGTTCGTCACCACATAGTCGCGACCGCCATTATCGAAACCACCATATTGATTGTAGAACTCCAGATTGCTCCATACACGGAACTCTTTCTTGGGTTTAAGGACTGGATATTCCACCTTGTCCTGATAGTGCTGGTTGGCAATCTCCAACCTATGCAGCTGCTCTGCTATTGAGATGCCCTCAGCAGTGTTGAATACCAACCGTGCCACAGTATGTAACAGTACGCGCTCAGCCTCTGTCACATCTCTGCCGTCCAATACATACACCTTGCCGGCTTCGCTGTGTTCCGCCCACAGGTGCTCAGTATTGGCCATATTACGTATGAAATGTGTCAATCCCTCTCGCTCACCATACCCATCATTCGCTCCACTTCGGTCGCGCTCGATGGGTACATCATTGATAAACACCAGGTCGAGCTGCATTCCGTGAACCTTATAGTATTCAAAGGCTCTCAGCATCTCCTTGGCGAATCCGCTGCGCTCCATGCTGTCAATCTCCATCAGCAGTATTGCCAAGTCACCACTGATTCCAAAACGCCATAACCCGCTCTGCGAGAGGGTATTCTTTGCCAATATCGCCTGTCTGTCGTTGCCGAGGGTAGCGGTCTGAGCCATATACTTCGAAATGCTGTTATAAAGCCGCATCTGACTGCCTTTGAGCAACGACATGTTTGTGCGCATATTGTTGAACACCGATGCCGTCTTGAAGGCATGCTCCACATCCACTCCATTATGGTACTGTTCCGTCAATTGCAACAGATGTTCTTTCTCCTTAGCAAAACCAGTGAGAATATAAGCCTCCACACTCTTGCCAGCAGCCAAATGTACACGGCGACGCATACTCATCACAGGATCCAGCGTCGTACCCACAGTACCTGCCAACGTGCGGCGGTTTTCAATAACATCCGCGTGACGAAGGCTGTTTCCTCGACCGATAAACTTCACCCTCGATGTTTCATACTCCACTAAGTTGTTGTCCGACTCATTCACCCACAGCTTGTGCAGCATCCAATTCCTTGCGCCAAAACTTCCGGGACGGCTGAACAGCAATGCTTCATGCTCTTTGTCGTATTCCGACAGAATCTTCATAGCGTTGAATACTCGATGGTTCTCATCCTCCGCAGCTGGTGCCAACACCACTTCTCCATAGGTGGTGAGCTCTATGTCCACATCTACATTCTTATTGTTCGTGAAGGTCAGACGCCTGATTTCAGCGCTCCTGTCTTTCAGCACCGTCACCTCGGTCTTTGTCTCCACGCCATCGTCTACCCGCTGGAAAATCATCTTGTCGCTCGCGAAACTCACATGATAGCCTTCGGGCATCACATCCAACGGCGAGTAGGTGTTACACCACAGGTGGTCGTCCTGCAGATTGCGGATATATACGTATGTGCCGTAATGGTCGGAGCTGATCTTGCGGTAGCGTCCCAGCATGATGTTGCGATAGCGCGAAAATCCGCTGCCACGGTCGTTCATCAACACTGTATACTGACCATTGCTGATGATGCCCAACTCTGGCACATTGGCGATGGTGTCGAAGTCTCTTGCATCGCTCTCCGTCTGCACCTTCGAGTAGCGGTAACGCTTGTACTGCGTCACCTTCAGGTCGATATAAGGTCTCACCTGTGCTTTCTCTTTCAGCAACGTCTCCATACTCCGCATCGCAGGTTCCTGCATGAAGTAGCGCTGCAGACAGTGGTCGGAAAGATAGTTGGTCAAAGAAGCCAGAATCATACCCTGATGGTGCGCATAGTGCGCCTTCACCGGCACATGGTCCTCCTCGTCGTAGCTCTCATAGAAGCCAAAGTCGTCGTACATCTCAAGCGCTTTGAACTTCTGCATATTCTCGAATACCACACGGTCGTTGATTCCGATGGTCATCAGCGAACTGTAGGGTGATACCACAATGCGGTCAGGCGTGGTGTTTTGGAACTTCAGATAAGGGACACCAAAGGCGTGGTACTTGTAGTTCTGCGCGTCATCAAGCTCGTTGTAGGCAGTTTCACTGATACCCCACGGAGAGGGGAAGAATGCCCTCTGTGCTCGGATGGCGAAACTGTAGGTCTCGTCCATCAACGTATGCTTGTAGGTCGGCAGGAAAATCAGCGGCATGAAGTACTCAAAGAGTGTACCGTACCACGAAGCCACACCCTTGTAGCCCTCATACTGCACCAACGTCTTGTCTAAACAGAACCAGTGCTTATAGGGCGCATCACCCTGCGCAATAGTCAGGAAACTCGTCAGACGCGCCTCGCTGGCAAAATTGTTGTAGTGATACGGCAACAACGTGTAGTTCGTTGTATCATATCCGATGCTGAACACATCCAACTCCGGATTGTACAGTTTACGGAAATCCGTCTGCTCAATCAACCGCTCAACCTTCGCTTTTAATGAGGACAGAGTGGATGCGTCAGCCGATTCTTCATTCTTAATTCTTGATTCTTCATTTCCCAGCCACCCTTTCACCACATACAGACACGCCACAAAGTTGCCCGAGTCACAAGTCGAGATGAAGAAGTTCGGCAGCGCCTTCAAAGTACTGATGTCGTACCAGTTGTACAGATGTCCGTTCCATTTCTCCAACTTGCATACGGTGTCGATAATACGCGCTATCCGCCCCACGGCATCCTTCGGGGTGATGAATGCCAGTTCTGCAGCACTGACCACAGCGGTGAGCGAATAGCCAATGTTCGTCGGCGAGGTCTTGTAGTCGGTCTTCTTCTCTCGGTTCAACTGGTAGTTATCGGGAATAAGCCAGTTGTTCTCTTCAGTTATCAAGGTATCGAAGAAACCCCAGGTCTTCTGCGCCAGTCTTCGCACCTCGTCGGTCTCCTTCGCACTCAGATGCTTCTTGTCCTGAGGGAACTTCCGTCCCAGCCACCACATCAACAGCGGTGCTCCGCACCAGGTTGCCATGCAGAAGACCGCGGTTCCCCAGGCGCCAATACCTACATGTCCCAACAGCGCCAGACAGAATATCGCCGCTGATGCCACATAGTTGAACCAAAACTTGCCCATATAGTCGCCCAAGGTGCCTTTGGTGCTTTTCGCGGCCTCGTCGCTAGTAATCCATGCCAACAGATTCCTGTGCGAAAACCACATCCTGTAGCAGGCTCTCACGGCAGCATCCGTATACATCCACGCCTCTTTCGGCAACAATGCGTACTGTACCAACGAGCGGTAGATGATTACCTGGAAGCCTCGCATCAGCGTCATATAATAGCGATAACGTTTGCCGAAACGTGGCATCTTCGTCACCTGTCCAATGATGAAGAACACAATAGGGCTGGCTACCGCCACCAGCGCGACCAGCACAAACCACGAGGGCTGCAAATAGGTGTCCCCGTGTATGAAAGCTATCAAGTAGCCGGTAAGGATAAGCACCAGCAACCCTAAGCTCAACATCGAACGACGCAAATTGTCGAAGATCTTCCACTTGCCGATGGTGTTCACCTGGTTCTTCACTTTTTCTCCCTTCTCGTTCTTCACAGTCTTCTTCAGCCATGGGATAATCTGCCAGTCGCCGCGCGTCCAACGATGGTGACGCTTCGCATCGTCAATCCAATTGCTCGGATTGTCATCGAAGAGTTCCACATCGTTAATCAATCCGCAACGGATATGACAGCCTTCGATGAGGTCGTGACTCAAAATGAGGTTCTCCGGGAATGTCCCTTTCAGTACCTGCTGGAACACCCTGAGGTCATAGATACCCTTTCCGCAAAAAGAGCCTTCGTTGAAAATGTCCTGATAAAGTTCGAAACTCGCCGTAGTATACACATCCAGGCCTCCCAAGCCGGCGAACAGTTGCGCATAGCGGCTCTTATTCGTCACCTCCACGTCTACATTCACCCTCGGCTGCATGATGCCATATCCACGATCCACCCTGCGACCGTCGGGACTCAGCTGAGCACGGTTCAGCGGATGCGCCATGGCGCCTATCAACTTCTGCGCCGAATACAGCACCAGCTCCGTGTCCGTATCCAGTGTGATGATAAACTTTATAGGTGAGCTGCTCCCCGCTCCCCGCTCCCTGCTCCCTGCAACTACCAGCCACTCTGAAACCGTTTCACAGCGGAAGCGCTCGGCCTTCTCCTCCTCGCTCGTTTCCCCCAGCACAAGGTCATTGAAATGCAGTATCGCTCCTCTCTTGCGCTCATATCCCAACCAGGTCTGCTCTCCCTCACTCCACGCACGCTTACGATAGACGAAATTGAAGATATGGGCTCCGTATTTCTCGTTCAATTCTTTCACCTTCTCCAATCCGGCCTGAGCCACCTCCTCGTCCCACGGAGCATCGGCCTCCTTGTATGAGGCCGCATCACCCACCAGCGTATAGTACAGATTTTGCCCATTAGACCCATTAAACCCATCTCGTCCATTGCCCCTGTTGATATTGCTCAGATAGTACACCTCCAGCACTCCCAGCAACTCCTCCACCTTTGCCTTGTTCTTCAAGATGGTGGGCATAATGACCATGGTGGCATATTCGTCGGGAATAACACCCTCCTTGAACTTCATCTTGAACGTCCCCATCGGGCTATGCAGCTTCCCCAAGAGCCAGTTGAAGAGATCTATCACCACCTGACTCATCGGTACCCACAGGAGAATTGTCAGTATGAAATTGAAAATTGATAATTGAAAATTGAAACCGTTGCCTGCCCATGCAAATCCGGCAGCCAATAGTAAGCTTGACAACGACACAATCCAAATATAGCTGTGCGCACGAGCCTTCCAACGTTTCGGCGGGAACAGCTGCCACCCCACATGCTCTCCCCGCTCGTCAGCCTTCGCCACCAACGCCTTCACCAACTCATACTCCGACATCGGCTTTCCACTCCCCTCTCTCCACTTTCCACTTCGCGAAAGACGTACGATTTTTGCCCTGTAGTCCTCCTTGGTCTTGTCCTGCATCTCGTCGTACATCCCAGTCTTCTCCCCCTTCAACATTCTCTCCGAGAAACTCACCGCGTCGATGAGTTCCGACATTGGCAGACGCGTCATCTTCTTCAACGAGTTGAAGATGTTCATCATCTTCAGGTTCTCCTGCGCCGCTCTGTCAAGCTGGTCCATATCGGCCTGGCTGCGGTCCGTCGGCATATAATGGTAACTCTTCTCCTCCTCCAGCCTCCGGCACAAATCCGCCAGCTCTTTTATAAGGATAGCTTTCGTCAGCGGCAGCAACGCACACACCTCCGGATAGCTCAGATAATCCTTCCCTTTCACCTGCACCTGACTCAGATAGCGGAAGAACAGCGTCTTGTCCACTTGATGGTGGCACTTGCGCAGATAGCCTTCCAGCAATCCCCACAACACCTCCTGACGCTCCTTCCTCACTCCGAACTCCGAATTCCGTATTCCCTTCAACTCCTCCTTCATCACCTTCTCCTGCTCACTAATCATGTAATAATTATCGAGCACCCACTCGTTGGTGCTACCCACCAGCCGCTGGTTTCGCGTCTCCTCCACCAGCAGCATATAATACCGCGTAATCTCCTTTACACTATTCCTGAACTCATTATAAATATTCTTCATGCGTATGGTATATAATAAAGCAAAATGCAAAAATACGAAAAAAGTTCAAAACCACCAAAAAAAAAATTTTTAGGGACAGTTCAAAAACTTTTTCGTAACTTTGCACTTTAAAATAAGAACGAAAAATAACAACAATATGAAAAAAACATTATTTGCAGCAGCGCTGCTCCTATTCGCCGGATTGGCTGTAAATGCGCAGGAAACCAACTACGCTAAGAGCGACTTCGTTCCCGGCGACGAAATCATCTTCGATGACCCTGTAGAGAAGGAAAAACTGGGCGAATTCCCGTCGCATTGGGACTTCCTTGCCGGCGAGGAGTGCGAAATCGTCAACCACAAAGGGGCTCAGGCCATCAAACTCTCCGGCTGGTACAGCGAAATCGGCCCGCTGATGAAGCAAGCCAACTACCTGCCCGAGGAATTCACCGTCGAGTTCGACGTATGGTCGAACGCCACCCTAGGCTTCAGCGATAACGACTGGCTTCGTCTGGATCTCTACTCGGAAGAATACCCCGACGGCATCGTCCGTGTGGACCTCAACCCCGCCGTCAACAACACTCCCAACGAGGGCGACCACGCCGCTCTCGTCTACACTTTCCAGCCCCCGACGGGCGATAGCCGCGAAGGCAGCGCCAAAGGCGAACTCCTCGACCCTCTCATCAAGGCCAACACCTGGCTCCATGTGTCCGCCTCGTTCAACAAGCGCGCCTTTAAATACTATGTCAACGGCACCCGTCTGATAAACCTCCCCAATGTGGCGCGTCCCACCCGCATAAAGCTGGTGTCCATCTCCAACTGCGAAGAGAAAGACCGCTTCTTCATCAAGAACGTTCGTATCTGCAAAGGCGCCGTGCCCCTCTACGACCGCCTTGCCGCTGACGGCAAAATTGTCTCCTACGCCATCACCTTCGAGACCGGCAAGGCCGACCTCAAACCGGAATCCGTCATCGAAATCAACCGCGTGGCCAAGCTCATGCAGGAGCATCCCGACCTTCAGTTCGAGGTGCAAGGTCATTGCGACAACACCGGTTCCGACGCCGTCAACGACCCGCTCTCCCAGAAGCGCGCTGAAGCCATCGTGAACGCCCTCGTGGAGAAAGGCATCGACAAATCGCGCCTCACCGCCGTAGGCAAGGGCTCCCACTCCCCCATCGCCCCCAACACCACCGAAGAAGGCCGCGCCAAGAACCGCCGAGTAGAATTCGTAAAGAAATAACGTTATGAAAAAATGTTTTCTCACCCTCCTCCTCGCCGCTTTCTGCCTCGCGGCAACGGCGCAGGAAGAACAGGAACCACCCAGTTGGATCGATGTCTCCTGGGTCAATTTTGTGGCCTCCGGCGGCACCGACGAAAACAACGCCCTGCTGCAATATATGCTCTTCTCCGAAGAGACGGTGAAGGCCCACGAGGAACTCTTCAACAACCTGCTCACCCTGCAGGAGGAAATCATGCAGGTCTACCTCAACCAGACGCTGCCCTCCTACCTGCAGGAGATGGAGGACGGCCTCAAGCAGGCTCGCGAGCAGCTCAAGAACAACCCCGAGCTGCTAGCACAACTCGACGAGGCTTACAAGGAATTCGAGAAACAGAAGGCCGAGGCCCTGCGGGAATACACCGACGGCCGAACCTCCTACTCGTTCGACCCCGCCACCATGCTCCGCCAACTCAAGGCTCTGGCCATCAACCGCAAGATTTACACCGGATGGTCGGAAGCCGGCAACGGCCTCTACGCCGTCATCGAGGTGCCCCGCTACGCCTCCCTGAAAGAAAACGCCCAATATTCCGCCACCAAAATCACTTTCGACGAGAAAGACCGCTACCGCTGGAGCCTCATCGACGGCAACGGCCGCCAGATTGTCCCGCCCCAGTACGGCCCCTTCAACACCAACCCCCTCTATGGCAACTGCTATCCCGCGGAAGGCCTGATGTGCCCCTACCGACAGGAAGCCGACGGCAGCGTCAACGCAGGTGCCATCGACTACCGCGGACAGGTGCGCATCCCGTTCACCTACGATGAACACGTAGGCATGGGGGAAGAAGGCCCTGTAATGAAGCGCTACGACGGCAAACTCGACTTCTACAACAAAAACTTCCAGGTGATTCGCACCGAGGAACGCTAAAAAGACGGAGGTCACCCCTCCAGCCAAAAGCATTTCTATATCTTTTGTACGTTATTTGTACGATACTTGTACGATACTTGTACGATACTTGTACGATGATTTATCGGACAAATAACGTACAACTATCGAACAACAATACTAGTTACCGAGTGCCTTATTATGTTAAAATTTCAATTTTCATTTTCCAGTTTTCAATTTATTCGTATCTTTGCACTTTTAAATTATGTTAAATTATGAGTTTGAAGATTGTTGTACTTGCAAAACAAGTTCCTGATACAAGGAATGTTGGCAAGGATGCCATGACGGCGGAGGGTACGGTGAACCGTGCCGCACTGCCGGCTATTTTTAATCCCGAAGACCTCAACGCACTGGAGCAGGCGCTCCGTATCAAAGAGCAGAATCCTAGCACCACCGTGGGACTGCTGACCATGGGTCCCCCGCGTGCCGGCGAGATCATCCGCGAAGGCCTCTATCGCGGCGCCGATACCGGCTGGCTGCTGACCGACCGCCTCTTCGCCGGTGCCGACACGCTGGCCACGAGTTATGCTCTGGCCACCGCCATCAAGAAGATTGGTAACGTGGACCTCGTCATCGGCGGCCGTCAGGCCATCGACGGCGACACCGCCCAGGTGGGTCCCCAGGTAGCTCAGAAGCTGGGCCTCAACCAGGTGACATACGCCGAGGAAATTCTTAAAATAGAAAATGGGAAAGCCACCATCCGCCGCATGATTGACGGCGGCGTGGAGGTCGTCGAGGCTCCGCTGCCCTTGGTGGTGACCGTGAACGGAAGCGCCGCCGAGTGCCGCCCCCAGAACGCCAAACTGGTGATGAAATACAAATATGCCGCCTGTCCCCTCGAGGTGGCCGAGGATGATACCCGCAAAGGTCTCCGTGCCGAACGCCCCTACCTCAACCTCACTCAGTGGAGCGTGGCCGACGTGGACGGCGATGCCAACCAGTGCGGTATGAGCGGCTCGCCCACCAAGGTGAAAGAGGTGCAGAGCATCGCCTTCCAGGCTAAGGAGAGCAAGACCCTCACCGGTTCCGACACCGACATCGACGGCCTCATCAAGGAACTGCTAAACGACAAGATAATTGGATAATTATGGTAACGACGAATTTCTCAAATTACCCTAAATTTGCGCAGTCCAATTTTGAGCAAATTACTCAAAGCCACGCAGATAAAGAGACAGCATCAGCATTTGAGTAATTCGCAAATAATTCTTGACTGCATAGCTTCGTTAAAATAAAACAATTCGCCGTTAAAAAATATAGTAGTGATTATGAACAACGTATTCGTATATATCGAGATTGAAGGCACCGAGGTGCGTGAGGTCTCGCAGGAACTTCTGACCAAGGGCCGCAAGCTGGCCAATGAGCTTGGCGTGGAGCTTCACGCCGTGGCCATCGGCACCGGCATCAAAGGTAAAGTCGAGGAGCAGGTGCTACCCTACGGCGTGGACAAGATGTTCGTCTTCGACGCCCCCGAACTCTTCCCCTACACTTCGGCTCCCCACACCGATATCGTGGTGAACCTCTTCAAGGAAGAGCAGCCTCAGATCTGCCTGATGGGCGCCACCGTCATCGGCCGCGACCTCGGTCCGCGCGTCAGCAGCAGCCTCACCAGCGGCCTCACCGCCGACTGCACGCAGCTTGAGATTGGTCCCTACGAGGACAAGAAGAGCGGCAAGACCTACGAGAACCTGCTGTACCAGATTCGACCCGCCTTCGGTGGCAACATCGTGGCCACCATCGTCAACCCCGACCATCGTCCGCAGATGGCCACCGTGCGCAGCGGTGTCATGCAGAAGGCCATCTATGACGGGCTCGGCGACCGAAGTGGAGCCAAGGCCTCCCAGGCCTGCAAGAAAGAGGTGGTCTATCCCGAGGTAAGCAAGTACGTCAGCCCCGAAGCCTTTGTGGTGAAAGTGCTCGACCACCATGTGGAGGCTGCCAAGCACAACCTCAAGGGTGCTCCCATCGTGGTGGCTGGCGGCTATGGCGTGGGATCGAAGGAGGGCTTCGACATGCTCTTCGAACTTGCCAAGGTGCTGCACGGTGAGGTGGGCGGCAGCCGCGCCGCTGTGGATGCAGGCTGGATTGACAACGACCGCCAGATTGGCCAGACGGGCGTCACGGTGCACCCCAAGGTGTACATCGCCTGCGGCATCAGCGGCCAGATTCAGCACATCGCCGGCATGCAAGACTCGGGCATCATCATCAGCATCAACAGCGACCCCGAGGCTCCCATCAACAAAATCGCCGACTATGTGATTACCGGCACGGTGGAAGAGGTCGTTCCGAAAATGATTAAGTATTACAAACAGAATAGCAAGTAAAGCGTTATGGCAAACTACTATACCGACCATCCTGAGATTGCGTTCCACCTCTCCCATCCGGAGATGAAGCATCTCGTCGATTTGAGAGAAAAGAATTACGAGGATGCCCAGAAGGGTATCGACTATGCCCCCGTGGACTTCGAGGACGCTATGGAGAACTACAAACGCGTGCTCGAAATCACCGGTGACGTGGCCGCCAACACCTTGGCCGTCAATTCCGAGAGCGTAGACCTCGAGGGTCCGCACCTGGAGAACAACCGCATGATTTATGCCTCGAAGACCTTCGAGAACCTCGAGCAGACCCGCAAGGCTGGACTCTACGGCGTCTCCATGCCACGCCGCTACGGCGGATTGAACCTCCCCAACGTCATCTTCTCGATGGCCAGCGAGCTCGTCGCCGCCGCCGATGCCGGCTTCCAGAACATCTGGAGCCTTCAGAGCTGCATTGACACCCTCTATGAGTTCGGTAGCGAGGAACAACGTCAAAAGTACATCCCGCGCATCTGCGCCGGCGAGACCATGAGCATGGACCTCACCGAGCCCGACGCCGGCAGCGACCTGCAGCGCGTCATGCTCAAGGCTACCTTCGACGAGAAAGAGAACTGCTGGCGACTCAACGGTGTGAAGCGTTTCATCACCAACGGCGACTCTGACATCCACCTCGTCCTCGCCCGCAGCGAGGAGGGCACAAAGGACGGCCGCGGCTTGTCGATGTTCATCTACGACAAGCGTAACGGCGGTGTCGACGTGCGCCATATCGAGCACAAGCTCGGTATCCACGGCAGCCCCACCTGCGAACTCACTTACAAGAACGCCAAGGCCGAACTCTGCGGCGACCGCAAACTTGGCCTCATCAAATATGTGATGGCCCTGATGAACGGCGCCCGTTTGGGTATTGCCGCCCAGAGTGTAGGCCTGAGCCAGGAAGCCTACAACGAAGGCCTCGCTTATGCCCGCGAACGTGCCCAATTCGGCGAGAAGATTATCAAGTTCCCTGCTGTCTACGACATGCTGAGCCGCATGAAAGCCAAGCTCGATGCCGGCCGCAGCCTGCTCTACCAGACCGCCCGATATGTGGACCTCTACAAGTGCCTCGAGGATATCCAGCGCGACCGCAAGCTCACTCCCGAGGAACGCGCCGAGATGAAGATGTACAACCGCCTAGCCGACGCCTTCACCCCCATCGCCAAGGGTATGAACTCCGAGTATGCCAACCAAAACGCCTACGACGCTATCAGCATCCACGGCGGCTCCGGCTTCATCATGGAATACAAATGCCAGCGTCTCTACCGCGACGCCCGCATCTTCAGCATCTATGAAGGTACCACCCAACTTCAGGTCGTAGCCGCTATCCGCTACGTCACCAACGGCACCTACCTGCAGGTAATGAAGGACATGCTGTCCAAGACTCCCGACGGTGCACTGAAGAACCGCGTGGCCCCGCTCATCGACCTCTACGAGAAGGCCGTCAACTATGTTAACGAGGCCAACAACCAAGAGGTACACGACTTCCTCGCCCGCCGTCTCTACGACATGACCTGCGAGATTATCATGAGCCTGCTCCTCATCGATGACGCCAGCCGCGCTCCCGAACTCTTCGAGAAGAGTGCCAACGTCTATGTTCGCATGACCGAGGAAGATGTGCTTGGTAAGTCAGCTTACATCAAGGCCTTCCAGGTAGAAGACTTGGAGAGCTTCAAGGCAATGGAAAAAGAAACTGTGGAGTAAACGACCACAGTCTGATATCATAACGCAAACAAAAAAAGAGGGCTCAGCCCTCTTTTTTGTTTACTCAATGCAATTCATCAGGAAAGCGACGGCACCGTTCACGCCAAACTTCCTTACATCCAACGAGATGTCATAGTTGGTGGCATCCTTCCAGTCGCGTCCGGTAAACGTCTTCGTATACAATTCGCGGCTGTAGTCATTGTCCACAATCATGGCTGCTGCATCCTGCTCGCTGATGTCATACTTCACGGCGATGCGCCGCTTCCTACAATCCAGACTGGAGTGGATAAAGATCTTCAGTGCATTGGGATGGTTGGCAAAGATATCGAAACCACAACGTCCGATGATGACACACGACTCCTCGTCGGCAATCTTACGGATAGCCTCTGCCTGTGCTTCAAACAACTCGTGGCTCGTCTGGTCATGCTCGGCACCATTATACTCGGCACCGGCCATGTACGTGCGGTAGAAGTTGGTGAAGTCGTCACGCCACAGCGGGTTACGTGCTCCAATCTTCTCGACGGCATCCTCAACGGCACTGATGCGCTTGGCCACCTCGTTCAGGATCTGCTTGTCCAAGAGCTTCACACCTAAGCGGCGTGCCAGCTCGGCACCAATCTCATGACCGCCAGTCCCGAATTGACGGCTGATGGTAATAACGAATTTCTCCTCCTTGTTCATAGCGTTATGTATTAAAGGTTAGAATCTTTGTGGCAAAGATAGCAAAAAAAATCGGA
>JAEEGK010001375.1_pt1 | contig 60993 bp, 46 predicted proteins | sample 8958771 | NCBI WGS metagenome assembly JAEEGK01 (sample SAMN16246547, study PRJNA631951) | gut metagenome | biome: gut microbiome; feature: rumen; material: SC-attached | host: Bos | place: Iran: Karaj | collected 2018-10 | reverse complement strand
ACTTTGCTGAAAAGCTTTATCCAATAATTATCACCCATCAAATTCATCTCCGCTCAAATTCGCTGACGGGCTAATGATAATGCAGTTATGCAATCGCGTAAATAACACGGATTGCAGGTACGCTTACACAGCAAACAGCGAGTACCTGATACTAATACCCCAAGGAATCCTGTTTTTCGAGCAGTATTCTCTCTGTCGAAGTGCTTTCTACATTCAGAAAAAAATCCGTAAAAAAAAGAAAGCAGAATATCAAATACCCTGCCATCTATTATTCTATAAAAGTCCCCTAATCACTGGTTAGGAAAAAACGCGTTTCCCGAACCGGTTTTATCAGAAAACAACCTTACCATTAATGATGGTGATGGTGGTGATGACGAACCGGAGGAGGCGGTGGACAGCGATGGTCGTACTTCCATGGCTCAGGTCCCCTGCAGTTTGGCGGAGGAGCGTGATGATGGTGATGATGATGGTACCCTGGCGGCATACGCGGATGATGTGGTGGCGGAGGCGGACAGTGATGATTGTACTTCCATGCTCCAGGCGGACATCTTGGCGGAGGGGCTGCATTTGCTACAGAGCAAAAGCACAACACACAGCACCCTAGGAGAAATGCCATGGTCTTAGTGAACTTATTTTTCATAACAGTTACCCTAATCATTTTTACAGACCAGTTACAACATGAACTCAATTTAGTCATCTAACAGAAATAAACTTGTTACATGACAGTGAATCATGAAGTAACAACCCAAAGATGCTTAGTCATTGCATAATCTACTAATCATCTGATGAGTAGATTATAGCAATTCAAACATTGCAAAATATCATGATATCTTACCAATTGTTACAAATGGTAGTAATAACGAAATATCCTAGTACGGACCATACTGACATCTGAAACAGATTAATAACTGATATTAACGATATAGAAAAATCATACCATAAAAATAAAGTATATCTTTTAGCTTTCTGCCATCACATGTCTCATACTGTTTTATCAATCACATTAAAAAAAATGAAAAACTGATTTTTTTTTATAATATTAAACAGATCATTGATTAATATTTCACAATTATATTTTTATTATATCGATAGATCTTTAAATATGCGGAAATAAGGATTTATGGATATACCGGAAAATACAGTACTTCTCCGGAATATTATAAGGAATACAGTGGATTTAGAAAAAAACTCAGGATACCAGGGATGTTCTAAGAGTAATCTTCGGCTCCTGACTGGCACCGAGAGAAAAGTTATATATAAAGGCATTAAGCCGGCCGGTATAGCCGTTAATTTTTTTATTAAAGGCATTGGATTTCAGGCGCAGATTGAGAGTTTTATCAAGTAGCACTTCATCATTAACATTTACGCCTATGGCTATAATCTGATAATATCCGTTGCTGATATCTCTTAAAATAAAAAGATTCTCATAAGGAATCACTTCAACATTATCAATATCTGAAAGCAGATCATTCACTGTCTGCCAGATAGTAATGTTACTGTGCTCCCCGAGATATTTCTTCTGCAAAAGCAGATATTCGTTAAGAACATCTCTAAGAACGAAACCATCGTTCTTTTCCAAAGCCTCCTGAATATTCTCTCGTTTGGCCGCCAGCTGACAGATAGCATTCAGGTAGTCACTGTAGGAGTTTATTTCCTCAGGAACAGCCATCATTATTTCAGTATTAACAAGATTGGCGACATCCAGACGACTGTCACTCTTCGGCACGAGCGATATCAAACCTTCTGCATAAAGACGCTGAAGAAATCTTCTGGTGAAGGCATAAATCTCATCCGTATACTTACTGTTTAAACGGGGATCATATACACTTATAGCCTTCATGCTGACAGTTTCACCATTCAGCAGTCTGGCAATACCGATATCACCGCACAGCAGATAATTGCCAAAGCCGTTATTCAAGGTATCTCTGATAAAGCTCACGGCATTAGTTACATTGGATGTTATAAAAAGATCCTTTGCCTCAATGGATGTAAACAGGCTATTCGGCTTGACCAAACCTCCGTCATACCGCCCGCACCAGTCGTAAAGCTCATCTGAATCGAGCTCAGAAAAACTAGCTTTCAGAATGGTTGTCATTTCCTCGTAAGTAATACCGCACCAGCCGAACATGGTATCTGCCTGGGAAATCTTATTTGAGGATAGATTGTAAAACAGAGACTTTCCACCGGAAACATCAGGATTAACCATTCTATCTATTATTTCCGGGATATGAGTACCAGCAACAGCGAGATAAATGAAATTGTTCTTTCTGTTACTTTCAATCAGCGTATCCCATAAGCGGGACCATGCATTCAAAAAGTCTCTCGTTTTAGTAACATAATACAGAACTCTGTCAAAATTCTTAAAAACCAGCACCAGCTGTTTTCCGGTTTCATGGGATAGAGAGGAAAGCTGGCTTAACCAGTCGTATTTAGATAATTTGGTGATATTCGGATAAAGACTGGTAATAGCCATGTATGTCTGATCGGCAAGGTCACTCAAAAACTTATTGTATCCAGTGGTACTATTAACTTCCTGAAAATCATAGGTAAGAACAATACAACTCCCTCTCTTGGCAAAACTTTTCTGATCGTTAACTATATCAGTTCCCCAGAAAGCTGAATTGTCAACTCTTTCGTTATAGAAAGTACCTAGCATATCAATAAAGGTGGATACACCGAGACCTGTCGGGGCACAGAGGGAAATAAATTTATTTCCGGCAGCAATAGCCTTCTCAACCTCTGATATATAGGAAGTCTTATCTGCTCTAAGCTTACGTGAACACAATGAGATATAAAGATTATCCTGAGTTATATCTATTAGCATCGATGTTACCGGTTAAAATAATCTACTAAACTGAACCAAACCTAAACAGTTATTAACTGAAAAAATTTTTACATTTTTTAATAATGCACATTATACATTATCATTTTAAAAGATCTTTATTTTTTAACCAATATCAGCGATATTTAAGTTGTTTTATCAAAATGCCTGGGACATTTCCCAAAATATATTCTGCTATAAAAAATAACGATAAGACTTCATAAAAATCCCCTGAAGTTTATTCAACATTCAGGGGTCCTATTTTTATTCCACATGCAGAGGTCTGTGAAAGCGGAATTTATCAAATGTCAAAAAAATTCACTAATGAATCTTTTACCAATTAATTAACTTCAAGTTCACTAAGAATCTGCTTTAAAGAAACAATCTCATCAGCAGTCAATGTTAAACCTTTTCCCATTTTTTCATGCTCCGGAGCCCAGTCACGAATATCATATTTAGGAGCCGCATTATTCCATGAAATGAGGTTAAGTTCTTTTCTCCAGCCCTTGCTGTTTTCAGAAATCACTGCGATATGCTGTTTAATTTCATATTTTATATCATTCATTTTTCTGTCCTTTCATTGATAATAAACAATAAACTAAAAAAGATAAAAGGAGATTTTTCTCACAGACTCAATAAGCTTTCATAACAGCATTTGAAACTTTTAGCTAAAATAAATTTTAATTAGTCTGTTAAGATATATTTTTTATGTTATTTAAACATTAATATTATTAAAAAACTTTATTAAAAAACAAATTATGTAAAAAAGATCACAAATTTTTCTGTAATTATCTTTAGAGCATATCAAAGAGATATTAGAGATGTGACATGACAATTGTAGGTTAAAAGAAAAACTACCAGAATAATTAATGGAAAAAGGGGACAACTTAACAGAGCCTTTATATATTGATGAAACTGCTAACCTACAAATAAAAACGGAAAAAAATATCTCAATTTTTCCCCGTAAAAAACCACATTTTTCAAATTAACACATGTATCTCCGTTATTTAGTACTGATTTCCATAAGTATTGTATGGAGAGTCATTGTCATCAAAAGTTACAACCGGTGCTTCATCGGAAGTAACATAATTTCCAATCTTACATATGAAACAGACATAAGCATAAAACGAGATCAAATATGCAACTAACAATATAACTGCATAAATCGCGAACATTTTAAATGACACATCGCCTGAAGACACTTTTAAGAGTAATGGTGCTGACATAAAGCCTATAACTGCAAAAAAAAAATAATTGCAGAAATCATAACTACTACTGATGCTGAAAGATTCCTGAATGACACTAGCATACCTTTGCCTAATGAAGAAATTAAAGATGTATTACCTCCACAAGGCGCTATAAAATATGAACTGAATGTAAGACCATTAATAATTATCACCGAAATGAACAAACACGTAATAAGCAGAACAGCCAGCCAAATAATGGAACCAGAACACATACTGTTCATAATGGAAGTGCTCATGTGTCTAATTCCAACATCAAGCAAATTATAGGCTATTGTTACAATAACACCCAAAACAGAAGATCTAATCAGATAATACCTATCCTTAAATACTTCAGTCAGACTGCCCATACCAATTTTTTGAAAATGAATATTCTGCTGACAGGCAACATCCATGATTGCAATATTCACAACGGATCCCATCAAAAATGCTATTCCAATGATCGTATACTTAACTATCGTAGAATCAGGGTCGAATACAAATCTTCCTACAATACTCAAGGAAATAATAACGCCGATAATAAATAAAACAGATGTTAATAAGGCCAATGCCATACTAAATACTGAATACTGATGATGCTGAAATTTTGATTGATTCAAACATAGTAGTGAAACTATGACCTATACTGACAGATTTAATAAAAAACTCCAGATTAGCGAGAAAATGGTACTATTATTATTGTTTATAGTTCTATTCATTCTGACGAATAAATATGCAGATCACATTATAATCGTATTGAAATTTTTTACTCAATTATCTGATTTTTATAATAACATATGTATAAATATTAAGCTGTTTTAACTCATTGCAAATACACACAAAAAAAGAATGATTTGAAACAACTGAGACAGCAAATGATCTAGGGGTAATTTAAAGGAAAAATAAATCCAAACTTTATACAAAGTCTGAACATAGGAATTTAAATTTGAAGCTAAACAATAAAAAGGGGCTGCATTTTCTGCAGCCTCTTGTATCAATCAAGAAATAAGATTATAAATCTTAACTACTCTTCGAAACGCTTAAACAGCAGTGAACCATTAGTACCGCCGAAACCGAATGAATTTGATAAAGCGTAGTTGAATGAAGCCTTCTGAGCTACATTTGGAACTAAATTAATGCCCTCAACTTCAGGATCAGGATTTTCAAGATTAATAGTTGGCGGACAAATCTGATCACGGACAGCAAGAGTAGTGATAACAGCTTCAATTGCCCCCGCAGCTCCGAGTAAGTGACCGGTCATAGACTTGGTTGAGCTCACACGAACACTGGAGATAGCATCACCAAATGTACTTCTTACTGCTCTGATTTCAGCTAAATCACCTAAGTGAGTAGATGTACCATGTGCATTTACATAGCCGACATCGGCAGGTGTTATACCGCCATCCTTAATAGCATTCTGCATAGCCAAAGCAGCACCTTCACCGTTATCTGGAGGAGCAGTCATATGGAAAGCATCAGAACTCATACCGAAACCTGCAAGTTCAGCATAAATCTTCGCACCGCGAGCCTTAGCATGTTCATATTCTTCAAGAATAACCACACCTGCACCATCACCAAGAATAAAACCGTTACGATCGATATCCCAAGGACGGCTAGCCTTTTCAGGTTCATCGTTTCTTGTTGATAAAGCTTTGAGTGAGCAGAAACCGCCAATACCCATCTGAGTTGAAGCTTTTTCAGCACCACCGCAAATCATAACATCAGCATCACCATACTGAATCAAACGAGCACTCAAACCGATGGCGTGAGTACCTGATGAACAGGCTGTAACAGTAGCTAGATTAGGACCGCGAGCACCTGTTCTGATAGAAACATGACCTGAAACCATGTTAATAATGGTTGAAGGTACAAAGAAAGGACTTATTTTACGAGGACCGTCTTTAATAAGTGATTCGGCATTCTTTTCAATTAAACCAAGACCGCCGATACCAGAACCAATTGCACAACCTACACGGGGAGCATTTTCAGGGGTGATTTTGAGACCAGAGTCCTCAACAGCCATTAAAGCAGCGGCGATACCGTACTGGATAAACATATCCATCTTACGGGCATCCTTCTTGTTGATGCCAAACTTTTCAGAATCAAAATCCTTTACGAGCCCTGCAATCTTGCTTGGATAATCGGTGGTATCAAAATGATCGATAAGAGAAATACCGCTCTTACCTGCGACTAAATTCTTCCATGCCTCTTCTACTGTATTACCTACAGGTGAAAGCATGCCTAGACCAGTTATTACAACTCTGCGTTTTGACACAGATTGCCTCCGTATGATTTAAATAGACCTAAACAAGAAAAGCGTTCAGTTGATCACTTAAACGCTCTTCTTTAATTACCACGGAAAAACTACAAGAAGTAGCTATTACTTGCGATGTGCTTCGATGTAGTCGATAGCACTCTGAACGGTAGTGATCTTTTCAGCATCTTCGTCAGGGATTTCAGTATCGAACTCTTCTTCTAAAGCCATTACCAATTCAACTGTATCAAGAGAGTCAGCACCTAAGTCTTCGATGAATGAAGCAGTTGGAACTACTTCTTCTTCGGTAACACCAAGCTGTTCAACGATTACTTTCTTAACGCGTTCTTCAATATTGCTCATTTATATTAATCCTATTACGATTATCGTGTTAATAAACAATCCCTTTCGGGTTATTAGTAAAATTAATTATTTCGGGTAATTATAACGACTTATGCTTTTCTTATCTACAAAAATATCAAAAAAACTGCCATATATCACTATAATACCGGAATAATGCTACATATACATACCGCCGTTAACACTGATTGTCTCACCAGTGATATAGGATGACATGTCAGATGCCAGGAAAAGAACAGCATTAGCAATATCCTGAGGATCGCCGAGCTTTCCAGCTGGAACCTGTCCCATAATAGCGGCTTTCTGTTCTTCAGTAAGAGCTGCAGTCATATCAGTGGCAATAAAACCAGGTGCAACAGCATTAACAGTAATACCGCGTGAAGCAACCTCACGGGCTAGGCTCTTTGAAAAACCGATTAACCCAGCCTTTGCTGCAGCATAATTACACTGTCCAGGATTACCCATAAGACCTACTACTGAACTTATACTGATTATTCTTCCATAGCGCTTTTTCATCATTGGACGAAGAACAGCCTTACTCATTCTGTAAACACTTGAAAGATTTGTGGCAATAATTGCGTCCCATTCCTCATCCTTCATACGCATCAGAAGATTGTCGCGGGTAATACCGGCATTATTTACCAGAATATCCACATCACCAAATGTTTCCTTAACGTCCTTTAAACAGTTATCAATTGATTCCTGGCTTGCTACATCAAGAACCAGCCCCTTACCGTTTTCGCCAAGATATTCTGATATCTTTGATGCACCGCTTTCAGAGGTGGCAGTACCGCATACCTTGGCACCTAATTTTGCGAAACTCTCGGCAATAGCCTTACCAATACCTCTTGAAGCACCTGTTACAAGTACAACCTTTCCTGAGAAATCCATATTTACTCCTTTACTCAGCAACTGCTGCAAGAGCAGCATCCAATGTAGCGGCATCATTCATGGAAATTGCATTAATTTCCTTGTCGATACGCTTAATTAAACCAGCAAGCACTTTACCAGGACCTACTTCAACAGCAGTCTTGATACCTTCTGCAGAAAGCTTCTGAACTGTTTCAACCCAACGAACCGGACTGTAGAGCTGACGAATGAGAGCATCCTTAATAGCTTCAGGGTCATTCTGAACAGCAACATCAACATTGTTAATAACCGGAACCTCCGGAGTCTTGAAATCAGTTTTTGCAAGTTCCTTTGCAAGTTCATCAGCAGCACTCTTCATTAAGGCACAGTGTGAAGGTACACTTACAGCCAAAGGAAGAACTCTCTTTGCTCCTGCATTCTTTAGAATCTCACCTGCTTTCTCAACTGCTTCCTTGTTACCTGCAATAACTACCTGACCCGGTGAATTAAAGTTAACAGCTGAGCATACCTGATCGCCTGCAGCATCAGCACAGGCACTGATAACAACATCATCTGCAAGACCGATAACAGCGGCCATTGCACCGACACCGGCAGGAACAGCAGCCTGCATAAATTCTCCACGAAGCTTAACCAGTCTTACAGCATCCTTAAAATCAATAACCCCAGCACACACCAGAGCACTGTATTCCCCGAGCGAATGACCTGCCATAGCTGCTGGCTTCAATGATGACTTTTCCTGCCATAATCTGTATAAAGCAACAGAAGCTGTCAATAATGCCGGCTGAGTCTTAAAAGTTTTACCCAATTCCTCAGCAGGACCGTTCATTACCAGATCAAACAAATCGTAACCGAGAACCTCTGAAGCTTCAGCAAAAGTACTTTTAATTACAGGATATGCTTCAGAAAGCTCTTTAAGCATTCCTACAGACTGTGAGCCCTGACCGGGAAACACAAAAGAAAAATTAGCCATTATAAACAACTCCTAGAATCTAATTAAGGCACTGCCCCATGTAAATCCACCACCGAATGACTCGAGAAGAATCAGATCACCACGCTTAATGCGCCCGTCTCTGACGCCTTCGTCCAGAGCTATCGGCACTGAAGCACCGGAGGTATTACCATACTTATCAAGATTAACTATTACCTGCTCCATAGGAAGAGCCAGCTTACGGGCTGTAGCGACAATAATACGTAAATTTGCCTGATGAGGAACAAGCCACTTAAGTTCACTGCGGTCCATTGAATTAGCTTCAAGAGTCTCAGTCACTACATGACTTAAAGTGTTAACAGCAACCTTAAAAACTTCATTCCCTTTCATGTAAAGCCATTCAGGATTAAGTGTCTCACGGTTTACTGCTGGAAGCTTTAATAGTTCGCCATATGCACCATCAGCATGAATGGTAGATGAATAGATACCAGGTTCTTCACTTGCACCGATAACAGCAGCTCCAGCACCATCACCAAACAGGATAATAGTAGTTCTGTCATTAGGATCACAGGCAGAAGACATTACATCAGCACCAACCACAAGAACTTTATGAGCCAGACCAGCCTTTATATATGCATCGGCAACATTTAGACCATATGAAAAACCACTGCATGCGGCAGCCAAATCAAAAGCAGGCTGTCCCTTTGTTCCTAAAAGATGCTGAAGCTGGCAGGCTGCAGACGGAAATGCATTCGAAGCACTGGTAGTTCCGACCACAATCAAATCCAGTTCATCAGCAGAAATTCCTGCCATTTCAAGAGCTTTAACAGAGGCCTTGTAAGCCATAACTGAAACTGTATCTTCTCCTTCAGCTATTCGGCGCTCTCTTATTCCTGTTCTTTCGACAATCCACTCATCACTGGTTTCAACCATTTTTTCAAGATCGGCATTAGTACGAACCTTTGGAGGAACGTAGCTACCTGTACCAAGAATTTTACTGTACATAGAATTCTATGCGCCCTTTAAATTAACTAAACCATCAGCAATCTGCCTAGGCATCTGATTTTTACATTCTCGATAAGCCTGAGCCATTGCATTAACCAAAGCACTTGTATCTGCAGCTCCGTGACTTTTAACGACTACCCCGTTTAAACCGATTAGAGACGAACCGTTAAAACCGTCAGGCTGCATGTGAGTTATCCTGCTCTTAACAATATTCTTCAGCGGAATGAGTATCTTATGAAGTAACGAACTATTCCCGTATATTTTTTTCTCTATAACTCTGTATAACCCCTCAGCGGTCTTCAGAGCTATATTACCGGAAAAGCCATCAGTTACAACAACATCAGCATAATCTGAAAAAATATCATTTCCTTCAGCATAACCAATATAATTTATTCCCTTGTATTGTCTAAGAAGTTCTGACGCCTTCTGCAATACTTCAGATCCTTTGCAATTTTCCCGGCCTACATTTAATATAGCAACACGCGGGTTGTCAATTTTTAAATGTTCACTAGCCAATACCGATCCCATTATCGCGAATTGACAGAGCACTTCCTGATCACAGTGGAGATTTGCCCCAAGATCCAAAAATACCGTTCCGTTCTTGTTAAGCGAAGGAAGTACTTTAACTAGAGCACTGCGATGAATTCCGGAGATATTCCCGAGAAGATGATTTGCGATAGCCACCATAGCCCCGGTATTTCCAGCACTTACAGCGCCCATAGCCTTATGATTGGAAACAGCTTCTATAGCTTTCCATAAAGATGACTGCCGCTTGTGTCTTAATGCCGAAATTGGATTTTCGTCATTATACACGACATCAGCGGCATTAATAAATTCAACCCTTGAATTGTCTGTTAAATTTTCAGATCTAAGCAGACCTATTACTTCATGTTCCCGACCATAGGCGATAATATTAAGATCAGAATAAAACGTCAGTGCCTGCTTAATCGCAGGCACTGACATTCGGGGACCAAAATCACCCCCCATAAGATCGAGTGCTACAGTAATACCTTCCAAGGTGAGCTACTATAAATAAATTAACTCAGATTACTTATTGATTACCTTAACACCACGATAGTAACCATCAGCAGTTACATTGTGACGTAAATGATATTCCTGAGTGGTCTTATCCACAGATACAGTAGGGGTAGCTAAACTATCATGTGATCTGCGCATATCGCGACGTGAACGAGACTTACGATTCTGTTGAACGGCCATTGCCTTCTCCTAATTTACTTACTTCTTTAATTTACTCAAAACTGCAAAAGGGTTGGCTCGCACAGACTCAGAAACTTCGCCGGCCACCCACTCTTTTCCACCTTCAGGACAATCAGAATCTTCATGTCTTGGGGATGAAGGAAGAGCAAGAATCAGTTCATCTTCCAGTATCTGATACAGGTCGATTTCACCGAACTCGTTTGGCTCAACAAAATCATATACATCTTCGAGCCCCAGCTCCTCTACCTTCTTCACATCGGGAGTGTAGCGAATCTGAGATTCAAGACGGAGTTCAAAAAGCTCACCGCAACGTTGGCATACACACTTCACAGCAGTACCAACACTGCCCTCAATTGCTGTTATACCCTGCAAATCGACACCAAAAGTCAGATGAACTTCGGCATCATCTTTAATTTCACCAACCATATCAAGCAGTCTTTCAAGCTTTTCTTTCGGGATAATTCCATCAAAATCAAGTCTTTTAGACGCCGAATATATAGGATCCACATTTTGTGGTATTTTCACTTTTTGCATAGTGTCGCTATGATATATAAAAAACAAATTATAGTCAAAGAAAAAATTTAAAAATTACATTTTGCCCAATTACTGACCATTATATACCAACTGGTCTTTGCCTATAATTCAGATATTCACCTTTTATTTGTTATCCTCAACTCCCGGAAGATAATCCAAAAGTTCTGTAAGTGAATTAACCACAACATCAGCTCCGGCATTCATAAGAACATTCCTGTCATGTACTCCTGTAAGCACACCGGCAGTGCGCGTGTGTGCGTTAACCCCCATACTGATATCCAGACTGGAATCTCCTACCATCAGGCAGCCCTTTGGAGGAATTCTCAGTTCATCACTCAGCCTATTCAACATCTGCTGATCCGGTTTAGACCTAACCTCATCACCGGTTGATGAAACATCTACTAACGGGGCTATTTCAACATAACTCATAACCCTGTTGTACCCCATACGGGATTTTCCTGTGGCTATTCCAATCTTGTATCCACGCTTCTTTAACTCAAGAAGAACGTCGTAAGCATCAGCAAAAAGACCGGTAGGATTATCCTGTTCAAGCTTCAGATATGTCTTCTTATATACTTCTATCGCCTTCAGTACATCCTTCTCATCCCTTCCCGGCAGAATACAGGCTATAGCCTGACCTAGAGACAATCCTATGACAGCCCGGGACTGCTCACCGGAAGGAACATTCGCCCCGACCTCGGAGCATGATATCCTGATACACTCTACGATACGGTTTATTGAATCCATTAAAGTACCGTCTATATCAAATATTACAGCTCTGACATCATTAAACATCGGCAACTCCTTCCTTTTCACGAATATTCTGCAATAACTTCTCCAAATCATCAGGAAGCGGAGCATATACAGTCACTTCCTTATTTATAACCGGATCTGTAAAAGTAATATGTTCTGCATGAAGAAACATCCGGTCAAGTCCTAGTGACACATAATTTTTATCAAATTCAGCATCACCATATTTATCATCACCGAGAATCGGATGACTCTTATATGCAAGATGTACTCTGATTTGATGGGTTCTTCCTGTATGTGGCCAAGCCTCAACCAAAGTGACATTATGAAATTTTTCCCGTATTTTAAAATCAGTTACCGAAGGTTTCCCGTTAACTTCATCAACACGGACAATACGCTCACCGCTCATCAGTACATTTTTAAGTAACGGAGCACGAACAGTAGTAATTCTTTTACTGAATTCCCCGCGAACTAGAGCCAGATACTGCTTCTGCATATTCTTTTCCCTGAACTGTTCGTGAAGCTGGCGAAGCACACTACGCTTCTTAGCAATAATGAGACAGCCACTGGTTTCTCTGTCAAGGCGGTGAGCCAGTTCCAAAAAATGCAGATCACTTCTTAGTGAACGTAATGCCTCAATCACTCCATACGACACCCCGCTGCCACCATGAACAGGCATAAAACAGGGCTTGTTAATCACCATCAATCCGTCGTTTTCATAAAGTACAGCATCCTTAAGTGCACTGACCTTATCCAGATTGGCTGAAGGAAGTACCACCTTGGCATCAGACATTCTTAACGGAGGTATTCTGATTTCATCCCCTGACTGAAGCTTATACTCTGGCTTGATTCTTTTTTTGTTAACTCTTACCTCACCTTTTCGAAGAATACGATAAATCATACTCTTAGGAACGCCTTTTAAAACCTTTATAAGATAATTATCAGCCCTTATACCGGCATCATCCTCATGAATAGTCTGATAAGTAACACCTTTATGTTCTTCGTGTATCTCTTGCACCTTTAGTCATGCTCCGGAATATATATATCAGTTAAAAGACAGCTGTTAAGACGGAACAACATTTTGTTGTAAAAAGCACTCTGTTCCCTAAAACTAACGCATTATATCATTTTATAAATAGTTGCCGATATTTTTTACAACCATCATATATAAAGGTCCCCGTATCCGGATATTTATCCGGTAGGTTCTTTTTAAAGTACGGATAATTCCTTAAAAAAGCGCCACTCATCTGTCACAAAAAATACAGGTATCATTTTCTCTTTTTTAATATATAATTCCCCTAAAAAGAGCCACCTGAAATGTTTTTCGTCTATTTATACACCAAAACATTCTAATTACCCGAATCAGTTGACTCTGATTAAAAATTTCGCATGAATATTGCATAAAAACAAAAAAATCTTCTGTATAGAATTCACTACCGACCTTTTACCCTCTGGAGCTAATCATGTCATTAACCACTGTACAGCTTATCATGATGATTGCAACAATCGCACTGATTATAGGCGCAGGAATATGGTCGGCAAGAAAAATAAAATCAGCCGAAGGATTTTCATTAAACGGCCGTAAATCATCAACCGTAATGGTGGCAGGTGCAATAGCAGGATCCTGTATAGGTGGAGGTGCTACCATCGGTACAGCACAGTCGGCATTCATGATAGGTATAAGCGCCTGGTGGTTCACTATAGGTATAGGCGTTGGTTTCGCATGCATGGCTTTGTTTTTTGCCAAAAAATTCCGGGAAAGCGGCAAGGAAACAATCACCCAGCTGCTGATGTCACGTTATGGTAGAAGCTGTGGTCCGGTAGCATCAGTTATCGCTTCATGCGGTATATTTTTTGCTGCAGTAGCCTCTGTACTTCCGGCCATATTCATTATTTCCCACCTTCTGAATATTTCTGTATACTTTGCTTCAGTGGTATTATTTCTGCTGATTACCGTATACATTTATTTCGGAGGCCTGAAAGGAGCTGGGACATCCGGTCTTATCAAAAGTATTATTCTCTGGATGATGCTTCTTGTCATATGTTGGATAGCCGGAAAACGTCTGTTCAATATAAATAACGTATCCAACATCATTCCTCACGGCTTTGATCCCTTCGCCACAGGTATTAACAAGGCTGTGGAAAATGTTGTTTCCATGACCGCTGGGCTTGTATGTGCTCAAAATTATGCCCAGGCGATTTTTGCCGCCACCGATTCCCGTACAGCTCAAAAAGGATGCATTATAGCCTCAGTCATCAGTCTGCCTGTAGGACTTCCATGTGTATTAGCCTCCATGTACATGAAAGCCACCCATCCAGACGTACTGCCGATTATGGCACTTCCTGAATTCATCATCCGGTACATGCCGGAGTCACTTGCCGGCATCACTCTTGGTGTTCTGAGTATAGCACTGATAAGTTCCGTGGCAGGACTTACACTGGGAATAAGCACCCTGCTCACAAGGGATATTTGGAGTAATATATTTCATCTTAGAGAAAGTCGGCAGATACTGAGAGCCAACAGACTAACTGTAATTGCCATATCAACCGGACTCATAGTTTTTTCATTATTCAATCTGGAATCACAGGTACTGATGTGGAATCTTCTAGCTCTGGCACTCCGAGCCGGCATATTTATCCCGCTGGTTCTAGCCCTCTACCAGCCAAAACTTCTTCCGCCTCTATGGGCCATACCGGCCATGCTTATAGGAACCATGTTTGCCGGAACCGCCAACCATTTTATCAACACCGGTATTCCACCACTAATCATCGGTTTTATCGCAGCTGCGATAATCATTGCCATTGGAGCAACATGGGGAAAAAATCATAATTATCAGCTATTGCATCTCCTAGCCAAAACCAAAAAAATGATTCAGAGATAGCATTACCGAAGCAGACGCATAAAATCCAACTACCTAAAAAGCAAAACGGAACACATCATTTTCCGTCAGACATTCCGTTTTAAAAATTTAACTGTCTGCTACTTTCCTCACACTGAGACAGCTCTGCAAAACTCAATGCCTGCCAGAGTATGAGGTAGTGTTCTAACACCAGATGGAAAAAAGCTAGATGATGGCAATGAAAACACTGTACGGATATCATTCGGCGAAAACATTGAAGTTCAAAAATACTCACCTAAAAAGTGGTTTCTGGTCAATGCAGTAGGCAACGGAACTTTCTACGGAAACGGCAGGATTGACGTACTGCTTCCAAAGGATAAAGAGTTTGATATCTGTATTTGGGCAAAGGGCTATGAACCGCTGATAATTAGAAAGGTTAAGGCACCATTAAATCTTGGCGAGGTAAAGCTTTCATCCGAAAATCATGAACTGGAGGAAATTACACATACTGTCAAATAGTTATCCTAATTTCTGATTATTAAAAGACGGGATAATGCCTTCAGGCACCATCCCGTTTTTTTTCCATAGTCTGATGCGGTAAAACAGACCTAATTCAATTTCTATCTAACTGTTGACCTCTTTTTCAATTCTTTTTACACGCTTGTTCAGCTTAAAATTCATCTGCCCGAAAATCTTTTATCTACACAGGCAGTCGAAATTATTTCTCCCTTTTGATAAATTCACATATTTGGTTAATATTCGCCTAAACAGTTAATTTCAAGCACACTTTTAACATTTTTTATTGCTAGTTACTTACTAATAATGAGATAATACAAGCGGAGTTTTTTTTGTTTCATAATTCAAAAACAGAACAAACTCATTAAAAAATATCAATTAAGACTGAGTTCTTAATTGATATATGGATGTAAGAAATTCAATTAATAAAAGGTACGGATTACTCTTAGGCACGCATAAAGCGGAGTGAATCGACCCGAACTACGGATATTTATAAAGATTGGGAACTTACAATTCCGAGTCTGTGATCGGCACTGTGTGAGACCCGGTTCAGCATGAACCCGGCGATGGTGCCTTTATGAAGTTCAGCTTTCCCCTTATCATCATCGGGAAAGAGGTTGAAAATTTTTCATTTCTCCAGTAGAAATGCTCAAAACAAGGTAAGACTTGGCATGACGGACATATAACATTCACTGATTGCAAGCACTTGAGCATTTAAAGCGTATGCCTCGGTCTACAGCCGTACTGTCAAAAAAGAGCTAATATTCAATGAAAAGAATGCTAATCAACGCAACTCAGGAAGAGGAGATGCGTGTTGCTCTGGTTGACGGTCAAAAAATCTATGACTTAGATATTGAATCAGCCGGACATGAGCAGAAGAAAGCAAATATCTATAAAGGTGTTATTACCCGTGTTGAACCTAGTCTCGAAGCAGCTTTCGTAGACTATGGCACAGATAGACACGGCTTTCTGCCTCTCAAGGAAATAGCCAAGGAATATTTCAAACCAGGCTTTACCTACACCAACAAATCCAGCCTGAAGGATGCCATCGAAGAAGGCACCGAAGTAATCGTTCAGATCGAAAAAGAAGAACGAGGACTAAAAGGCGCCGCCTTAACCACCTACATTTCTATTGCAGGTTCCTATATTGTCCTGATGCCTAACAATCCGAGAGCAGGTGGTATTTCCCACCGCATTGAGGGTGATGAACGCACAGAACTTAAGAAAGCCCTAGACTCCATCACCATTCCTGAAGGTATGGGTGTGATTGTCAGAACTGCCGGTGTCGGCAAAAGTCCTGAAGATCTCAACTGGGACCTGAATATTCTTGTAAAACACTGGGAAATGATTAAGCAGGCAGCCAGCGAACGCCCTGCTCCATTCCTTATTCATCAGGAAAGCAATATCGTTCTCCGTGCCATCAGAGATTATTTAAGACAGGACATCGGTGAAATTCTGGTTGACGTACCGGAAGTTTTCGCACAGGTTCAGAAGCATGTTTCCATGGTTCGTCCAGATTTTCTGTCAAAGGTTCATCTCTATGAAGGCAGTGATCCTTTATTCAGTCATTATCAGATTGAATCACAGATAGAATCGGCCTATCAGCGCGAAGTTAAATTACCATCAGGCGGTTCCATTGTTATCGACCCGACTGAGGCAATGACCTCAATTGACGTTAACTCTGCAAAGGCAACTAAAGGCGGAGATATTGAAGAAACTGCACTGCAGACCAATATTGAAGCAGCTGAGGAAATTGCCAGACAGTTACGTTTACGAGATGTCGGAGGTTTGATTGTTATCGACTTTATCGATATGAAGCCAATCAAAAACCAGCGCGAAATCGAAAACAAGATGCGAGAAGCCACCAGACAGGACAGAGCAAGAATCCAGTTTGCCCGTATCTCAAGATTCGGCCTGTTGGAAATGTCCAGACAGCGTATCAGACCTTCACTCGGTGAATCAACCTCTCATGTATGTCCGCGCTGTGCAGGCGTCGGTAGCATCAGAGACAACGGTTCCCTGGCTTTATCAATAATCAGAATTATTGAAGAAGAGGCAATTAAAGACTACACTGCTTCCGTTTGCGCCCGTGTACCGCTCGAAGTTGCCGCATACCTAATGAACGAAAAACGTGCCTCTCTTGACGGCATCGAAAAGCGTCATGACGTAAAGGTATTTGTCATACCTGACAAGAACTTCGAAACTCCTTACTACGAAATCAACCGTATAAGAAGCAACGAAGATCTTGAAGTTAATACCTTCAGTCTTATGAAGCGCAGCATCCAGAACAACACTCCAGCGCCAAGCAACTTCCCTGCTGCAAGAGAAGATTTGTCAATGCTTTCAGCAGGCCGCGCAAGACAGGAAAGTCAGAAGCCAGCAGTAGATTTGACAACTCTTAATGAACTGACTGAATTCAAGCCAAAACCTGTAGAAGTTACTCCTGTACAGTCAGTAGGCATCTTCAAGAGATTCATTAACAGTATTGTAGGTCTTTTCAGAGCTGAAGATAAGGATAACGCCAATACAACCGTTAAGCCGGAGATATCCAAGGTTAACGTCCGCAAGGATGGTGACAACAGTAAGAACTCCCGAGATAACAGTAACGGCAATAAAGGCAAAAACTCTTCTCAGAGCAACAATAAGAACCGCTATGGTTCATCCGGCCGCAAACAGAACGCCCAGACAACCGCTGCATCCGGCAAACCAGCCAAGAACAAAAACAGACAGGTGATCGAAGAGGATGTTCAGATTAAGGGAACCGGCAAAAAGAAGCCTCAGACCGCTGAAGTAAAAGAAAACAGCAGGGAAGCCAAGGAAAACAAGCAGAATAAGAAGAATGAACAGTTAAGAAACAGTGCTGATAATTCCAATATTCGCAACAATGAAACCAAGGCCGAGAAACAGCACAAGAACAAGACAGGAAAGAAGAACGCTACCGAATCTTCTCAGAAGAAGGAACGTCGCCAGCGTCCTGCTGAACAGAAGGTTACTGACATTGTTGAAAGCCAGGCTACTGTTACTGAAGAAAAGCAGGAGACTGTTAAGCGTGTTGCACCGGAATACCGGACTCCTGCCCGTATCGGATGTATAGGCAATGTATCTCTGATATCTGTAGGCATGACTGAACCTGAACCTTGTGAGGAAATCTTTGTGGAACCAAGCGGAGATATGGAAACATCAGCACCTACAGGAGCATGTGGACGCGCCTCCGGATTTGCCTCCATAAAGAACATATACAGTGTACCGATGACTGAACCTGAATCAGCCGAACTTGCTTCTGTTGAGCCTAGTGCCGGTCGTGATGATAATGAACTGATATATGCCACACCTAGATTTGCCGGTGTAAGCAGTATCATGAATTTAACCACTGTACCGATGACTGAAGCAGGAGTTAATGCTGATGAAGCTTCGTTTGCCGAAGACAAGGCTGTCCAGGATGATGCTGATATGAGTTCGGAAGAACAACAGACTGAAGCAGTTGAAAGCTCTCAGAATGAAGCTGATACTCCAGCTGTTACTGAACCAGACGCATCTGCTCCTGAAGAAGTTGTAGCAGATTCTTCTGAAAAACAGTCAGAAGAGGAAGCCGTTCAGGAAACTATTACGGAAAACCTGAACACTTCTGATGATTCAACTGCTATTGAAGAATCAGCCAGTAAAGCGACTGTAACCGAAACTCCGGCAGAAAGTACACCAGCTCAGGAGACTGAAGAAGTACCATCAGATAATATTTCTTCAGAAAACAAGGATAACAGACAGGAATAAGTCTGCATAATTCATCCGGGACATAGTCCCGGATCAGTTCAATAAATATTTAAAAGCCCTCTTTTGAGGGCTTTTTTCATATCTTCCAAATTGTTCTGACGATTTATTGATGAGCAATTCTTTGGCCATCTACTGTCACATTGTTCAGCTCAATTTTTCTGCTTTCTATTGATATTGCTGAAGGTCCTGCCTTTATCTTAACTCCGGAACCACTAATCTCAATAGATGAACCGTCATTAATGAATGTAACCTTATTTTGATTAATTTCAAGCTTGCCTTGCACTCCATCCCCATTCCCATTCCCATAAATCTTGATACTGCCATCAGTAATCGATATTGAGTTATTTCCGTCGATATTGGCTTCAAGCTTATTATTATCAGCATTAACATTATTATCTACAAATGCATTTATGGTTTTCGCTACCATTTTGATTAAATCACTTTTGAATATCAGGGCACCGTGATCAATTCCATTGCTTGCAATTGTATTAAACTCATTCGTATTGTTAAATACAATCTGCGGACTCTGTATTCCCATACTGAACATAGCTGTGCTATCAATAGTAACAGTATCAGAGATAGTTTTATTCATTGCTGCTCCTCCTAATGCCGGAAGAACCGAATTAACCAAAGCTGTGCCTCCGGCTAAAACTCCGGTTGTCACACTAGGATTAGTGACGATGGTAAATACCCCAGAAGCTGCTGTAACCACTGAATTAACAACATTCATAGCAACTAGACCGGCTTTCGACATACTCTCCACATGGTCATCTGTTTCCAGCGTAACTTTTGAAGTTGCATAAAGATTCATATCTCCGGAGGTACCATGCTGTATTGTCGTGGCATAGTGGTCATATTCGTTACTGTACTTATTACCGTAAACTGACGAGATACACTTAATAGCCGTCATCCGCACTATAGGAGCTGTACATTTAAAGGCACTGTTTATTGTGGTAGTTGCCGTAAGATAACTCTCACTTTTCAGCGCAATGCTATTACTTATACTTGCCACAGCGCAGTCAATGGTTGAGGAGTTGAAGGTAAAAGTATAAGAATGTTCTATATCAGCATCTGTGTCATTCTTATTCTTTGGATCCCAGCTAAGAAACTTTATTGGCTGCATGAATGTGATGTCTTCAGTCAAATATTCTTCAGTATCAGCCATTTTTTCATCTCCTTACCGACTTGCCGTCAAAAAGAAATTATCATTATCTACTCGATTTATACACCAATTAACCTTTAAGGGTTAAGATTTGCATCATCAAGTCTGATAATAACCAATGTAACCTGATTACCTGCAGCCTGAACTGCAGCTGAATTAACTTTTACCTTATTGCTTAACATACTAATCTCTGTCGCACCAATTGATACATCAGGTAATTTAGTTTCACTTTTTATCTGAATGCTTGAACCGCACTGCAATGTTATACCGGACCGCTTTAAATCTACAAAGGAATTACCGCCGACATTCAGATTGATATTACCGCCATTAGCAGGAGCACACATTACACAGCGATTATAACTTACATCCAGATATGAATTAACAACCTTAAATAAAGCACTCGGATCATCTGCACCATGAGTAACACTGATATTAGTTTTTGGTGCATTCAGTTCCACTTTTTTGGCAGATTCCACCAGTATTAACTTTGCATGTCCAAGATATGTTTTGGAATGCGATAAAAAATAATTCTTACTTGTGGCATTATCTATACCGTAAGCATATTGATTCCCACCCAGGCTGTATTCATTTGATATACCTAAATTAACAGCTACCTTTACTTCTCTTTGCTTAAATTCCGACACCAGACCGGCATTAACACTGGTATTCATCGACAATGAAGAAGCTAATTTTAAAGCTGTTCCTGCCAGCGTAAAACTTGGTGCTATATTAATGGATACTTTCGGTGATGCCGACCAGAATGTTTTTAAACTACTTGTCATAGTCTTATCCCCTAATAACCTTAACCGCCATATTCCGCTCTGGCATTTCCTGATATCACGACCTTGATTTTGTTACCATCTTTTTTAATACCGGTTGTACCATACATAAACTCATTCTGTTTTATAGTTAAAGTTTCTCCGCCAACCTTGATTGAAACAGCATCATTTTGAATCTTTACCTCTGTCTGATTAACCTTTAACTCAATACTGTTCAGGCCTATATTTACAGAGGAATTACCAACTTGACCTCCGTTATCAGAATAGTTACCTGAAACAAGATTAATTGCCGTATTATTCTCTAATGCGATTTTCGAATCCGTCATTTTCATCATTTTGGTATTAAGAGCTCCAATCTCAACTGAAATTTCGTTTTCAGCTGCTATCCCGATATTTTTCCGATTAATATTCATCCGCAGTTCCTTATCGGCTGCCGGAAGTGATGTATGAAAAAGACTGAGGGTTCCAAGAACAGGAACCACACTGGCTGCCGCAGCAGTACAGAACATACCTACACCAACAATATTCGCTATATCCTGGATACCGAACGGATCCAGCTTAACAAAATCGCTGTTGGAAAAAACTCTGGAGATATACGCCATAAAACAGCCGTTCTTTTCACTGTAGGATATCTTAAACAAATAATAATCCGATGATGAAGCTTTTTTCAAAACATATGTCGTGCCGAAATCCGAAGAGGTAAATGCTTTGTAGACTGCATTATTCTTCTCAACAGCATCGATATTTTTACCTGCCATCTTCAATTCATCGCCTGAGTCTGCACTTACTCTTACAATGAAAAAACTCTTCTTTCCATTAGCACAGCAGTATAGATCATAAGTTATATCCAGACTGTCCTTATTATTCAGAGAAAAAGATACCGCATTTGAGTTTATGGCCCCCGCATACTTCAAAACATTGTTATCCGCACCGGATGCCATGATACTTATCTTTTTAATATTACTGTAGGTGATATCAGTACTGTCTTTTAGCAGAGTTCCGCTTTTTGCTGAAAACAAACCGCTGATACTCCCGTTAAAATCCGTGTATATAGAATCCGATTTGATATCACTGTTGGGATCAATAACAAAATTGGCATCCATATTTACTTTATCAAGTATCCAGGTGTCATTATCGTTCTTTTTCATTACCGGGTACCAGTCGGTTGTTTTATTAACTTTATAAGTATATTTAGTGGTTGTTTTGTCCAAGGAAAGATCATAGCAGAATACATTACCGCCGGAATTCAGTATTTCACTTGAGCCGGTATTTCCGGCTTCACTGTCGGAATCCGTCTGGGAGAAAGTCGCCTTGTAGATAGTATTTTTAAAATCCACACCTGTACTGCTTGCAGTATAGGAATTCATAGAAAGATCCGCATTTTGAAGCTTAATACCGTCAGAAAGATAAGAAAACACCTTAACTGACGTCTGATCTGAATTTACCTCAAAGCACAGGGTAAAAGCAAAATTAGCCGCAACATAGTCACAGTTATCCTTGCTTATAGAGGCGATTTCAGCTTCAAGTCCGGCGTGGTTCAATGCCAGTGAATCTATTAGTTCCTGTTTAGTAGAATTTGCACTATCCCCCTTTTTCACACAGTAACAGGCATTATATAAGGAAGTATCGGGACAGGTTATTATCAAATCATTTTCGAGATACTTGGCAAGATTGGTTAAAATCGCCTTTTTATAAGTACCTAATTTATCTTTATCCTTATCTGATAAATCCACCTGATTTTTAGCGACTTTTTTAAAATCATCATTTGTGAGACCGCAGGTATCAAATTCATTCCAGTATACTGACTGGGAAACAAGTTTTACATGACCGATACAGTATTGTTTATCATCATATTTAACCTTAACATATGCTGATACCGACATGACAAATCCGGTTATAACCTTATTCCCGGTTGCCCTGTCATCAACAGCTGTGGCATCAAGATTAAGATATACTCCCGGCTTAAAGGTGCTTTTAGATTTGTCTGAAGTATTTTCATCATAGTAGTAGAGAGAAACAGTCAGAGGCTTACTGTCTGTAGATGCTACAGATATATTCTCTACAGAAGATTCATCATTTTTTATACAAACGGCAGATCCGGCACCGGATTCGCTTTTTACCTCACTGTTATCTGATTGCGAATCCTTATCAAAAAATTTAATTGCATCAGGTATTTTAGCCACCAGATTAGCTACAGTTGGAACTGTAGCCGGAACTGCCGCCATTATCCATTTGTTAGTAAGCGCATTGCGATCCACATTGATTGAAAGAACATTCTTAGCGCTGAACACCAGATTGGACTGAACATATTCATTCTCAGTTTTAGTTACGACATTCTTCGATTTATAGCTGCTAAAAGTATCAGCAAAGCCGTCGTGGGTGGTATTCGGTTTTTCAAAGAAAAAGGTATTAATGGCACTGACGGTAGCAAGAGGAGCTGTCAGAATTAAATCATAAAAGGCCTCCGTGGAGTACGTTGCCCCTACCACCACAGGTACTGCAACCCCGCCGGCAAAAGCAGTCCAGCTTTTACTTACCAGCTTGTACCATTTATCAAATGTTTCATGAGAATTGTCCGGAGCGGTCGAAAAAATCGCATCACTGATTCGCAGTAAATTCTTTTTTACCGGAAACTTCAGACTGGCCAGGGTACTCGCTGATTTGTCTTTAGTGAACATGGTAAAATCATAATCGTTACCAAAGCCCATGCGTTCAGTTACTGAGGTACTATATGCCCAGTCAAAAAGAACCACCCCAGACTTGGTGGAACACAAAGACAAACTGTTATTAAGACTTCTGCTGTAGCTAAGATTTACGGCAGTGCATGTATACTTAATCTGAGGAATTAGATTAACCGTCGTATTAACTGTCATAACGGGCCTCCTTCAAATAATCACTCAGAATTATCTGCATCTTATCCTGCAGTTTCTGATAATTTTTCTTTTCTTCTTTAAATACCTGTATAGATAAATTAAGACTTCCTGGCATAGAGCCGCCTGTAACACTGAAACCGCCTTATAAGAATAAACAGAACATATTCTCCGGAAGTAATTTTCTCCGTATTCCTGTTCGGTAATAATTCAGAATACTCCTGACGCCATGTTCGAACTATTGCGTCTCACTATTCACCTTCATATGTCTGCGAACCACCAAAGTGAGTCTTGCTGTATTTATCTGCTGATTCTTACCGTTAAAAGAGTCTATCTGCCAGACCTGTATGGTATTTCCGAGCTGAACAGGACGGGCTACAGCCCTGATTTCCTCCCCCAGTCTGGCGGCCTTCAGATGATTAATATTTAAATCAAGCCCCAGACAGGAACAGTCAGGACCACAGGCATAGTTACCGGCAATGGATCCTAGAGTCTCCGCCAGAACAGCACCGGCACCGCCGTGCAGATAACCGAACGGCTGACATGTCCGGTTGGTCACCGGCATAACAGCCTCCATGTAGTCATCACCTACTGAGGTAAATCTGATATTCAGAAATTCCACCATGGAATTTCTTCCGATTTCATTTACAGCTGTTAAATCACAGGGCTTCTGCCATATCATTTCTTTTGTTTCTTTCATTATCTTCTAATATCCATTTCAGCAGAATATGACCGGCTGATAAAGTTTTTTCCTCAAGGGGATATTTTGTAAATACGAGTTGCAATTTAACTAAAATCCCAAAAACGTAAATACCGGCCATTCCTTCCGTTTCTGCCATCAAATAGCAATCATTACCAAGCCGCATTTTCCCCTGCTGCCGGCTGAATTTTCCGAAAAAATTCAGAATCAGGTTCTCTGGTGTTCTGAAGAATTAGACTGATTATTCTTTGAACTGTTCAATTTATTCTTGATTAATGCGTCAATAAGCGAAGCATTACTGCGGTTGTTTCCGGAGGAAATTGTTCCTACTTCACTTTCCTCATTTTTTCCAGAGTCATCCTTATCTTCATTAACCGGAGCATTCATCAGCTGATAGTTTCCTTCCCTGATGCGCCTGCCGTATTCTTCAATCTTATCCTCTAGCTCCTCTAGAAGAACCTTTAAAGTCTGCGTGGTTACCGGTTTCGAAGCAATACTCAGCATTCCCGCCGAACGGCACTCTGCCCTTTCCTCTTCGGAATTATTTGCCGTCAGAGCAATAATAGGCAGCGGTGCAATAGTCGCAAAAATCTGTTTCGTGGCCTCAATACCGTCCATAACCGGCATTCTGATATCCATAAGTACCAGATCTGGCAGTTCCTTTCTCAGTATCTCCAGTGATTCCGCACCATTGTTTGCCAGAGTTACCTGATGTCCCAGTTTTTCCAGCATGGTCTTAATAACGAACTGATTAATCTGAGAATCCTCCACCAGAAGAATACGGTATTTATGCTCATGATGAACCATATTCTTAGGCTTAACCGAATTGGCACCTATAAGCGGAGATGAAGGCACCTTGCACGGAATCTCAAACCAGAAGGTGGAGCCTTTTCCTTTTTCACTGCGAATACCTATCTTGCCGCCCATGTGCTCAACCAGTTTTTTACAGATGGAAAGCCCAAGCCCCGTACCGCCGTAACGCCGGGAAATAGAGCTGTCAACCTGAACAAACGGCTGGAAAAGATTATTCAGGTTTTCCGGTTTTATCCCCGGACCTGTGTCGGTAATAGAGAATTTCAGTCTGTTATCAAAACGCTCGGCAGCCACGGTTACCCCGCCTTTCGAGGTGAACTTTATGGCATTATTAATCAAATTAAACCAAATCTGCGACAGACGGTGCTGATCACCGTAGATAATCGTCGGAAAGTTCTCAGAAATATTCAGCTTAAGATAGATATTCTTGGCATCAGCCTTATCACGCATCTGTATCATTGTAGAGTTAAGTGCAAAACGCACGTCAAAGCTGATATTCTCCAAAGTCATGGCCTTGGAGGTTATTCTGGAGAAATCGAGTACATCATGCAGAATGGTCTGCAGCAGCGAGGCACTCTGGTGAACATGTTTTATGTATGAACGCTGTACATCACTCAATTCAGTCTGCTCAAGCAGATCAATCATCCCTAGAATACCCTGAAGCGGTGTTCTAATCTCATGTGACATAACCGCTAGATATTCATTCTTGGAACGATCGGCAAGTTCAGCTTCAATTTTGGCATTCTTAAAAGCCTGACGTTCATTGTATTCCTTGGTTATATCGCGGATTATCCCGCGATAGCCCTGATAATCACCTGAATTGCTATAATACGGCTCACCGCTCAGACTTACCCACAGTTTTCTACCGTTAAGACAGAACGGCAGTTCAACATTGGAAAAGAAAGAATGATCCTTCACAAGTTTTACCAGTTCCACCATCGACTGACTGTGCTTGTTTATCACATCAGTATCAATCAGCTCGTAGATATCACGACCGATAAACGATTCGTACAGGGGCAAATCTGGTACATCATTAGAATCTAGAAAGTGCGTACTGTCGGAATCTATAAAAACATTTGTCAGCCGGTTGGAGGAATCGGTCTGCCAGAACACTTCATGTGAAAGACTTCTGAATGATGAAAGCCTTCTCTGAAACTCCATCATCTCACTGGTGTGGGTAGCTACTATTTTTTCCAGTTGAGAACGATATTCAATACAGGCTATAGACTGCTCAATAAACGGCAGATAGTTCTTTAAATCCTGACGGCTGCGCATATCAAGACGCAACGGTACATGATGCGTACAGACAAAAAGCAGATGCTCGGTTCCGATAATCATCGGAACAATCATAACACTGCGCACAAGCTGGATAAACTCATTGTCACTGCTTTGAAAACCGGCGGCTATACTCGGATTGGCCAGTATGACAATATCTGAATTATCCAGAGCTATTTTCAGAGCACCTTCAAGCTTCCAGTCATGTCTTTTCAGTGCAGGATGTGACGCATATATGATATCAAGATTACTTACGCTATCTAACTCAGCATCATGATTCATCAGCACAATTTCATCAAAGGTGATAATAGTATGCAGTGCGGTAATCAGTATAGCGTACTGCTGTTCGTTACCACCGGCCGTAAAAAGCTCATTGAACACCCCGAAAATATTCCTGCGGAGATCAATATGCTTGCGCTCACGATCTTTTGACAATTCAAGCTCCAGTCGGACCCTGTGCAGTTCCCGCTCCAGCTTGGCTACCCGCAGATCATCAGCGTTCATAAGTCTACCCCTTGGTTTTTACTGTTATTTTACGGCAGTTTTTTATTTTCTCTTCTGTGCCTTTTATTAATAACTGTTTTTATTCAATTACTGCTTTCTGTTTATATTATCCGTACTGCAAGTTATCAGTATTCATATTACACAGACAAGTATACTGCATGAAACTTTCACCACCGGCCTCATTCTCCGGCATTAATTATCCGGTTCTGTTCTATCAGGTGGTGGCGTGGTACTTCAGATCTAGCGATCCTTCTCCAAAAAACTCACCGTGCATACTGTACAGTTCTCCAGCTTCACTTCAGACTCGGTGGTACCGATAATCTCGCCTGCTGCTGAATAAACCAGATATTCCTGATCACCGTGGTACTTACGCACGGACTCAACCACGTTCGGAAATACGACAGCCTTGCTGCCACGGCAGAATGACTCGCACATAATATGCAGAACACCGGTAATCCGGTAATCATCCAAAGGAGCGACTTCAAAACATCCGACCATATCCTCATCCGTAGCCCGCATGATAAAAATCTTCTCTCCCTGATGGAAATGACTGTTGAGAACAACTCCCCGGTTCGGAGTGATACTGTTTACTACTGAAACCGTATAATGACTCATTTCTTCAAAATCACAGGTGTTGAATGCCAGAAAATAGTCACGATTAAAGCTGGACAGAAGTCTCTCCAGCTCTTCAATTTCGATTCCGGTACTGTCTACGCCCGCCTCAGAAAAGAACATATCTGCAGCCGGCTTATTATCAATTTCGTTAAGAATAAGATCATGGGAGGATGTGACCCTGCCGAGACATGAAACCATCTTAACCTCGCTGATGTAGTCGAGTTTGATTTCACACGGGGTATACATGGATACGAGCAGATATCCCTCAACTGTTTCAACTACCCTGTCTCTGGTGAAAAATGTCACAGGTCCTGATGAATTATCAACAATCCCGCCGATTATTGAAATAGATATTCCCAAAGTATTGGTTATTTCTGATTTTATCCCTTCGGTAGTCCCCTGTGTATTGAACAAAAGCAGCAGATTCGGCATGACTCCCGCTCTGTCAGCGTCACTGCCGAGAATGTTCAAGGTATCGCTGATACATATATCATTACTCTGCTGACAGGCGCGCGCATAACAGCTGAACGCACCTTTGGCATCATAAAACGCCTGCACAAAAATCGGAGATACGGGACTCTGGGGTTCGGCAAACTTCTTTACCGAAAATCTTGATTTGGCAGGAGCTGGAGAAGCACTGCTATCCTTTGATACGTTACTACTGAAACCATACAGTTGATCTCTGCCAAAGGTTCCGTGATTACATCTGATTCCGGCAATAACAGTATCTGGATAAGCGGCAGTCAGCAGGGATCTCAGATCCTCGGCCACAGCTTCTTTCGGAAAAAGTACCAGTAAAAAACTGGGCTGTTCGGCAGAAAACTGCGACAGAGCGGCGGTAAGTTCCGCCACCGCCATTTCAGCTTTATCTGATCTTAAGTTGACAACCTTTATTTTCATGAGTTTTTTCCGCTGCAGATTCCTCCGGAAGGCATCAAACGTTACCGGAAGTACATTCCTGTTTGAGTTTTTCCATTTCCGAACAGGTTGCACGCATAATATCTATTAACTTCAGTAAATCGTCACGCATAGATGACAGAGCCTCTTTACTTTTAAACCTCTTATCAAGATTTACAGCAGCCTCCTTCATCTCAACAGCACCGTACGTACCGCCGACACCTTTGAGAGTATGCACCTCTCTTGCCAGACTTTCATAATCACCGTTTTCGAGCGATTGAGATATTTTTTTTATGTTCTCCCCGGTATCAACAAGAAACACATCTATAAGAGAAGGCAGTATTTCTGTTCCAAGATCCCCTAGAAAGAACATCAGTTCCTTAGTATCGACTAGCATGATTTACCTTTTTTCTTTTTTTATTTTTATTTTTATTATAATTCTTGTATTGCATTCATATAACCGGCGAATCTCCGAAAGACAGATGATAATAATTCCGGGGGTAACAGGTTAACCTGTTCATTCATATCCGCCGAACCGTGCTATACTGTTCTTGGTTGTGCAATCATTCATGAGAAACACGTTTCTCACAGTTCAGAAGGCACAACATATACCTATGAGATACTAGCACAGTTAAAGTCTACAATCACGCTATTAATAACTAGAATGAGATATCTATTTATTTTTAATTCCGATTTAAACAGAAGCATGTCCGGTGTTAGAGCGGAACAGTATCTGTAGATAAAAACTGAACCGTCATTACTGGAATTTTCTGTAATTCTTCATGATAATATCTCTGTAAATTAACAACTCCTCGCAAAGAAAAAAAACGTCCATGTCTTATTCAGAATTACAGAAGAATTCTACCTTGCCGCTTCACGGTTCAAAATGACATTATTTTTATCAAAAAATGAGCAATCAATCATAATCAGACTTTTTTATATACAAAAAATTCACTAATGAAATATATTTATAAATTATACTAGAAATCGGTTTTCTGTAGCTGTTATGAAATACTATCAGAAGAAAAAACATAGTTATACAGTCTGCAGAAATGATGAAAAACCATACGTATTCACCACTTTCATCTCATCATATTACTACAATTGTTGTAGGAGCAGCTATGAGCGGAACCATTGTTGTCGGAGCAGCTATGAGCGGAACCATCGGATTAGGCGGATTACTTGTACAGGGAGTCATTGTTGGCATCAGTGCAGCAGTTGAGGCAGCACGTCGTGCTGAGGAAAACAGACGTCGTCGCATTGCAAATAAAGTATCAAACATACACAATAAGCACCATTTCCTAAGCTCCACCATTGGAAATGACTCCAGACGGATTATCGCTGAGATGACCGCTAAAAGCAAAGAGTACGGTATTCCGGTAAGTGAGAATCTGTCACTGCTTGCCGACCGCATCAGCCAGATCTGCAATGATGTAGCCGATATATATATATCCGATATCAGCAATATCACATCGGAATCACGGCTCGATGACGTGCTCGCGGAATTGAATAAGGCTGACATTGAGGCCGGCCGTATTACCGCAGTACTTGACAGTGTTGAAAATAAATTAAACAGAGATATCCAGCTGAGATTAACCAAAATCAAACATCTACAGGAAAACATTAATCTCCATTCAAAAAAGATAGATGATATTATTCATTCCACCGGAGTATCTGTTGAAAGAATTAAGGAAAACTTAAAAAAATACGAAATCTCATGCGACAGCCGTTTCGACGATCTGCAGAAAGAACTGCAGAACTGCACGGATTCATATCAGAAAGACAGCAACGAATACAGACAGAACAACGGGAACTGCACTGAAGAAATGGTGCAAAAACTGACGGAACTTGACAAACGTTTTACCGCAGTATACCAGAAAATCCGGAATCTGCCTGCCGTTGCCACCACCATTGCTGATGACCTAAGGCAGAAATACATCACCAGACTCGACAATGAAATCAGCGCACTGCGGGAGGAGATTGCCGAGCAGGAGCGTCTGGCAGCAGTGAAAAAAGCTGAGGAGGAAAAACGCCAACTGGCTGAACAGCAGGAAAAGGAAGCCAGGGAAGTAGCGGAAAAACTCGCTAAAGCTGAGCAGATTAAAAACGATGCAGAAAAGAAATTCCAGGAGATTCTGAAAAATCCGTATGCACCTGACAAATGCAAGGAGGAGGTTGTCACCCTCAGAGGAAAATTAAAAGCCCAAATTGAGGGTAAATTCATCGTTGAATGCAATCTTAGTGATTTCTATGCTATCAGTATTCTGCCGGAAATAAAAAAGATCTCAGCCAGGGTAAAAGCAAATGAGGAACTGGTAACTAGATACAACAACGCACTTATCTCATACCAGTATCTGTGTGAAACCACCAACACAGATATGAAGGAATTTCCGGTTACTGACAGTGGAATCTCTCTCATGGAAGTGGCCACTGCCGAACTCCACGATCTGGCCGTAAAACAGAGCGAGGAGCGTTACATCCGTCAGTCCATCGACGAGGTAATGGAGGAGCTTGGCATCAATTTTATCGGTCACGGCAAAGATGACAACGGTGTAAGCAAATCAACTCTCTACAGATTCAATGACAGCACAGCCGTGGGAGTTACTGTCAACTCTACCGGAGAAATTGCCATGGAGGTCGGAGGAATGGATACTACAGACCGGGAACCTACCGCTCAGGAGGCCACTAAACTGGAAAAGGATATGAGTTCCTTCTGCCAGCGCTATAAAAAAATCAGGGAAAAGCTTGAAGAAAAGGGTATCAGGATGGTTACCAACTATGAACTGCCGCCGGTTTCTGAATACAGCCTTATCCACAACCTCCGGGACTACGATATAGATGAACGGACCATTGAACAGATCATGATGGAGCAGCAGAATGAGGAACTCCAAACTGCCCGTCAGGAAAGGAAAATGTATATCGACAGTCAGGAAGACTGATTTTAAACCGGTAGGATGCACTACATACATCCTGTAGCGGGGAGTCTGATTCGTAAATGCATTCACGATACTCAGGCTCCTCTGTAGAAGTATGAATAAAATATCCCGAAACACGTCAACCGGTATTTTATTTTTGTTAGGACAAGGAAAAAAATACAGAACTATGGCCGGACGCATTAAAATATGTCCCTACTGCCACACTGAAAATGATGCCAACAACGTTTCATGTGAAGAATGCGACAGTGACTTATCAAGGGTAAAATCCATAAAAAAAGAAGACAGCGGTTCTGCTGGTGTAAATCTGTCCGATAAAGAAGCCGATTCTGCTTCCGCACCTCAGGAAAAACGGGATGTTAAACCGTTACCGGATACTGATAACGCCCCCCTTGCAGAAGCTACAGTACAACCGCCTCAAGTTACCTCCGATTCTGCCCCGGAAGAAAAAGCGGTAGTAATGGAAGCTGTCACCTCCTCTCAGGAAGCCAAGAATACATCATACCCGGAAACAGACAATGCAAAAACAAGTGCTCCGGCCATATCTCCTTATGACAGTCATGGACGCCTTCTTTACTCAAAGGAATGTCCGTTCTGCCACCATATTAACCGCGGAGTTGCTAAAATCTGTGCCGGCTGCGGGGAGAATATCAAAAGAATAAAACCTGTTCTGTCACCGGAGGCGTACATGGCTTCAGCAGAACATGCCGCCGTACCTGCCGCCGTACCTGAAACTTCCGCAGAACGGCAAGCAGCACCGGCTGAAAACCCGATACCTCAGGAAATCGCTGCATCAGCGTATAAAGAGAGGAAATCAGCGGCAGTTGTCATCGACTCTGCATCCGCTGCGGAAAACTCTACCGGTTCATCAGATGTTTTTTCAGCACAGGTTCAGGGGCCGAAGCCTGTTATTCCGAAACAGGTAAAAAATGACGCTTACGTTTCTCCATCTCCGGTACCGTCTGTGGAAAATGCCCCACAGATCAAAGGCTGGGAGGACGGCAGTAATGATAATGCTGAGGGGGAATATGAACTTATCACCGTCAGGATATGCCCAAAATGTCAGACGCAGAACAAGGATACAGCATTTATATGTCATAAATGTGCCACGGATATAAGCAATATCCCGCCATCCACGATTAAAAAACCGAAAATCACCAGAGGTTTTGTGACTACTCCCAAAAAGCCGGCAGTGGTTCAGAAGCTGGTTGATGTCAACAACCGGACTCTTTTTATCTTCAATACCGACAAGACACCGGTCATTGTTGTGGGCAGAGAGCATGAGCTTTCGGAATATTTCGGCGGTTGCTCCTATACCAGTCGCAAGCATGCTGAAATCACATGCTACGGAACAAGGATGAGCATTAAAGATCTCGGCAGTACCAACGGCACCTTTGTGAATAATAAAAAAATTGAACCTATGGTTCAGAAGATGTTAGAGAACCACGACCGGATATCACTTGGAGGTCATTTCAACACCGACGGGGTTGCCAGTTTCATCGTGGAGTATAGTTAATGTATATCGCTAGACTTCTGTATCCGGTAAAGGTATTAGGACCGGGAAACAGGCTGGCCATTTGGTTCTGCGGCTGTAATCACAAATGTCCGGGATGCTGCAGTACCGAACTGTGGCGACAGCAGGAAAAATACCTTACGGATGCAGATAAAATCATGCATCTGGTAAACTCAGTCAGAAACACCTCTTCCATAAGCGGCTTTACTCTGACCGGAGGTGATCCCTTTCTGCAGCCGGAGGCTCTCAGGGAACTGCTCCCCCGTTTAAAGGAGATTTCTCCAGACATTCTGGTTTATACCGGTTTTGACTATGAGGAAATCAATACTCCGGAAAATCAGGATATATTAAAAAATATCACTGTACTTATTGACGGAAAATACATCGAGGAACGGAATACCGACTGCTTCCTGCGGGGATCCGACAACCAGCGGATACATATTCTTCAGCCGGAATACCGGGATTTTTACGAACATTATCTGCAGAACGGGACAAATTCCATTCAGAATTTTAAGCTTTCCAACGGTTTTATCTCCGTAGGCATTCCCGGAAGAAACTACCTGAAAATGCTTGGTGAGTCCCTGCAGAAAAAAGGAATCTATAATCAGAAACATCATTAGGAGTTCTATACATGGAACTGAGCACGGAACAGAAGACTGAGATTCTTCTCCCTAAATGGCACACTGAGCTTTCCATATTCAATAAGGTAAAGCCGCAAATCATTATTGAGGGCAATATTCTTGATAAATTCATTTATCCCGAAGACAATGAATACCAGCAGCGCGGTGCTATTGTTGATATCAAGGGATATCTCTATGCCTACTACAAGAATCTTGGCTACCGCCACGTTATTTTCTTTGATCACATTAAAGGCTTCTACAATGAAGTATGTCCTGATGAGGAGATAGCCGCCTGTATAAAGGATTTTGCCGAGCTTGTCTCTCAGGAGGTCAGCCCGGAAAACAGAATTGAAATAACCTTCAACTCCCGCGGCAGTAACGGCCATGATGCCGCCGATATCATAAATCTTGCCATGAGACAGCAGGTTCAGTCCACTGTCATTATTCTGGATTTTGCCTCCCGTTATATTATCGCTCCGGATCGTGTAGATAAAAATGATGTGCTCACCTTTACCTGCCTGCAGAAAGCGGTAATCGACAGCCGCGAGGTAATTGATCCTGAAACTAAAAAACACTTGAAGAACTCTCTTGTCTTCCTAACTAATAAGGTTAACGATCTGCCCGCATGGTTCTATCTCGACAATCCTTTAAGCAAGACCATCAGAATCAACACCCCGACTAAAGAGGAAAGATTCAACTTTGTCGACAGGCAGTTTAAATTCTTCTTTGACAAGGATATCTACAACGCTGAAATCGGCAACTACAGTGACGAACAGGGACAGGAGGATCTGAAAAAGCTCAAGGAAAAGTTCACCGGTATTACCGAAGGTGTCTCCTACACTGTTCTCAATGATCTGCGTATTCTCTGCAGAAACCAGAAGTTTCATATAAAAGAACTGACAAAGGTAGTGGATCTGTACCGCTACGGTATTAGAGAAAATCCGTGGGAACATCTGAGCTATGATGACTTTGAGAATGCAGAAAAGGAATTCTATCAGCGGGTAAAGGGACAGAACTACGCCATCTCCAAAACCCTTGATATTATCAAACGAGCCATGACAGGCATGAACGGTCTGCAGCATTCATCCCACTCAAAACCTAAGGGTGTTCTATTCTTTGCCGGTCCAACCGGTACCGGTAAGACCGAAACAGCCAAAACTCTTTCCCAGAAGATTTTCGGGGATGAAAGCAGATGCATCCGTTTTGATATGAGTGAATTCAGTCAGTCCCACAGTGACCAGCGACTTCTCGGTGCTCCTCCGGGGTATGTCGGGTATGAAGCCGGCGGTCAGCTGACCAATGCTGTAAAGAATAATCCGTTCTCCATTCTGCTGTTTGATGAAATTGAAAAGGCTCACCCGTCAATACTCGACAAATTCCTTCAGATACTTGAAGACGGACGCATGACTGACGGTCAGGGCAATACGGTTTATTTCTCTGAATGCATTATTATCTTCACCAGCAATCTGGGTATTTTTGTGGAAAACGAGCAGCATCAGCGTGTTCAGAACGTTGATCCGGATAAAGACAGCTATGAGGTGGTTCGTGACAAGGTTAAATCGGCCATTGAGAACTTCTTCAAGTTCAAGCTGAACCGTCCGGAAATTCTTAACCGTATTGGTGAGAATATCGTGGTATTCGACTTCATCAGACCGGCAGTTGCCGACGAAATAACCAATTCTCTTATCAACAAGATAAGACGTGAAATGCTCGAAACCAAGAATATCACCCTGACTCTGAAGGACAGTGCCGTAGAGCTTATTAAGAGCAAAGCCCAGAATAATCTGGAAAACGGCGGTCGCGGTATAGGCAACATTATCGAAGAGTATCTTATCAATCCTCTGTCCCGCCATATGTTTGCCAGAAGAATAACCAGAGATGCGGAGATAACCATCAACGATATCACCTCTGACAACGGTATCATTACCCTGGTATGTGCTTGATAAACTGTCAGACCATATGGAGATTTACCAATGAAAATTACCTGTGTTACGGTTCCTGGAACCAGTCATGAAGAATGCGAAGATGCCGTAATGATTTATACCTCTGAAGGAGAAGCAGTCATCAACCATGAATGCTGCCTCACCAGAGAGGTGGCAATACCGGTACTTATTGCCGTAGCTGATGGTGTCGGCGGTAATCCCGGCGGCCGTAATGCCTCAGAATATGCCCTGAAGACACTCTCCGGGCTGAATCCTGATATGGAGACAGATATGAATGCCGTCTATCAGGAGATAAACACCAGGATTATTGATTATGCCAGAACAGTTCCTGGCAAAGAATCCATGGCCACAACCCTGAGTGTGGCTCTTATAACTGAAAGCAACATCAGACTCACCCATACGGGCAATACCAGAATTCAGGTACTGAACAACGGCTACCTGCGACAGCTTACCAGAGACCATACCACCTACCAGTTTCTCATGGACATGGGAAATATAGAAGGAGCTGAACACTGCAATCGCTGTGAAATCACCAGCTGTATCGGTGGCGGAGATAAAAGAAACCTCTCTAAAACCGACAGCAAGGATATCGAAAGAAACGGCGCCCAGTCAGTTCTTCTTCTCACATCTGACGGTGTTCACGAGTACGTGGATATCGATATAATCGAGGATACCCTGAACGATCAGTCATTAAATACCGAGGAAAAGGCAAAGAAGCTTATTGAAACAGCTCAGCACAATGGTTCAGGTGACGATCTGTCCGTAATAATAGCTGAACTCAAATAATACGGGAATAACCGGATTTATTTGAACAGTTTATCTAGGAAAGACATTAAGAAAGGATCATGAAATACTTCATGATCCTTTCTTTACGAGTTGGAAAACACCACCGAGAAAACATACCTCTACGGCGTTTAAAGACCTAAAACCTAGCGACAGTTCTTGTAATCATCAACCCAGTGATGGTAGTGACTTCCTGATGAAGAACGGGAAAAATCATGCACTGCTCTTCTTTCATTATCTCTCAGCCTGTCGCGGGCATGGTACAGACATCTGGCCTTGTTGCGGCAACGGTCTCTTTCATGCCAGTTTTCATCATCGGCTGCTCTTGACTCACATCTGTTCGCATCCTCAATACGCCTATCAATCTCACGATATGCTCTGTCAACATCCTCAAACATTTTTTCTGCATTGGCCGCCCCCTCAAGAGCATACGGATAAGGCATGTAGCTTACAACATGAGAGTAATCAACATGATTGAAGTTACCTTCATAGCCACGGCTCTGAACGTAGTTGCAATGATTGGCCAGGGTGCCTCTATTGGTCACGAGATAGTCACGGTCAGCCCGGAGCATATGATGCAGCGGACCTAAACGGCCGTCGGATATATATTCATCAATACTTTTGATATAATCATCAGTGTCATAAAGCGGTTTACATTCGTTATAAACATTAATACCGCGGGTATAGTAAGTTTTAAAATTATGATAGTTTGAAGAAATGCTGCAGATATCAGTAACACCTTCATTGGCGGATCCCATCTGATATGCCCTGTCATTGGTACAGAATACATCTGCCCCCTGCTTTCTTCCAGCATCATAAGCCGCCTTGTCAACATTCACATATTTTGCGCAGGCAGAAACGTACTCATTGAATCTAGAAGATGCATGTCCGTTGACTCCATCCTGATAACCGACATTCCCCCAGTTTGCCTCATAGCATTCCTCTTCAGACATAATGGCGCAGCCTGACAGGGTTATTATCAGACCTGCTGCCACACTATTTAATAATTTACCCATGTGTGCCTCCGTATTTTCTATTATTTTCTTTTTATCACGACACCACCGGCAGTCAGACATCCGCTTAAGACCGGTTGCCGGTTAAAACAGCAACAGAAAAAGCATCTTTCAGTACCAGGACAGAAGTGCAATTTATACTGTGTCATCCGTCCCTACTGCATCCTGAAGTCACATGAACACATACCGGACAGAACCCAAGGTAATTATACACAGGGCAAAAACTCCGGAATTTCTCCAGAATAAGATTTGGGATCTCTATCGCCATCCGGCAGTAAAGAGATTCCGTTTATTTTAACTTTGTCTCTATCCTGTGGCAGTATTCTAGTTATAACGGATTAAAACAGCACCTCTATTGTTTGACCATGAAATCAGCCGGTAAAACCTCTGGTACAGGCGGTAAAACAACGTTTTTATTAAAGTTTATCAACAATAAGGTATTCAAAAATACAATAATTACTTATCATAGAAAGAATAATTGCAGAATCCTCTCACGTTATAATCCGGCAGGCTGCCGCTGTGACATCAACTGAAAAAAAACTTATTTATGAATGACCGGACACTGATTAATCCATCAAGAAACAGGCAGACCGTTGTTAACGGATCTGCCGGAGTCCTGCCGGATTTTACGGGCAGAACAATAAATGACACCTATATTGCCGACCGGACATTTGAAGAATCATCCGGAGAGGCGGTTCTATACCTTTGTCATCGGAAAAACTGCCCGGAAAAGGAATACGTCATAAAAATATACCGGCGTAAAGAGGCTGTTTCACCAGCGGTTATGGAAAATCTCATTCATATCAGTAGTCCTCATATTGCCGCCATTGTGGACTATGGCAAAATTGACGGATATCCCTATGTCATTCTGCCGTTCTACCGCCGGGGAAGTCTTGCCGGACGGATTTTTTCCCCGGATTTTATCCGCAGAATTATTGTCCCCGGCATTTCTGCAGGTCTCAGAGTACTGCATGAAAACAACATAGTTCACCGGGATATCAAACCATCCAACCTGATGCTTACAGATGACGGCACGTCGGTAGTTATTATCGATTTCGGCATCAGCACAGTTATCGGCAATGAACAGATAACCCAGCTGGATACCCTGGACATGTCACCGGTGTACAGTGCTCCGGAAACATTCACATCCGCCTGCATCAGAGAATCAGACTACTATTCCATGGGAATAACCCTTTATGAAACAGCCACCGGACGGGTTCCCTTCGCGGGTTCTAACGTCAGGGAGTCGGCGCAGCTGTCACTTTTTTCGAAAATATCATTTCCAAAGGATTTTCCTGAAGATTTAAAGCAGCTTATCACCGCCCTCACCTTCAAAGACCTCAGCAACCGTCTTGAACCGGCCAATCCTCACCGGCGCTGGACATACAGGGAAATCAACAGATGGTTGGCCGGAGAAAAGCTCCCTACTCCCGGAGAATACCGCGACTACGCACAGGCTGGTACTGCTCCGGAAGGTAACGGATTAACCGTCACCGGCGGAACCATGACGGGGGCAGAACATGACATATTTCCGGTACCGTACAGATTCAATAATAAAAATATCCTATCCCTAAGAGAACTGGTATACGAGCTAGGAACCTGCTCTGAGGAAGGAAAAAAACATCTGCTGCGCGGCTATCTCACAGAATTTTTCAGAAGAACCGGAAACCAGGAGGCAGCAAGCATTACCGAGGATGCCGTGGAGAAACAGGGTGGCACGGTTGCTTATTTTGAGATGATCTGGAGGCTTCAGGATAATAAATACCGGTTCTGGTGGCAGAACCGCTGTTATGATAATCTCTATTCCCTAGCCTCCACTATACTCGCATCGCCACTGTTCCGGATAGAGATTCCGGAGCTTCCTGATTCTGAAACGCCAGGTTCCGGCAATATACGGAACCTAACTGAAAATGACAGATACATCAGTAAGCTGTTGAGAAAAACCGCGATATCCTTTATAAAAGCCGGTATTTCCAAAGCTTCCTCCCCCGTGGCTGCAACAGATAATCTGAATACAGGAGTTCTCTATGCTCTCTACAACGGCATGAAAGATCTGAAAAACTACTTCAGTAATCTTTATGACTGTCTCAGCTTCTGGCTTCTGCACACCTCCGGGGATAGTTCCTCTCCTCATGATAAAAAACTGTTAACTCTGCGAAAGATCAAGGTTTTATACCATGAGAATAACGAACTGTTTTCCAAACTTGAGACTCCTGCTGAAAACAGCTTAGATGTACTGAATAATCTGCAGGAACTTAAAAATTTTGCCGGTGAACTTGCCGGAATTCTTTCCGGCAGCAGAAACATTTTTTCGAAGACTGAGAATAAAGACAACCTACATGATGATGTTTTATCCGGAAAGAACCGGATAAAGGACGATACAGTTCATTTAAAAAAGGACACCGGATCTTCAGGAAGTATTTTCTCCAACCTGAAACGAGAGCTTCCATCCATAAGTAACGTAAACAGAAGCTATAGCGTTCCGGAAGGATTTCCTTATTCATTTGATTCAGATACTGAAAAAACCACTGACATTCCGCAGGAAAAGGAACTTCCTGATAATATCAGAGACTATCTTGACGGTATCTACAAAAACAAACTTCAGCAGTTTGTAAATATCATGCTTACGCTAGATGACACGGAGGAATACCGGAAGAACTTCAGGAAAGAGGAGCTTGACTCTCTCAGGATATATTTTCAATCCCGTGTGCGGGATATAAACTTTAGTGCGGTAGATTTAAGGAACTTTACCAGTGAACAGCTTTTAAGGTATGGCATCTATGTTATCAACAGTGAAAGAAGTCTGTCGTATACAGGTAAATTACTTGTATCCACCATCAGCTACTCTTTTATGGAATGGGTCAGAACAAACAGAGTCAAACGCATCAATGCCTTAATATTTGAAGATGCCCCGGGGGAATTTTTTGCCCGCACGCCGTTTAAGGAAATTTATTTCAATATATTCCTCAGCAGTAATATAACCAGTCTTACCTATCTTTTTTCAGGCTGTGAAGAGCTTATCAGAGCCCCGTATATCAATACCTGCTTCGTTACCGGAATGTACGGCATGTTTGACGGCTGCACCAGACTTAAGGAAATACCTGTCTACAACACATCAAGAGTAAACTGCATGAGCTTTATGTTTGCCAACTGCAGTAGTCTCACAGCTATCCCCTCCCTCAGAACCTCAGAGGTTGCTGACATGAACGGTATGTTCTCCGGATGCCTCTCACTCAAAGAGGTTCCAGCCATGGATACAGGCAGGGTTAACAACATGTCTGACATGTTCTGTGACTGCCGGGAGCTCACTGCCATACCGTTTTTAGACACAGGATCCGTCATCTCCATGAACGGCATGCTCTCAGGATGCTCACGGCTTAAAAATATTCCGCCTCTCGATACGGGAAAAGTACGCCTGATGGAAAGTCTGTTTGCCGGCTGTCTCAGCCTCAAGGAAATACCTTTTCTTAAAACCGGCCGGGTTACCGACATGAACGGAATGTTCAGTAACTGTGAATCACTGACAGCGATTCCTCTTCTCGATACAAAGGGTGTCACCTCAATGAACTGCATGTTCCGGGGCTGTACGAAACTTCAGGATATACCGAAATTCAACACCGCCGGAGTCACCGACATGCACGGCATGTTTGCCGGATGCACGAGTCTGCAGTCCGTTCCGGATCTGGATACAGGAAACGTAACCGACATGAGCCGGATGTTTGAAAACTGCAGTTCACTCACCTCTGTTCCTCTCCTCAATACCTCCAGTGTCACCAGTATGGACTACATGTTCCGCAATTGCGAAAGTCTTGAAAAGCTTCCGCATTTCAATGTTCGCCGGGTAACCGGAATGTGGCAGATGCTGAGCGGTACAGGAATCAGCAGTAAACCGGCATTTCTATCGGAAATAGCAGTCGACATAACTGATATATATGATTAACAGCCTGTTCCTCAGGCAGTCGGACAGACACTGTCCTCATCACTGACAGCTGTTCTGTTTTTTCTACCGGTACTGATTCCGGTTTTCTTTGATAATAACATCTTCTGATGTCATACTTTTGCATTACTTTTTGCAAATTGCAAAAACAATTCTTGGCATAGACCGGTTAAAATCGTATCATTCAAAAAGGAACATTTCTACCCGATATTAAAAAACTCATAAATTATTCCCGGCGTGCGGTATGCAATTCCGCAGTAATTTCAGAAAAGATATCGGTAACGGATCTGCAAAGCAAACATGCATATACCGGAAGTTCCATAATATAAAACAGGAGTTTTTCATGGTGGCATTCAACGTTGACAATAAAATCAAAACTAGAATTCTGGTAGTTGAAGACTCGCAGTCCCTTAACTACTTTTACAGTGCTGTCGTAAAAACCCTTGACACCGAGGTTAAATCAGCTTTCAACGGCAAAGAGGCCATTGAATTAATTCAGAGCTTTGCTCCGGATATTATACTGCTTGATTTAAATCTTCCAGATATACCAGGAATGGAGATCCTGAAACTCCTGCAGCTTCAGGAGCACCGGGTAACATCAATCGTCATCACCGCTGATGAAAGAATTGATCTGCCGGCAAAGGCCATGAAACTCGGAGCCTATGACTTTCTTACCAAACCGGTTGACAGTAACCGCCTTATCACCACTGTAAATAACACCATTGAGAAACTGGAACTGGAGGCTATAAAGGAAGGTAGAAAAAAGGAAACCCCCATAAAACTCGGTAATTTTATCGGCGCCTCACAGGTAATGCATGATATCTATGACAAACTGTGCCGTATCAGTAACTCCAAGGCCTCTGTATTTATCACCGGTGAAAGCGGCACCGGGAAGGAGATTACCGCCAACACCCTGCATGAGCTCAATACCGAGCGTAAGGGGAAATTCATTGCCATTAACTGCGCCGCCATTCCCAAAGATATTATGGAAAGCATCATCTTCGGTCATATCAAAGGCGCATTTACCGGAGCTATAAGTGACCGCAAAGGGGCTGTTGCCGAAGCTGACGGCGGAACCCTGTTTCTAGATGAAATCTGCGAAATGGATCTGGAACTGCAGTCAAAACTTCTGCGCTTCATTCAGAGCGGTGTCTACCGTATGGTCGGCTCCACAAAAACCTATACTGTCGACGTACGAATAATCTGCGCCACCAACCGGGATCCCCTAAACGAAGTCAAGGGTGGCCGCTTCAGAGAAGACCTCTTCTACCGCCTGTTCGTTATTCCGATTCATCTTCCACCTCTCAGGGAAAGAGATCATGACGTGGTACATATAGCCATGTATTTTTTAAAGCAGTATACCGAAATAGAGCATAAGAATTTTCTTTATATTTCTCATGCTGCAACAGAGATTCTGCTCCAGTATCCGTGGCCCGGCAATGTCCGTGAACTGCAGAATGCCATCCACAGCACCATTGTGCTCAATGAAGGACCGGTGCTGGAAAAGGATATGCTACCGCCGAATATTCTCAATGCAGTGGCTGATATCCGGAACAATCCGGCAAATTATCAGAAATATGTCGGTATGAATACCATCTACTCCCTGTATTCTAATAATGCATCCAGTCCGGCTGCCGGTGAAAAATCAGAAAACAGTCAGAGTACACAGATCCCGGCAACCTCAGAAGTTTTCCATAAACCGCGGCCTGATGACGGAAAAGAAGATTCCGGACATCATGAAGATTCAGATTATCCAGCCAGGCATAATTTCATTCCGCTTCCGGAAATACCCGCGGATATTCTCTCACTTGAAGATATCAAACGCAGGTATATCCTTGCCGCAGTCAATTCCTGCAACGGCTCAATAACCAAGGCAGCCGGACTTCTAGGAGTCAACAGTTCCACCATATACAGACAGATAGAAAAGTGGGAAAGCTCAGGACTTATTGAAAAGAAGAGTACCTTCAAGACCGTATAGAGAAGAAAAACGACGCTGCAACAGATTATTATTCCCTTTTATATCATCATAACGTATATCAGTGTAACCGGAAAATCAAACCATAATGCCAACCGGAACTTTTTCATTTCTTAGTTTTACCTGTTCCTTTATGGAGGATGGTTTCCATGCTGATACTGCTTGTCAGGGCTTGTATTATCCTGATTTGCCTAAAAATCAAACGAACAGCATATTGGTGCCATAGTAAAAATAAACTGTGATCAAAACCTCTGTTTTAAATCTTTTACAGACCTGTATTCCTGTTTTAAAATACCGAACCTGATACACATGAGAAATAAATAACAGATTAGAATCAGTTACTGTAAGTACATACCGGAAAAACTTCAAATATTCTTTTTATCAACCGGTATACGGTACATCAACATGATATACTAATATCCGTAAGTGGAGAATACAAAATGGTTCCTTTATACATAACTGTTCTAGGAATATTATGCAGCATTACCATATTTGCACTGGAGAAAACCGTAAAACCCGGAGTGAATTTCAGTGCCTGGAAAAAAGATTTTCGTCTTCCCTTAATACACCTCTCCATTTTCTCCTTTTTATATTTTTTAATGGTACTGCTGACAGGAAGACTTATTTTTGCCGCTGCACTGGTTATTCTGCTGGATCTGGTTCTAGTGGTAATAAACTATGCTAAATACCGCAATCTCTGTGAACCGCTGGTTTTTTCCGACTACGATTATTTTACCGATGCGTTCCGTTTTCCCCGCCTGTATCTGCCGTTTCTCGGTGTATACGGCTTTCTAGGGATATTCATCGCCGCAGTTCTGCTTGTTCTTGGATTCTGTCTAGATACCTCTGCGGTCGACCGATTCTCCGGCAAAGTACTCATTACCTGTCTTACCGGACTTGCTGCCACCTCGATTATTCTCTATCTAACCAGAAACATCAAAAAATACAACTCCTTTCATCCGGATGAGGATCTCAGAAAGCTGGGATTTTCTCTCTATGTATGGAGCTATTTTCTCGCCTATCTCGAAAAACCGCCGGTCATTTCGCCGTTTGAGAACTTCAGTGATTTATCAGGCAGTTCTGACACTGATTTATCGAAACTGCCGCACCTGATGGCCGTGCAGAGCGAGTCATTCTTTGATCCGCGTAAATGGAATCCGGATATCCGGACCGGGGTTCTGCAGGATTTTGATGCAATCTGCAGGGAAAGTCCGGTATCAGGAGTACTTAGAGTTCCGGCCTGGGGAGCTAACACCATCAGAACTGAATTCTCCTTTCTCACCGGTATTGCTCCGGAAGCCATGGGCGGGCATCAGTTCAGTCCATACCAGATATCCTCCAGATCATGGCATATCACTTCTTTTGTCAATTATCTAAAAAAAGCGGGATACCATACCATCTGTGTTCATCCCTACTACAAAAGGTTCTATCACCGCAATATCATCTTTAAAAAATGGGGTTTTGACGAATTTATTGATATCAGCAGTTTCACGGAAAACGACAGGTTCGGACCTTATACTTCTGATGAAGCAGTAAAAAACTATGTTCTTTCCCGTTTTGCCGAATCACGTAAAAACAATGCCCCGCTGTTTGTCTTTGTTATTACCATGGAGAACCATGGTCCGCTACATTTAGAAAGCATCACCGACGAGGAATGCGCCGGTTACTTCAATAAACCGGTTGCCCCGGAATACCGGGATCTGGCCAAATACCTGCGTCATCTGGCTAATGAAAACAATATGTTAAAGGAACTGATTGCAGCATTTAACAATATGACCAGACCTGTTTCCCTGGCATTCTACGGCGATCATGTGCCTATTCTGCCGGAACCATACAGTATCCTGGGTAAACCCGACGGACGGGTTCCCTTCTTTGTCTACCACTGCGGTTTTAAGTGTTCCCGTAATCAGGAGACTCCGGTAAATACTACCACAGATAATGAAAATATGGAGAAATATCCAGAGAGTATTGAAGAACTCTCTGTATACTGGCTTAACCTGGTGAGGAAACTGCAGGCAGACTCACGTAATTATTAATGACGGGATCACCGGTTACCGGTATTCCCCCGAAGACCGGTAATCTCTATATTAATCCTGCTTACCACAAAGCAAAAAAAACGGCTTTGCGGAAAATAATCCCCAAAAGCCGTACTGCAATCTCGCTAATAAAATTTAATCTTTTATATATAATCCCGCAGGAAATATCCGTATAAAACTGTTTTTATATACATTCTTAATACTCTCAGGAATATTTCTGCTCTTATAAAACTACCAGATTTAGAATACCACTGTCTTGTTACCGTGAACAAATACCTTGCCGTCCACTACTCTGCTTAAGGCTCTGATAAGCACCTGACGTTCAACATCACGTCCGGCCTTGGCCATGCTTTCGGCACTGTAGTTATGGTTAACCTTGATTACGTCCTGAGCGATGATAGGACCTTCATCCAAATCATTAGTTACGAAATGTGCAGTGGCACCTATAATCTTAACACCGCGGTTGAAGGCCTGCTGATACGGCTTGGCTCCGATAAATGCGGGAAGGAATGAGTGATGAATATTAATCAGAGAGCCAGGAGCAAAATGATTAACAAAATCAGGTGTCAGAATACGCATGTATTTTGCCAGAACCACATAATCGAATTCAAATTTATCAATGGCTTCGATCATTTTTGCTTCATGTTCCTCACGGGTCATCCCCTCGTGGCTTACGGTAACAAACGGAACATTGAATTTTGAAGAAAGATCCTGCAGGGTGGAGTAGTTGCCGATTACTCCGACAATATCCACAGGAAGTGCTCCGGCATAGCTCTTCATTAACAAATCACCGAGAACATGAGCTTCCTTGGTAACTAGAACCAGAACTTTTTTTCTCTCAACAGGCATCAGCTTACAGATGCCGCCTTCAGGAATAGCATTTTTTACTTCAGCAATAAAATCTCCAGCGGAGGAAAAATCCCCTTCCAGCTCGGTTCTCATAAAGAAACGGTTGTCTTCAAATGATGAAAACTGGTCATTTTTGATAATATTATACTGATACTTAAAACAAGTACTGGTAATACTTGCAATTAAGCCCTTGGCATCGGGACATTCTGTGCGAAGAATACGGCGTTCCATTTATTATAATCCTTGCTTACTGAACCTTTGAACAGCATATTCAAAATCAACAGGTTCAATAATAAATATGTTCAACTCTCCGGCATGAATCAACCGGTTCTTTTGCACCCGACTTTCACCCGACTGATTAATACCGTATTCATTTTCTACTGAATACTACCGGTAAATTCACACCACAAACAATCTTTCGGCAAAACCAACTGCCTGTCGCAATCTAGCTGACTGCCAAGCTGTTAACTTCACCTAAAAAGCCACTGAATTTTAACAAATATTAGACAAAGTATCAACAGCATGAGACGCATGCATCGAATACAGAAATCCTGACATCACACCAAACGAACTCGGATGGATAAAAAAAAACAGAGAACCGGCAATCTAAAAAATTATTACCGGTTATCTGTTCTTTAAACCTGACGTATATCCTGACTATTTCTTTTTGTTAAGACTTACTGTTGATGATGAGTTATTCCTGTATACATGTCCTGTAAGGGTAAAATTATTCGCCTTTGTAATGGAAGTAAAGGTATTGAAATCATCGTATCTATCCGGATTATCCGCTCTTTTACGATCAGGCTTTATGCGTCCTTCAACAATGACATAGTCAGTATCATCGGTAAGTCTGCCGTCATAATAAATCTTTACATGATTTCCGGTGAATTCACATATACACTCGGCTCCGAAGTGTTTACCGGTCCAGGTGCCCTGCAGCATCTCCTCATCCGGATCATCATAGATTTTCACATTGGAGCCGGCGGTTGAGAAAGCAAGTCCCTGTTTATGAGCTGATGCAAGAAAAATCTCGTAGATTTCATTAGCAGGATCCTCAGGAATAGCACGCTGTACATTATCGTTAATATAAATACTCTCTCCTGAATCATATTTTACGGAAAGGGTATCACCGTCACCTGACGGTATACCGTCGGTATGATTTACGAAACCATTATTCTGAGAAAGATTATACCTGCGCACCACTTTCTGAAGTTCCGCCATCAGCACATCATCCTCAACGGTATATTTCACGTGAAAGGTCTTGCCGTCTCTCTGCCGGTAACGTCCAGTTCCGCGCGCCTCCACAGCTATACGGCCGTCAGGCTGTTTTATTGCGGATACATACATCACAGGATATAAAAAATTCTTATTTTTTTCATCCAGTTCCCCTACGTATCCGCCTTCAAACTCGGAAACACCATGGGTATCAAAGGTGAAACTGACAATATTTTCGGAATTAATAACATTGGGATGATCCTTCAGATAGTACTGATGATGACCGCCGCATACCGGACGATCCTCCCTGTTTGAAAACAACATATCGCCCACCTCTTCTAAAACATCTTTTACACCGGCCACACATTCCTGAACAGGAGCCCCCCAGGATATAATAGCCGCCGTCATAACACCAAACATCCAGCAAATAAGATTCTTTCGCATACGGGAATTCCTAACCTGACTCTTCCTGCGAAAATACCGGAACAGAACCTCCATCGCAGGAACCTTTTATCCTGATTGTCTATAGAATATATATAATGTTTTTTTCAATAAAAAACTGTTAAAGAAACTGAACAGTTGAAAAAATTTTTCCGGAAAAAATGCTCACGGAAAAATCAATAAATGAACCGGGGGCTGACATAATTCAGTCCCCGGTGATATCAGTCATTAAGTTCTGTAATCAATACCTAAACAGGAAATCATGATCTATCAGAAACATGGAGCAATCGGTTCACCTGTAGATTTACCCGTATCAAGATCAAGATTCCTATAACAGCCTTTCTCATCATCAGGAACAATTAAATCTCCGGTATCAGTATCTTTTAACATATGGGGATTTGAGTATATTTCCTGATTTCGGAGAACAACATCACTCTGACGTTCATACTTTTTTCTGACACCTGTGAATGTATGTAGACCGCTGTACTTAAGATTAACACTGTCAACTTTAACAGCAATCTGTCTTAAGAATTTACGAAACCTTGTCTTACATTTGATACCGCAGTTTTCCATATCATCTGAATAACTGCTGTCTACCGGAGTAGCATGAATTACCATCTTTGAAGCCATTGAAATATTAAAAGAATTCTCCATTTGACTGTTATCTAAAAATACAGTTTCCGGTGTAACGTATGTTTTACCGTCTGACTTACCTTGGAGAATAATAATGAATTTATTTCCTTCTTTTTCAAAAAGATCAAACCTGTAATCCTGACCTTCTTGTTCTTCCATACTAAGAAAATATCTCTCTGCTCTTTCAACGTTATAGTCATTTTCTGCAAATGCCACAGGAAAAAGTAAAAACTGGAGAAATAACGACATAAGAGTTACAACAAAATACCTTTTTGAAAAACTGTTTTTTAAAAATGAATTATTCACAAAAATACCTTTATAACATGTTAGATTAAAACATAAATGTCTTCCATCATAGCTGCTCATTTAGGTAACTGTATATGCATAATTAAATACTTTTATAGAAAGTTAAAATATACAAAAACTGTAAAAAAAGAAGCTCCGGTAACAGAAACAGCGCATGAACCACAAAAAAGAAAACCGCGACTTTTACTTCGCGGATTACACTTTATTCACTATCTGTTAAAAATCTGCTGACATTAGTGAGTCACTTGTCAGCAGATAACTTAACTGATAATTACTTTAAAAGATACTTACGGAGAACAGCAAAATCAGCATCCATGTTATCAGAAAGGATCTTCAGATCTGCACGTGATGCCAGAGCCTCCGGTAATGGAATATCAGTACCGAGAATACTGTCGACACTTTCCTTGAACTTGGCTGGAGCAGCAGTACACAGGAAAATACCGGTGTCACCTTCTTCAAGGTTATTCTGAAGAACCTTGTAGGCAATTGCTCCGTGAGGTTCAGTAATATATCCCTTGGCGAAAGTTTCCTTCATAGCTTCTCTGGTCTCATCATCAGAGAGCTTGCCGTAACCTAAGTCTGCAAGATTCCATCCCTTAACCTTGAACAGTTCCTCCACACGTGGCCAGTTGTTCGGCTTAGATACGTCCATAGCATTTGAAAGTGTAGCCACAGTTGCATGAGGATCCCACTTACCTGAAGCCAGATAACGAGGTACGGTATCATTGTCATTGGTTGAAACAACAAACTTCTTAACGTTAAGTCCTAAGGCCTTGGCAATTAAACCTGCAGTTAAATTACCGAAGTTACCACTTGGAACTGAAATAACCACACTCTTTCTCTTCTCTGCAGGTAACTGGGCTACAGCTTCGAAATAATAGCATACCTGAGCCAGTAGACGGCTGATATTAATAGAGTTGGCACTGTTAAGACCGATTGTCTGCTTAACTTCCTCATCATCGAATGCAGCCTTAACCATTGTCTGGCAGTCATCGAATGCTGCATTTACAGAAACGGTTCTGATATTTTCACCGAGTGTACAGAAAAGTTTTTCCTGAAGATTACTGATCTTTCCCTTTGGATAGAGAACAACCACATCAATACCTGGCAGCTTGAAGAAGGCATGAGCCACTGCAGCACCGGTATCACCGCTGGTAGCAGTTAAAATGGTAATCTTCTTGCCGTTGGCAACTGCACCGAGACACTGAGCCATGAAACGGGCACCGAAATCCTTGAAGGCAAGTGTTGGGCCATGGAAAAGTTCCAGGGCAAAATTGTTTTCATCAACCTTGTGTAAAGGAGCACCGAAAGCAAAAGCCTGCTTAACCAGTTCTTCAAGATTAGGAATTTCATCAGATCCGATGAGATGACGGAGAATCTTTGCAGAACGTTCAACAAAAGGCATTGCCAGTAAAGCATCAACATCTTTTAAAGGTTCAATTGAAGAAGGGAAGAAAAGCCCCTGATCCTTACCGAGTCCCTGCTTTACCGCCTGAGCAAAGCTAACTTTCTCTTCATTGTGTTTGATATTATAGAGTTGCATAATTTCACCACTTTTATTCCAGGTTGCACTGTTCGTGCTTTCCCGGTAAAACTTAACAAAATCCTAAAACAGAAAATGAACAGAAGGCATTCCCCATCCGTTCATTTCTGAAATAACTTTAAATCTCTGTAACCACTGTACCATCAGTGTCAATTCTGCAGATATTGCAGAAACCGTCATCATTCTGGATAAATGACTGCTTCAGATAATTCTGCATCTCCTCAGCCTTCGCCAGATCTTTCATAACAATGAATATTGACGGACCTGAGCCGGATATACCACTGGCCAGAGCACCAAGCTCTTTTGCCTTTTCCATTGCGGCATCATACCCAGGAATCAGTCCTTTGCGGTACGGTTCGGCAAGCACGTCCTTGAGAACGGCCGCTGCAAGCTTTTCATTACCATTGTGAGAAGCCTGAATAAATGAGGCTATCTGTCTGCCGAAGGTAATGCAGGTTGAACGGCTGTATTCCTTTGGAAGAATAGCTCTGGCAGCTGCTGTACTTACTACAATGCCTGGATAGCATGACACCCAGTACCAGTCCTTGAATGAAGGTACGGTTTCGGTAATCACTCCGGCTTCTTCAACCATCAGCTGAATACCGCCGAGGTAGCATGGAGCCACATTGTCATAGTGAACAGAACCGGAAATTTTTCCTTCGAGTCTGCCCATAAGCATTAAAGCCTCATCCTTATTCAAAGGATAGTCATGGAAAGCGTTAAGAGCTTCAACAGCAGCTACGATGGATGCAGCAGAAGAACCAAGACCTGAACCGATAGGCAGATTCTTCTTCAGAACCATTTTTACAGGCTTAACTGCAATATTCTTTGCAGCAAGAAGTTCTTTAAAACCGACGAAGGCATCATAGCAGATATTCTTCTTCGGATCTGCAGGAAGCTTTGAGGCAAACCAGCCATCAATGGTCAAGGAAAACTCTTCTGTTCCTTCGTAAACTTCAACATTGTCACCTAAAATCTGACCGTCAATAGGTTTCAAGGCCGCACCGAGGATATCAAAACCTACACTAACATTGCCTATAGATGCGGGAGCGTATGCACTTACACCCATTTTTATGCCTCTCTCTTCCAATTTAAAGTACGTAAAATATCAGCAAACACACCGGCTGCAGTAACTTCTGTACCGGCACCGTAACCACGGAGAACCAAAGGTATCGGCTGATAATAAGCTGTTAAAAACGCCAGCGCATTCTCGCCATCCTTAACCTTATATAAAGGATCGGTTTCAGGAACAGCCTTGATGGCTACGTGACATTTGCCTCCTGAAATGCTGCCGACATAACGAAGAACTTCTCCTCTTGACTTGGCTGCTTCAATTTCCTTTCTGAAATATTCATCAGCCTGAGGCAGACGGGCAAGGAATTCCTCAGTAGTACCGCTAGCATCAAATCCAGGTGGCAGAGCCATCTGAACATCTATATCTTCAAGATTAAGTTCCATACCGACCTCACGGGCAAGAATCAGAATCTTTCTCGCAACGTCCATACCGCTTAAGTCATCACGAGGATCCGGCTCTGTAAAGCCTTTTGCTTTGGCTGTCAGAGTTGCCTCGCTGAAACTTAAACCTTCCTCAAGCTTACCGAAAATAAATGATAGTGAACCTGAAAGGATACCGTTAAATTCCTGCAGATTATCGCCGGCAGAAATAAGATTCTGCAGATTTTCAATAACAGGAAGACCTGCGCCTACATTAGTTTCGTACAGGAACTTACGACGACGGAGCTGAGCAGCCTTGCGTAAATCACGATAATATTCCATAGTACCTGTATTGGCTTTCTTGTTAGGAGTTACTACATGGAAGCCGGCCAGCAGAAATTCCTTGTACTGTGCAGAAATATTGGCATCTGAAGTACAGTCAACAATTACCGGATTAATTAAATGACTTTCAGTAATAAACTTCTTGGCTTCAGCGAGGGAGAATGACAGATTTGATTCATTCAGAGCTGCGCGGTAGTCAGAATTCAAATCAATACCTTCAGCATTCAGAATCATATGCTTGGAGTTGCACATACCTACAATACGCATCTTTACTCCGCTCTTCTGCTGAAGAATCTGCTGCTGTCTTCTGATCTGACCTACAAGAGCTCCGCCGACACCGCCGATACCGATAAGCAGAACATCAATAAACTGCAGAGAACTGAAGAAGTTCTGATGGCAGATCTTGATAGCCTCATTAACCTTGTTCTTGGAAACGACAGCGGAAATAGATCTTTCAGAAGAGCCCTGAGCAATGGCATTAACATTGATATTGGCAAGTGATAGAGAGGTAAAGAACTTGGAGGCAATACCTCTGGCGGTAAGCATGCCGTCACCAACTACTGAAATAATTGCTTTATCATGAGTGATATCTATACCGTCAAGGAGACCTTCCTTGAGTTCAAGATTGAATTCCTCATTGAGAACTGCCATGGCCTTTTCAGCGTCACTGGTATGGATACAGAAGCTGATACTGTACTCAGATGATGACTGGGTAATCAAAGCAATGGATATTTTGGCGCGGGAAACACAGCTGAAAATTCTGCCGGCCATACCAACCATTCCCTTCATGCCCGGACCACAGATATTCACGAGAGAGATGTTGACCAAATCTGAAATACCTTTGATAGGGATATTAAGATCACCAACTTCAGCGATAGTGGTTCCCTCTTTTTCAGGAGCCAGACTGTTTTTTATCATACATGGAATCTTAAACTGAGCAATAGGAGCAATGGTACGTGGATGGAGAACTTTTGCACCGAAATAGGAAAGCTCCATTGCCTCCTTATAACTTAAACGTTTCAAAAGAAGAGCATCATGAACTATACGAGGGTCACAACTGTATACACCATCAACATCTGTCCAGATTTCACAACATTCAGCGTTTACACATGCAGCAAGACATGCAGCGGAGTAATCAGAACCGTTACGGCCGAGAAGTACTAGCTCACCGTTTTCATTACCCCCGGTGAATCCCATCATTACATAGATTGTACTGTCATTAGGTGTTCTCTTGGCGAATAAAGATCTTGAAAGATCAATATTCACAGTTGATTCAAGATAACTGCCTTCACTGGTCTTTAAAACTTCAACCGGACAGAGGCGGGTTACATTTTCACCTCTAGCACGCAACAGGGTTTCCATAAACAGTGCTGAAACCTTTTCGCCGCGACTGAGAATCTGTGCCTGTACATTGTCAGGACACTGACCAAGAAGCTGTATACCCTGAACACGCTTCCTGATTAATTGAAATTCCTTGTTTAGGATATCATGGAGTTCATCTGTATTTATGCTTGGATACTTAGCCTTGAAACCCTGAATCAGTTCTGTATAAATGACCTCAATACTGCTTAAAATATTCTGAACATCATTACCCTTTACGGCTTCAGAAACTAATTCAACCAGATAATTGGTCACCTTGGCAGGTGCTGAAAGCACCACTGCCACCTGAGATTTTCTATGAGTCTTCACGACAATGTCCGAAACATTCATAAAACGTTCAGAATTAGCCAGAGAAGTACCGCCAAATTTTAATACTCGCATAAATTCTCCATTGCAACAAAAAAAGCCCGTGATTCTGAGAACCCAGGGCTTTCTTAATGTCAATCACAAAACAAAAAACAAAACTTAACAGCCCTTTTCCTTTCCAGCTGTTGTAGTTGTTGTAATAACTGTTGTTATTGTTGTAATTAACATAAATATCCTTTATGTATATGCACCATACAAAAAAACTTGGTACATGATCCCAAATTTACCCTAAAAAGTCAAGCAATACCGCGTAAGGTAGATAACTTTTTTATCAAATAAGGCTGAACATCAGTCTCTTTGCGACAGAATAAAAAATACAGAAAGCCGGTAGGTTCCCTGCCGGCTTTCTCATTATCATGATTTTAATCAGGATACATCGTCATCTTCTGCATATACTGCAGAAAGATTTAAGACAGCTACTTCTTCTGTTCCTTTAACAGATCACGAATTTCAGTAAGAAGCTGAATATCAGGAGAAGGAGCCGCTGCTTCCTCAGCTGCCTCTTCAGCCTTCTCCTCTTTTACGAGAGAACGCTTTAGATTATTGATAAGCTTCATGGAAATAAAAATAGCAAAAGCAATAATAATAAAGTCTACAATAGTCTGAATAAATACACCGTACTTCAATACCACTGCTTCTGCCGCTTCAGTCTTCGGCTGAAGTTCTATAGCTAAATCCTTGAAATCAACACTACCGCAAATAACCCCAACCAGTGGCATAATCACATCACCTACAAGTGATGATACAATTTTTCCGAAAGCAGTACCAATTACCACACCGATTGCCATATCAAGAATATTGCCCTTCATGGCAAAATCTCTGAATTCCTTTAAAAAGGAGACACCTTTATCTGTAACAGCCATACATTCATCCTATGTTGCTAATAATAATCATTATGCAATTACCATGATATCCATGTCTATGCGATACCATTCTGAACACCTCAGCGGTCAGGAAACCTTCGCATTCCAATCAAATTAACACCTTTTTTTTGAAAAAGAACCTTGAGCTTCCAGCCATCCCTTATGTCAGCAAATAACATTATCGATACTTTACATTCAAAAGTCCATTATTTTAACAAATCTTGCACCTGTTCAGAGACACGTATAAAAACCTAGAATCCTCTTAAATAACAGAATATTAATTCAAACGGGAGAAAACCAATGTTTTCTCCCGTTTTTCAAAATATGTAAATTCACCTTTCCTCATATCTGTTTATAACAGATATGGCGGCAACTTTCTGGAAATTACTTAGCAGCTTCGATGATAGCAGAGAAATCAGCAGGCTTTAATGAAGCACCGCCAACTAAACCACCGTCGATATCAGGCTGCTTAAAGAGTTCTGGAGCAGTCTTGGCATTGCATGAACCGCCGTAAAGAATCTGAACCTTTTCAGCAACATCAGCATCAAAAGAAGCAAGGAAAGCTCTGATCTGTGAATGAACATTCTGAGCTATTTCAGGAGTAGCAGTCTTACCGGTACCGATAGCCCAGATTGGTTCGTAGGCGATAACAGCATTTTCAAAAGACTTGATGCCGCACTTATCAACAACAGCCTTAATCTGAGTCTTAACAACATCAGCAGTCTGACCAGCTTCGAACTGAGCTAATGATTCACCGATACAAAGTACAGGAATCAGACCGGCAGCCTGAGCAGCTTCGTACTTGGCAGCAACAACTTCATCAGTTTCGTTGTGGTACTGACGGCGTTCGCTGTGACCAACGATAGCGTACTTACAACCGAATTCCTTGATCATAACTGGAGAATTTTCACCAGTGAAAGCACCGCTGGTGTGAACGTCGCAGTCTTCTGAACCATACTGAAGAGCTGAACCCTTGGCAAGAGCTTCAACAGTACCGATAAAGATTGCTGGTGCACATACAGCAACTTCAACGCCAGTAGCATTGTTAGCCGGAGCGATGAGAGCATTTACAAGATTGTTAACAGATTCTTTGGTACCGTTTAACTTCCAGTTACCCATTACGAGTGGTTTTCTCATGATATTGATCCTAAGTAAAAAATCTATGATTCTATGTTAGTAGTATAAAAAGCTCTCCCGGAATATTCATTATCCGTAATCCTGCGGATATTCTCAATTTACGGGCATTACCATAAAAACAAATCATGTCTATCCGGCAAGCTTTTTCTCCGCAGTTAAATATATCACAAAGGTTAATTTGTGGCAATTACGGGATATTTTCACTACGCGTTAAAATATCGAATGTCATCACCTGCCGATTTTTGACCGGTTGTAAATCATTGATAAAAGAAAAGTGAATTTTGTTGTAAATTAATCTATACTCTATACAGTGTTAAATATGCAACCGGTCATGTGATTTCGTTAAATAATTAGTATTTTATAAACATCAGACCATAAAACCATGTCTGCTAACGCCTTAACATACGGCAGATGAGTGTCTGACAGTCCGTTGATAACTGTTTAATCACTATGGTCAATAATAGAAACAGTTTAAAAAAATAGATATTGCATATATTTTTATAGTATTATCTGCCTACCGGAAAAAAACGAAAACTTCAGACAAGGAAGCTGAACATACTGTCCGCAGGCTGAAGAACACTGGTCGTTTTCACGGCACTGCGTCCGGCAGGATCAGCAATGTCTGCTGATTTCCGTATCTCTTTCTTTTATAGTTATAGTACATTTTAAGCGTATACGGATAATTCAACAGTCTAAAGTCTATTTTTATCAGAAACACAGAATTAATAAGAATTTTTAAGTTATGGAAACATCTGAAAATTTACCAGTTAAAAGAATCGGCGTCCTGACAAGCGGCGGTGACGCCCCTGGCATGAACGCCGCTGTAAGATCCATAGTCAGAGCCGCTATAGATGAAGGATTTGAAGTATTCGGTATTAAAGACGGATTTTTAGGTCTTCATCAGGACAGATTCGTAAGTCTCGATAGAGCCTGTGTCAATGACATCATTACACGTGGCGGTACTTTTTTGGGAACTGCCAGATTCACTGCCTTCAAGGAGGAATCAATCAGAGCAGAAGCCATTGAGAATCTGAAAAAACATAAAATTGATGCTCTCATAACCATTGGCGGTGACGGCACATATACTGGAGCTCTCCGACTTCATGAAATGGGGGTTAAATGCATAGGAGTTCCTGCCTCCATAGATAATGACGTTCACGGTACTGAATATTCCATAGGTTTCGATACCGCATCAAACAACATTATGCAGAATATGGACAGACTGCGCGACACCTCCAGCTCACACCACCGTGTAACCATTATTGAAGTCATGGGGCGTCACTGCGGTGATCTGGCGGTAATCGGAGGCATTGCCGGCGGAGCTGACTACATAATCACTCCGGAGGCGGAATTCAAAAAAGAATCCCTGTTTAGTAAAGTATCCCAGGCTTTTGCCAGTGGCAAACGTCATGCCCTAATCTGTCTTTGTGAAAACATCATTAATGCAGAAACTTTGGCTTCAGAACTTGAATGCACTACCGGTATTGAATGCCGTGCCACTGTTCTTGGTCACATTCAGAGAGGCGGTTCTCCAAGCGCCATGGACAGAGTTCTTGCTAGTCAATTAGGCTGCTACGCAGTTAAACTGATTGCAGCCGGTGAATACGGCAAGTGCGTCGGTATTGAAAACAACAGGCTTATTGCTACGGATATTGTTGAAGCCATCAACACTCCGAAAAAAACCAAGGTTACAGACTACATTCATCTTTCAAGCAAGATATCCTGATTCTGCCTGACCGTACGGTAAAAAAACTTTCTTCTGTGAAAGTTTGCGAAAGTCAGTATTACGCATAACGGGAAAAATGTCGAGATGAGGTAATAGATTTCATTACCTCATTTTTTTCTGACTTTTTCCTATGTATCCGACAGTGATCAGTATTTTTTTTGATTATTTTCCCCATTATCCTGTTTTGTTTATTTTTTATTCAAAACAGGTTTCATAATTCTTAGAACAGAAGTACTCGCACCATGTAGACCCCAAACCAATCAGTATTTTCTGTAGAACAGGCTCTAAATTGCTGATGTAAACAGGTCCTTCACCAATTTTGAACACATTTATACGGCAGTTCCCTACATACTGCAAAAATCTGAGCATTGTCGGCTGTTTTTCCACTCTACCTCTGACGATTGAAGGTATTTCTAGATTGTTTTCCTTCATCACTTTGCGAATTTTATATTCCATAGCTGCGTATACCAGAAGTGCTAGACTCATTAGCCATAAAAGTGCATCTATGCGTGAAGGACTTTTTAGATAAATAGCATCCACAAAAAACTTTGGATTCTTACAGCACCGCCAGTTACGCTCAATCACACTGTTTCTCTTGTAGGTGGACAGAAGTTCACCCATACTCCAGTCCCTTTCAGTATCATTGGTTACAATGACGTACATCATTTCCTTTTCGAGTGTTCTAGCCACTTCTTTTTCATTGATTGTTACATTGGCTGTAACCTTCACTGCTACCAGAATCTTCTCTGCTTCCTTGTCTGCAGCAGGTCTTCCCTTTTTGGCATTTTTGTAGACTTCTTCGTATTCAACACCGGAGATCTCACAGTAGTGACATTTCTTTTTCAATTCATCGACAGCCTTCTTTGCATCCTGCTTGCACTTACAGGGAGATGTAGATAATTTTTTGATCTTGGCTGTCATTTCATCCAGTTCTTTACTGGCCTTTTTGTTGATTGTCTGACTTTTTTGTTCCTTGAGATTCCCGTTGAAAACCAGTAGTGCCTTAACCCTCTGTTCTCCTATCATGGTTTCTCCACACCACTGTCCAAGAGGGACTTGTTCTGACTGTTCATCGGCTTCAAATACAGGGTTCATACCATCCGGACTGCACTTTTCGAAACACTGAGTTGCAAAGCTGTTCTTATCCGGCATGCGGGTGACGAGTTTCATTCCCTGTTTAGCGGCTTCATCAAAGTTATCAGGTGTACACAAAGCACTGTCACCGACTAGATATTTAAAATCCCTCAGCTGTTCCTTGATTGTACTTACAGCATACTTTAAGGCGTTATTAAAAGAGCGATTATCATTGATGTTTCCGGAAACATTTTTGGCATAGAACGGTATTCTGCTCTGACCATCAGCTATCATCACCTCTATTGCCTGATTAAGATCCGGACGATGATCTCTGGAGTAGCCTTTTTTCAATACAAGTTCACAGTCAGATTCTTCTCTGGTTTTACCATCATAATGAAAGGAGGTTGAATCAATATGACCTTCGCTTATGGTTATGCCTAAGCTTTTTACCACCTGGGATGCACATTCTAGATAAAGCTTTTCTGAACCATAATCAGCCACAGCATCAAGAAATCTTCCTAACACTCCACGACCGAGATCCTTGTGTGTGATTTTGTCTTTGACCAGTGTCTTCAGTGCAATGTTCTTGTAGTATTCCTCGGTTCCTGAAAGCGTTTGGTACGGTACATTTAACATCTGCATTACCAAGGCCTTGCTGATGGCTCCGCTATTAACTTTGACATGGGATCCTTCCTTTCCGATTTTTTGATTTATAAGATCCTCCAGACCGAAAGTATCGAAGGCTCCAGCGACAAGACCGAGAGATCCAACTTCCAAAACCATGGTGCCATTAGGAGCTGCACATCCAAATTCAAAATCTACCATATTTATATCCTTTTTATATTTCTAATTGATATTTTACCATAAAGAAATTGTATTAATAGATATAAATTATATACGTGTATTTTGTAATAATTTAGAGTTGACAGCGCTACGTTTTTTTGCGTAAGCTAAAATATGACTCAAAATATTGTAAAAATTTACTGATCACTGTCGGATGTAACTTCATTTTATCCGAGTAATTAAGGTGGTTTACCATGTATAAAATTTACTTAAAAGAAGAAGATCAGCTAAAAGATAGTGATTTCCCAATTATTGCACATTTAAATGAAGCCGCTAGTTCTGATTTTATTCTATTCCTTCAGAATTTAAATAATGGAACAGGCAGCGGTTATGACATTAACTTCTTTTAAGTTATAACCTCACCACCTTCTTTTTTCAATAAAATCTCCGACAGTATATCTATAAACTGATCCCATAAATCGAGTAGTAAAGTTTGACAGGTAAATGACGTGTCAAAGCTCACTTTAATGACATAGATTGTTTTATATCGCAGGGAGCATTTTTTGAGAAGCTTATTTGTTTATCAAAATTACTCATTACAGTTCATCTGTGTAGAGGAATGATCATTGTTGTTAGCATTTATGACTTGCTCCTATGTCTTCTTTGTTAATACGTTTTAATGTCGATCTGCTAATACCTGTCATTGCCACTACATTAGCATAGGTATTGGTTTTAAGAAGTTCTCTGGCATGTTCTATCTGGGCGGGGGAAAATTTTTTAGGTCTTCCCTCTCTAAAGTCAGGATTTGTCCTGGCAATAGCTTTTCCTTCCTTGGTTCTCTGAACAATCATATCTCTTTCGAATTCAGAAAACGCCAGCATTACATTACGGATTAATTTTCCGGCAGGGGACTCGTCAATGATTCCAATATTGAGTACATGAACCTTAATCTGCCTTTCGGCAAGTTTCTCTATTAATTCGATTCCCTGGGTGAGATTTCTGGCAACACGATCCAGCTTGGTAAAAATCAGGGTATCACCGGGAGCAATTTTTTCAAGCAGCTTATTTAACTCGGGTCTGTCTGTTTTTGTTCCGGTAAAAGCATCGGAATAAATTTCTGTGGCCCCGGCTGCCGTTAAGGCTGTTTTTTGAGCTTCAAGAGAATTTCCGTCTCTTGCCTGACACTGAGTACTTACCCTTGCATATCCGTAGTTCATTTTTTCACCATTTTTACCGAATTTTACCGATGACTTTTGACCCTAAGTTTTGATACCTCTCCAGGCCTTGATTTTACGTGGTCAAACAGACAGGCTCAAAACTTTTAAGTTTTGAATCCAATGTAAAAAAATTTAACTGTCCCCCTGAGTGTGGACACGGATAATTTGAGTTCCCATAGAAGTGGACACCAGGGTTTTAGTGTATCCCTTGTTTTGGACATTACCTTGA
>JAEEGK010001372.1_pt1 | contig 61017 bp, 41 predicted proteins | sample 8958771 | NCBI WGS metagenome assembly JAEEGK01 (sample SAMN16246547, study PRJNA631951) | gut metagenome | biome: gut microbiome; feature: rumen; material: SC-attached | host: Bos | place: Iran: Karaj | collected 2018-10 | reverse complement strand
CAAGGCCGATGAGGAAGAAACCGATAAGTCACTATCTACAGATCAAGAACAGAATCAAGAAATCATATCGTATGGAAAACAAAGACATCGTTGAAGCGTTGGGAAAGGCTCCCGAACTCGTCAAAGCCGCCGAAACGTTTAAAGAAACATCGGGACACATTATATCTTCTTTTGCGAACGCTATCAAAAAGCGCCCTCAGGCCGAGATTCCCGAGTCTGAACTTCAGAAGATATCCCAAACTCCTTGTGCTCCACCGGACGTTGATTCTTTTTCAAAGGCATTGGTGGAAAAGGTTGCCGGGGATATCGGATCCACCATCAAGGAAAAGGTTGACGAGGCCTTGGAGAGTGCAACTGTCAAGGTGCAGCACACACATTCCTATTGTATCGAGAAAGACTTGAAAGAATTTGCGGACATCCGATTGTGGAACAGGAGTATTGCTTTCGGGTTGACTTCGGTGGTCCTTGTCGCAATAATAGTCATCATAGCCATCGTTCATTACAATAGCGATGCCTATTGGGGAAAGCAATTCTACAAAGTCTATTCTTCCCCTTACCTCACCGAAGAAGAGTGGGTAAATATCTCGCAGGATATCCACGCCATCGCCATTCTTCCAAACGAGTTTGACAAGGACCCCAAGCGGGTTAAGGAGCAGATAAAAAAGAGCAAAGCCATTCTCAAGGAGCGAAAGAAAGAGGCTAGACAAAAGAAGAACGCCGGAAGAGAATGAACCGAACCGGATCCATACAGTATGCAACGGTCTGGTTATTAAATGAGTTCATGCTCTGCCGGCCAATAGATTCATCATCCTTTCAAAACGGCAATCCCTCCCAGAACACTCTGTGAGGGATTGCTCAATTGTACATCCTATCAAAAGTCTTCTCGTAATTCCCTATCCCATGGAATTATGCGTGTCGGGAATGCGGCGATGCGGAGAGTAGTGCAACCATACGGGACGAGTTCAATCCGACAAGCAGCACCTGTATCGTCTCCGGCCTCAGTCCAATAAGGGATCTCGCCCACAGAACCATTCTGAGCCTTCCATTGAGGGAGTTCGCGAGCAGGTATAGTCATATGGACAGGCGAGTTCTCAAGGTTCCAAGGATATCCTACGACGGGGCGGGATACAACTACGCAGGAATCGACCTGGAAACTATCCCGCATCAGGCAATAGTTCCAAGGGCTGTCCGAGGTTACTTCCCAGGCTCCGGGGCCATAATAACGGTCCCTTCCCTCAAAGGTAATCCACTTCCAGTCTTCAGCCATCTTGAGCGCATATACCAAAGGACCACGGAGGACACTCCAAGCTTTGTCCCAGCCTTCCTCGGTGCGAACTTCCATCGGAAGCCTCAAAGAAAGTACATCACCCTTCTTCCACACCCGATTCAAGCCGATGATACCGTTGTCCACACCTGCTTCCAAAGGCTGTCCATTCAGTTCAAGCGATGCGTCCTTACACCATGAAGGAACACGCAAATAGAGCGGGAACGCGTTTTTCCTGACACCTTTAACTGGATAATCGATAGTGAAAGTCACTGTCCCGTCGAAAGGATAGTCCGTGGTTTCCCGGATGGTTACCGCAACTCCATCCGCCACATGGGCCGTAACCGTCGAAGGAGCATAAACCAAAGCTGCCAGACCTCCGTCAGCCGATGCGTACCAAAGATTCTGTACGAACTTGGGCCATCCCTGGTGCATATTGCACAAGCAGCAAGGGTAACCGTTCAAAGTACCGAACAGATTGTCTGTATCATCGTGGGGAGTGGAGAACGGTCGCCATTCCCTTGTACAGGCTATCTGGTTGGTCTGTTGGAAGTACTGACGGGCTGAATAATCGTCCTTGACATGTGTGGGAAGAGCATTGTAGGCTATGCGCTCCAGCCAGTCCGCCCAGCAAATTTCCCCGCTGATGCGTAGCATGGTCTCCAAGGAAAACATCATCTCCACGGCCGTGCATAACTCGCTGCCCCGGGACGGGGAACCGAAATGGAGCATCTCATCTCCCGCCCAAAGTCCGTTGGGAATGCCCACGGTATGGCTGATGGTCTGCGCGGCCACCAAGCATGCTTCCCGGTCTGATTCCTCATGAGAATATTGCCACCAGACAAGAGGCGCTTTGAATCCCTGGGCCAGGTTGACGCAATGCACGCTTCCCTGCCAGGTGAAGATATCGCCAGAAAGGAATAAAGACGTCCAATCCGTTGTCTGGGCATGAAGTTGTTCTCCCAATTCAAGCAGCCATTGTTCTCCAGTCAGATTGTAAAGCCAGTAGAGGACATCCAGGTTGTCCGCACCACGCCAACGGCCCCAGTCGGTCCAATGATCAAGGGGCGTCTCCGCCAGGTGGGCAGACTGATAACGGAAGTAATCTTTCAAGAAAGACAATGCACGGGGATCCTCCGTGGCTTCATAATATTGACGGATAATCTTCAAGGCCACCATCTTGGGCCACCAGTCATGTGTCTGCCCCCTTTGTAAACCATATACATAGGGATGGTCTGTGGATGGCCCCATATAACCATCTGGCAATTGGGAGTCCAGGATGGCATCCACCCATGTCTGAGCCTTGTCAATCAATGCCCGATCCTGCAGAAGATATGCTAAAGGCAGCAAGCCATCCAGCCAGTAGGGACCCCGTTCCCAGGCATCGCCTTCACCACCCAACCAAGCATTGTCCGGTCCCACCACTTCGGAATAGACTTCATCAAGAGTTCCAGTAAGCCCCTCTGCCTGCATGTAAAGTTGTTCCTGAAGCCAGCCGTCGGCACGTATGGCACCGATGGGAAAGGTCGCAAATCGGGAAGGCTCCAGCGGTGCCCTATTGAACACTTGGGCCTGCGCCAAGATTCCACTTAGGAAAAGGAATGCAGACAAGAATCGTTTCATGCTTTCAAAAGATTGAAGTCATAGCGGATGGTCCATCGAAGCGTCTCACCGGGGTCGGCGATAAGCTGGTTGTATGGTTCCACGCATGCGATACGGTGATTGGCCCAAAAGACCGAATGAGTCACAGGAACATCTCCCCAGATGTGTATGGACAGCGAGCCTTCTCGAACTATAAAGTCATAAGGCATGCCCGTTTCCCCCACCTGATGGATATTGCCGGTATAGACTGACTCTCCTTTTCGGAGTTTCCTGGAAAAACGGATTCCTCCATCCGTGAATGCAACAGAGTCATATTCCGCTCGCCAGTTTCCTTCCGGCCGGAACGGGAAGTCTATCATTCGAGATGGCCCCGATTCCATCTTCCCCATCGTAAAGAAATTATGGTTGTACACAGCTCCGTCCCACGGAATCTGCACATCCAATGCATGGCTTATTTCAAAGGAACACTCAGAGACCGTTCGAATCTCTTTCCGATAGGTGTAATAGCCTTCAAGAGAATGGCAGAAAAAGATGGAGGATTCACGTTCCTCTACATCCCACCTTCCGGGATCTATGACGGTGTACAGTTTGAAACGGTCATATGGTTCCGAATCCGGCGCCAGAAGACCAACGCCCGGCTTCAACCAATACGGACCGACCAACATATGTGAGAACTCCTCCGCAGGCCCGAGGACCGCATCATGCATCGTGGGCGAATACTGTTCAAACCAGGGAGCGCACAGTTCAGTGCCCTTAAATACAAGCGACTTGAAGATCCCGCTTCTGTCGAAACGAGTACCTTCATAATAACCGTCCAAGGGATGATGGAATTCCAACTGCATGTTTACTTCTTTCTCCAATAGTCCTCAATCTCTTCCAAGGACTTGCCTGTCGTGTCGGGTACGCACTTATACATGATAAGCAGATACGGGATACACATGAAGGCGAATAGGAAGAAGGTGCCTGCTGGCGTGAGCGTCTCCAGCATCCAGGGTGTCAGTTGCCCGATCAGATACGTTCCGATCCAAAGCGCAAATCCGGCTATGGACATTGCAAGACCTCGCACTCGGTTCGGATACATCTCACTCAGCAGGACGAACACGACGGCACTGATGGAGATGGCCGTGCAAAACACATAAAGCAGGAAGAATGTGAGCATGAACCAAGTATGAAGATTCGTGAATGGCAGGAAATACAGGCCGATCATCAACAGGCAGAAAATCATGCCGCCGACTCCCCACCAAACAAGCTGCTTACGTCCCACTTTGTCAATGATGACCAGGGCAATAACCGTGGTCAGCATATTCACGACACCGACCAGCACCGTGGAGAAGAGTGGATCCTCAAAACCGGCATCAGCGAAAATCTTGGGGCCATAGTAAAGAACGGCATTCACGCCCATGAACTGTCCGAGGATGGCGATGGCGCTACCTATGAGAACAGCCTTCATGATGCCAGGTTCCCGTAGCACCTTCCATTCTTCACGTTTGTCATGACGCTCTCCTCGCACAGCGAGCCAGCGGGGGCTTTCGGGGATGAAAAAGATGAGTATCAGGAATAGGATGTCGGGAATGGCCTCACAACCCAGCATGCCCCTCCAGTATTCCTGATTGAACATGGCTTTACCCAGTTCCGGGTCGGTTGCATCCAAGGCCGCGCCCTTCAGAATAATATAATTCATCAGATAGGCCAGCAGGAAACCGATCGTGATGAACAGTTGGTACAGGCTGACCATAGTTCCCCGCACTTGGGCAGGAGAGACTTCCGAGATGTAGATGGGCGAAACGATGGAGACAATACCGATACCGAATCCGCCAATCATGCGGAAGATGACCAGTTGCGCGAAATCGGAGCACACGGCGCATCCGATGGCCGAGATGGAAAAAAGGAGAGCCGAGATCAGCATCGTCTTCTTCCTACCCAGGAAATCCGACAGCATCCCCGCTACAAGGACACCGATGATAGAACCGATAAGGGCACAACCCACATACCAACCCTCACCGCCTGTCGACAGTCCGAACTGCGCCTTTACTACTTCCGTGGTCCCAGATATGACAGCGGTGTCATATCCGAAGAGGATTCCGCCAATAGCGGCAACCACCGCAAGAAAAATGATTCGTGCGCTTACCTTTTCACTCATAATGCAATCTGTTCCAAAATGGTGCCAATCTGATAAAGACCTCTGGGCACATGGAAGCAGCCCTTCCACTTCCCGCCCTTAAGGGGCAGAAGCACCTCACCGCGGCGATTCAGATAGCCGAACCATTCCGGATACTCCCAGTCTTTGAAATGGGTCCAAAGGTAGTCGTCCAGCTTCAGGAACCACTCCAGGGCCTTTTCGTTGCCGGTGAGCTGATAGCCCTTGATCATGGCGATGGCGCTCTCCAGGTGCACCCACCAGAGCTTCTGGTCCCACTCCAGTTCCTGGGTGGGATAGCCCTTGCGGTCCATGAAGTAGAAGATGCCGCCGTACTCCTTGTCCCAGCCATAGTCGATGACGCGGAGGGCAATCTCCATGCTCTTGTCAATGATGTCCTGCCGATGCAGACGGATCCCCAGGTTCATCATGAACCAGAGGGCCTCCAGGTCGTGGCCGGGATTGATGCGGCGGCCTTCGAAGCAGTCGATGAGTGTGCCGTCCGGGGCCAGGTTCTCCACCATGACGCCCAAATCCGGCTGGTAGAAGACGTCAAAGACCTCGTGCAGGGCCTCATCGATCGTCTTGTCCAACAGGGATTTGTCTTCGATAATCGGTTCGATTTCCAGCGCCATGTTGCAGATGATCATGGGCAGGGCGAAGTCCTTCATCGGCCGGGTGCCAGGGACGGCCTTCAGCCACTTGCCCTTGGGATTCGAACGGCGCGCGAGGATGCGGTCGAAGGTCTTGCGGGCGATGTCCGCGTAGTGCTCGTCTCCGGTGGCGACGGCCAGCTGCGCAAAGGCCATGCAGGCGAATGTGTTGGAAAAGATGTTATAAGGGGCGATGATGGGCTTGCCCTCGCGCGTGAGCGAGAAATAAAAGTCGTAATTCCCGTCATGGCCGTACTTTTCCAGGAAACGGGCGCCCTGTTCGGCACAGGCGAGCCAGGCCGGATTCTTCTCCACCTGGTTGTACAGCATCGCGAACATCCAGACCTCACGGCCCTGGAGCCAGACGAACTTGTCGGTATCGAAAACACTTCCGTCCCGGTTCAGGCAAGTGAAATAGCCGCCATACTCCTTGTCTTGGGATTTCTCCAACCAAAAAGGAAGTACTCTGGTATATAACTCAGCACGATAGCGTTGTGCCATTTCGGCAAAATCTTGTTTAGTCATGGGCTTTCCTTTGATAATCCGGACAAAAATAATACTTTTGTGTGAAAAAAGAAACACAGTACACCACAGTTATGGAAAACCGGAGGTCCTTCCTGAAGAAAACCGCTATGGCAGCCGCAGCAGCTGCCGTTTCGCCAATCGTAGAGAGTTGCAGACAGGATCAAAGCCCATCCGACGGAAGGCTCATCGTGCCCAAGGGGAACGCGCTGCCCATCACGGGCACGTTCCTGGACGAAATTTCCCATGACATTCCGCACCAGAACTGGGGCGAAAAGGAGTGGGACCACGATTTCCGGTACATGAAGGCCATCGGCATCGACACGGTCATCGACATCCGCTGCGGATACCGGAAGTTCATCACCTACCCGTCCCCCTACCTGCTCAAAAAAGGCTGCTACATGCCCTCAGTGGACCTCATCGACATGTTCTGCCGCCTGGCTGAGAAATACGGGATGAAGTTCATGCTGGGTCTGTACGACTCCGGAAAGTACTGGGACACAGGCGATATGAGCTATGAGGTGGAGTCCAACAAGTTCGTCATCGACGAGGTTTGGGAGCGGTACGGGTCTAAGTACAAGAGCTTCGGCGGCTGGTATATTTCCGGCGAGATTTCCCGCGCCACCAAGGGCGCCATCGAGTCCTTCCGGACCATGGGCCGCCAGTGCAAGGAGGTCTCCGGCGGGCTGCCCACCTTCATCTCCCCCTGGATCGACGGCAAGAAAGCCGTCATGGGCACGGGCAAGATGACGAACGAGGAGGCGGTCTCCGTCGCCCAGCACGAAAAGGAGTGGAACGAGATCTTCGACGGCATCCACGAGTATGTCGATGCCTGCGCCTTCCAGGACGGCCATATCGACTATGACGAACTGGATGCGTTCTTCAGCGTGAACAAGAAGCTGGCGGACCGGTACGGGATGCAGTGCTGGACCAATGCCGAGACCTTCGACCGCGACATGCCCATCCATTTCTTCCCCATCAAGTTCGACAAACTCCGCCTGAAACTGGAAGCCGCTAAACGTTGCGGTTATAATAAAGCCATCACCTTTGAGTTTAGCCATTTCATGAGCCCCCAGAGCGCCTATCTTCAAGCAGGGCATCTGTACGACCGATACAAGGAATACTTCAACCTGTAAGATTCTATTGATATCTTTGTAGGAATGTAAGTATTTTTTAATATATTTGCACCACAGTACACCACAGATAGGCAGTTTCTATGAAAATCAATACTAAATGGTACAAATGGGAGGTTCTGGCCCTACTATGGGTCGCATACCTCCTGAATCAAGGTGACCGTCAGGTCTTCAACTCTGTACTGCCACTGATTCGGGACAATCTCGGACTTACGGACTCTTCTGTGAGCCTGATCGCCGTCTTTTTCAACCTGTTCTACGCCTTAATGGTTCCCATCGGAGGTTGGTTTGGCGATAGATTCAGCCGAAAATGGGTCTGTACACTCAGTATCCTGTTTTGGAGCGTCGCTACGATGCTCACCGGCCTGGCCAACGGAGTTTTCCTGCTGATCCTCACCCGATCCGTTGCGACAGGCGGAGGAGAAGCGTTTTTTGGGCCGGCTAATTATTCTCTGCTTGGGCAGTATCACACTGACACCCGCGCTCGGGCCATGTCCATCCACCAGACTTCCTACTATGTAGGTGTCATCCTGGCCGGGTGGCTGGCCGGTTATATCGGCGACCATTTAGGTTGGAAGTATGCCTTCTATATCTTCGGCGGTGCCGGGGTCATCTGGGCAGCCGTAATGGCGCTTCGACTCAAGGACTTGCCACGCACGGAGACTCCCAAAAGTGAAAAGCCAAGCATCTGGTCCGGTTTCATGACCGTATTTACGACTCCTACGGCATTGATGGTCACGATCGGTTTCTGCGGATTCATTTTCGTCATCACCGGATATATGACATGGGTTCCCACTTTCCTGCAGGAGAACTTTGGACAAACCGGAGCACAGGCGGGGCTCAATTCCATGTTATGGACTTATGCCGCAGCATTTGTCGGCGTACTGCTGGCCGGTACGTTGTCAGACAAATGGGCGGCGAAAGATCCTAAGAAGCGAATGCTCATCCAGGGAGCCGGTCTGATTCTGGGCGCAGCTTTCCTTCCTTTCATGGGTACGGCAAAGAGTCTCTGGCTGCTCTACCTCTGCTTCGCCGGCTGGGGTTTCTTCCGCGCCTTCTTCGATGCTAACATCTATGCAGCCCTGTACGATGTAACCCCGGAGCATCTGCATGCCAGTTGCTCCAGCGCCATGATTATGACCGGATTTGCTGTTGGTGCCACTGCACCCTATGTGTTGGCCCTCATCAAAGAATCCACCGGAAGCCTCAACGCAACTTTCCCCATCCTGGGCGTCATATGGCTGGTCTGCGGACTGGCATGCCTCTGGGTGAGTTACAGACATTACAACCACGATCATACACAACTTTATGAAAACAATTGATAAACAACGCAAACCCAAGGCGGGACTGCTTCTGATCGCGTCCCCCCGGTTCAAAAACTTGTACGGCCCCAAGCGGGGAACTTACGGAGAACGCAAAGACAAAGCGGTAAAGGAAATCAAGGCGACTCTTGACTTCCTGGATATCGTCGACCCGGGTATCGTTTACGAACGGGAAGATGCCGAAAAAGCCTTACACCTATTCTTCGCGGAAAATGTGGACTTCGTCTATGCCGAATTCCTCTCCTGGAGCGAGGATTTCGCCTGGATCCGCTTCCTTAGGGATTGCCCGGAAATGCCCATCATTTTCTGCAATGTCGCCAAGCCCAGAATGACCTTCGAAACCACGCTGGACGAAGACGATTTCGTGGATTACCTCTGTGCTGGTACGCTGGTCGGCTCGCTTGAAGGCTCCGGAAGTCTCAAGCGCATTCCCCGCAAGAATGTTCGTACGGTCATGGGTACGCGCGAGGAAATCACGGAGAAAGTACGCATCTATGCCGATGCTGCCCGCACCCGGGCTATCCTCCGCCATTCCAACGTGGGCCTAATGGCCAACATGAATGAGGCGATGTGGAGCACCTACATCGACAACTACGACCTCTACACCAAGATCGGGCCGGAAATTCATTATCTTCCCTATAGCGACTATGGAACTGAAATCGAGGCGCTCACCGAGGAAGAAGTAAAGGTCTACGCCGATGAACTCACGTCCAAGTACAAGATGATGACCGACGTGGAGTACGACAAGTTCATTGGCTGCGTGAAAGCTACACTCGCCATCAAGAAACTGGCGCAGAAGAATGATATCGACTGCTATGTGTACAATGACATCGACCAAGCCACTTTCCGTACTGCAGGCTGTCGTGCAGGGTTTTATCCCCAGTGGTTCAACGAAAACGTGAGCGTGCTGGTTCCGGAGGCCGATATCGGTGCCGGTCTGATTACTTATATCCTTAAACTTTTGAGTGGAAAGAACGTGAACTTCATCGAGCCTTTCCACATCGAGGACGATTTCGGGACCTTCGCCGGAGGACACGCCGGGCCCAACGACCACAATGATCCTGCCTGGCAGGACAACGTGGTCATTTCCCGCGACGTCCGCTTCGCCAAGACTTCCTGGAAATACGCCGGCGCTCCTTTCGCCTGGTACCGGATCAGCCCCGGCATGAAGACCGTCGCCGGCCTGTTCGAGCAGAATGGCCGCTACAAACTGGTCACCTTCATGGCGGAAAGTCTGGATGCCAAGGACACCCCGCAAAGCCATATCAAGCACCTCCTGGCCACCTACAGCCACACCATTTTCCGTCCCGAAGTACCCGTAAAACAGCTTTTCGAACAGGTCCTGAAAGTGGGCGTCACCCAGCATTACGCCATCGTGGACGGAGATTACAGGCCCCAGTTGGAAGCCTTGGCGGAGATGATGGGATTCGAATTGTACAGCATTAAATAGCAGGGATATGAGTTTCATGTACAACCCCTTCCCTTTTGACGACCAGACTCCCGTCAACAGGCCAGCCGTTAAGGAAGATACCACAAAACAACTGGTAAAAGGAAGTGTCAAGGTAGCGGCATTCTTGGCTGGAAAGGCTCAAGAAGGAAGTGTCTTTGCCATTGATGGCTATGTTGGGGCAGACTTCGCACGCACGGTGAATCTTCTGGAACAGCAACTGCACGTTAGAGGATTCCGCACCCGTACCATCAACTTCAGGGACTGCTACAAGACATCTGAGCAGCTGTGGGAAGTGGTGGACAAGTATCTGAGTTGGGACCGCAGCGAAGATCCGACCCTCCTTTTCGGAAGGGTGTATAAAGGCAGTTACGAGGGTCTTTTGGATCGACCCAAGACAGAAGCCTTAAAACAGAGAATCAGCAAACGAGACAAGGAAGTGACCATTGTTTTCGGACAGGGTTGCCTGGTTTCAGAACTACGCAGTCTGTATGACCAGAAGGCATACCTGGATATCACGCCCAAGGAAAGCATCCTCCGCATCCGCCGCGGACAATACATTAACTTGGGGATGGAGGCCCCCCTTACTACACCCCTGATTATCCGTCGATGCTACTATTGCGACTTCGAGGTCGCCGTCCACTTAAGAAGGGAATTGCTGGCGTCGCCTGGAAACGTGGACTATTACGTGGAGAACGACTGTCCAAACGAGATGAAACTTTTGCCTTTCCAGGCGTTTTGCGAAATCACCGCAGCCCTGGCTGACTACCCTTTCCGCTGTAAGCCAGTGTATTTGGAAGGAGTCTGGGGAGGCACCTACATGAAGAAGCTCAGGAAGCTGCCACAGGAAATGCGCAATGCCGCCTGGGTCTTTGACCTCATCCCGATGGAAGTCAGTATCCTGGTTGATGTGGCCGGAACCATTCTGGAACTTCCTTTCTCCACCTTCTTCATGAAGGAAGGGGAAAAGGTTCTGGGACCGGATGTCGTAAAGAAATTCGGCGGATACTTCCCCATCCGCTTTAACTGGGACGACAGTTACCATTCCACGGGCAACATGAGCATTCAGTGTCACAGCGGCAGTTTCTACAACAAGGAGCATTTCAATGAGTTCGGCCGCCAGGACGAGAGCTATTACGTGGTCATCACCGGACATGAAGCCAAAACCTTCATCGGTTTCCGGGACGACGCGGATATCCCGCAGTTCTTCAAAGACATCGAAGCGGCAGATACGGAGCACAAGCCGGTGGATTACCTCAAATACGTGAGTTATGAGGAATCCAGGCCTGGCCTGCAAGTGATGCTCCCGGCCGGGACCATCCATTCCAGCGGCCGCAACCAAGTCATCTTGGAGATCGGCTCCCTGACTATCGGTTCCTATACCTATAAAATGTACGATTACCTGCGCCTGGACTTCGACGGGAAACAGCGTCCCATCCACACCAAGTTGGGTGAACTGAACGTGAACCAGGAACGCCGTACCTCCGTCATCCACGACCCGACAAGCAAGGATTACATCGTGCAGAAACCCCGCCTGGCAGATTCCGGCGAAGGATGGGAGGAGTATATCGTGGGCGAAAACCCGCAGTTGTACTTCAGTCTTCGCAGATTGGAATTCGAGAAACGATGCGAACAGGATACCAAGGGCATCTTCCACGTGCTCACGCTAGTGGACGGTGAGCGGGTCCGCATCCGCAGCCTGGTTCATCCGGAACGCTGCTACGAGGCGAGTTTCATGGATCTGGTAGTAGTACCGGCCGATATGGGCGCCTATGTCATCGAGAATTTGGGGGCAGAGCCCATTCGAGTCCACAAAACCCTCCTCCGTGACGGATATCAGGATGTTGTGCTCTAGTACATATCGCCTTCTGGACGTAGGCGGCACATTCATCAAATGTGCTGACGGACATCAGGTTTCCATCCTTTCGGACGGGAGCCGGGAGGAGATTGCCTCCGCCTTGAAAGAAGCCATCGGCCCCGTCGAGGGCCTGCTGGGAGTCGGAGTCGCCATCCCGGGTCCATTCGACTATGCCCAAGGCGTTTTCTTGATGAAGCACAAGTTCGCTGCCGCGTACGGATGTCCCTTCCGGGAATTTGCCCAGCTTCCGGAGCACATTGAATTGAGATTCCATCACGACGTGAACGTCCTGCTCCGTGGCTCCATCCGTATGCTGGGACTAGAGAAACAGAATACGGCACTGGTAACGCTGGGAACAGGACTGGGATTCGCACATTCTATCTGCGGTCAGGTCCAGTACAATGAAATGGGATCCCCAGCCCGCAACCTGTGGAATACTCCTCTGAAGAGCGGCGGTATCCTGGAAGACCAGATTTCTGCACGGGGTATCCGGGCGGCCTATTTCCACAAGACCGGAGATAATACACAAAGCGTCCTCAACATCGCCCAACGCGCCTATTCCGGTGAGGATGCCGCTCTGGAGGTCTTCTTTGACCTGGGAAATACCTTGGGAGAAGCGTTGAAGGACGTCGTGTATGAACTGGACATAGACATGCTCTTGATGGGCGGGCAGATTGCAAAATCCCTGAGTCTGATGCTCCGTCCTTTACAGAACCGGTTGGAAGGGATACGTATCCTTCCCGTACCGGAAGGGGCTGTGTTCGAAGGCCTCTCTTCTTTATTTGAAAACGAATAAACCTTTAATCTCCATGTATATGCTCAAAAGAATCTGTTCCCTGCTCGCCATCCTGGGCTTGCTGCTGGCGTTCTGCCAAGAAGCAGCCGCCCAGAGCAGCAACGTGAAGGGACAAGTCCTGGACGAGACAGATGCACCTATTGCAGGTGCGTTCATTACGGTGAAGGGGGAAACCCGCGGCGTAATGACTGATGATACAGGTCGCTTCGAAATCAGCGTCAAACCCACCGATGTACTGATAGTCAGTTTCCTGGGTTATGACGACGATGAGATCACCGTCGGTGCCCAAAAGGAAATCCTGGTGAAAATGACACCTCAAGCCAACCAGTTGGACGAGGTGGTCATGGTGGCCTATGGTGCTCAGAAGAAAGCCTCCGTTATCGGTTCCATCTCCACGGTAGATGCCGAACAGCTTAAGGCGCCTGTCGGTCAGCTATCTACGGGACTGGCCGGCAAATTGGCCGGTGTAGTCGCTGTCCAACACAGCGGCGAACCGGGTTCCAGCGCCGAATTCTGGATTCGAGGCGTAAATACCTTTGGTGCCAATGCCTATCCGCTCATCTTGGTGGACGGTGTTGAGCGCTCGATGGATTTGGTGGATACGGAAGATATCGCCTCTTTCTCCATCCTGAAAGACGCGACCGCAACGGCACTGTACGGTGTGCGTGGTGCCAATGGTATCGTTCTCATCACGACCAAGCGAGGCAGCGAGTCCAAGCCCAAGGTGAGCGTCAAAATCGAGAGCGGAATCACGGCTCCAACCCGCCTCCCTCAGATGGCATCGGCCGCCCAGTTCATTGACTACCTGAATACGATGAACCCCGGCACTATCGATGATTACAGCCGTTCGATGTATCTTGCTTCCGAGGATATCCGTTCCCAGCGTGTGAGTGATGTGGAAGGTGCTCTTCCCATCCTGTACAGTGACTTATACCCTAATGTTGATTGGATCCATGAGATTTTCAAGGACCAGGCTTCCACCCGGAAGGCCAACATCGCAGTGGTAGGCGGTACCAAGAACGTCCGCTATTATGCCGGCGGTTCCTATTATTTCGAGGACGGCATTTTCAACGTGGCTGACAACGACCGCTATAATTCCCAAATGAATTACCGGAAGTTCAACTTCAGGACCAACGTAGACATCAACATCACCAAGTCCACCGTGCTGGGCATGGACCTGAGCACCCAGTTCACCAAGAAGAACCAGCCGGGAAGTTCATTGAGTGACATCTATGCTGCCGCCCTCCAAATCACGCCTATCGCTTTCCCGATGGTTTTCAGCGACGGCACTCTCTCGAATCCAGTCACGGGCACCAATCCCTACAACCTGATCAACAATATGGGTTACGCCATTGCATCCAGCCAGAATGCCCAGACAACGGTTGCCCTGACTCAGGATTTCTCCGATTTCTTCCTGGAGGGGCTTACCGCCAAGGTCCAAATCTCCTGGGATGCGAAGAGTAACACTTCCTACACCAATGTAATCCGTCCCCGGGTCTATTACTTAAGTGATGACCTCTCCGAATACATTCTCCAGTCAAACAGCGGTACTGGCTATATCAACACCTCCGATTCCTCAGTATCCGGCCAGACCATCTTGAACGTTGAGGCGTCGGCTAATTACGAGCATAGCTTCAACAGTGCCCATCGCGTGAGCGCGATGTTCCTGTACTATCTGCGGGAGCGGACGAACATCAACCCCGGTTCCTACTGGAACACCTTTCCCTACAAAAGCATGGGTATTGCGGGACGCACCACGTACAGTTACCGTGACCGCTACTTTGCCGAGTTCAACTTCGGCTACAACGGCTCCGAGAACTTCTCCCCGGGCCACCGCTTCGGTTTCTTCCCTTCAGCTGCCATCGGCTACATGATTTCCAATGAGAAGTTCTGGGACCCTATCAAATCTTGGGTAAGCCTGTTGAAAATCAAGGCATCCATCGGTAAGGTTGGTAATGACCAGATCGGAGGAAATCGACGTTTCGGTTACAATACCACGATGGATACCAGCGGAATCAGCGGCTTCAACTGGGGACTCGGAAATCCCATTTATACGAGCGGTGTCACCACCGGTGATATCGGCAACCCTGGAATCGTGTGGGAAGAGGCACTGAAACGTAACGTGGGTCTGGAGGTCAACTTCTGGGCCGATCACCTAAAGTTCCAGATTGACTACTTCAATGACTACCGCAGCGGTATCTTCATCGAGCGGCAGAGCCTCCCCAGTGCAGTGGGTATGCGCAAGACCCAGTACACCAACATCGGTGAGATGCAGAATTCCGGATTCGATACTTCCGCCCAATTCGAGTATACCTTCTCCAACGGTCTGAACCTTTCCATGAGGGGCAATTACACTTTCAACCGTAACAAGCGGATGTATGACGACAAACCCGACCAGGTCTGGTCCTATCAGAATACCGCCGGCTTCGCCAACGGACAGCAGCGCGGTCTTATAGCAGAAGGGCTGTTCATGAGCGAGGAAGAAATCGCCGCCTGGCCCACGCAGACCTTCGGCGCCGTGGCCCCCGGCGACATCAAGTACCGAGACATCAACGGCGATGGCCAAGTGGACGCATACGACGTCGTCGCCATCGGCTATACCTCCGTGCCTGAGATCAACTATGGTTTCGGCATCTCCCTGGGTTGGAAGGGCATCGACGCGTCGGTGTTCTTTAGCGGGATGGCCCACGTGACCCGCATCATCGGCGGCTACAACCTCTACGGAGGCGCAGCCACCAACGTGAAGGTTCAGGGACAGATCTTCGCCGATGTAGCAGAAAAGAGTTGGTCTGTCACCCATAAGGCTGATGCCGAATATCCGCGCTTCGCCACGGAGACTCCGGCCAACAACCTCCGCGCATCTACTTTCTGGCAGAAGGATATGAGTTTCCTCCGGCTGAAAAACGCCGAATTAGGCTATACGCTGCCAAAGAGATGGACTCAAAAAGCAGGAATGTCCACAGTCCGCATCTACCTTCAAGGCGTGAACCTCCTCACCTTCTCTCCCTTCAAGCTCTGGGATCCCGAGCTATCATCTTCGTACGGTAACGTGTATCCCCTCACCCGGAACGTTAGTCTGGGCCTGAACTTGAACTTCTAAAGAGCAGCCGTTATGAGACACAGTTTTTCTTATTTGATTCTCACCGTGCTGGCAGCAGCCTGCACCGCCGTTTCCTGCGACTCTTACTTTGACATCAATACCAAGGACCAGGCTACGCTGGAAGACATCATGAGCCGTTCCACAGCCGTCCGTCAATATCTCGCGCATCTTTACTCCTATATTCCCAATGACGAAAACCTTCGCGCCAACGAAGGAGGTACCAGCCTCCGCAGCGACGAGGCATTGCATGCCAAGTCGCAGTACGAGACCAATTGGTACAAGGTACGTCGCGGCGAGTACAGCAGTGCCAGTTCGACGGATGTAGGCAGCGGAAACTATTGGAAGAAGTTCTACGAAGCCATCAACGAGTGCACCACCTTTATCGACAATCTCCAATATGACAAGGAGGACTCCGAAAAACTGGTTGCCGCGATGGAAGGTGAAGCCCGTTTCCTCCGGGCGTACTATTATTTCTGCCTGTTCCGCCACTACGGACCCGTGTTCCTCTGGATGGACGAAAACGGAGATCCCGTGGCCGCGGACCAGGGAATCAACGGGGAGACCATCGACCGGAACACCGTAGAGCAGAATGTGGATTTCATGGTGAAGGAACTGGACCGCGCCATCGCGCTGCTTCCCGCCAATGTCTCCGACGTGATGGCCGCCTATTCCAACATGGGACGTGCCACCAAGGGGGCGGCCATGGCCCTCAAAGCCCGTTTGCTGCTTTACGCGGCTTCCCCTCTGTACAACGGCCAGAACGGAACCGGCATCTACGACAGTTTCACGAACAGCCGTGGCGAAAAACTTTTCCCCTCCTATGACATTACCAAGTGGGACGCCGTATACAAGGCTGCCAAAGATATCGTGGACTTGAATCAGTACAGCCTGACCCAAAAAGGAACCCCCCTCGCCTCCATCCAGGATGCGGCCGATTCCTACCAGAACGTCTGGTTCCAGAACTGGAGCGCCAACACGGAGGTCATCTGGGGTTGGTGGTATCGTCAATGGGCTGACTATCAAGGATCCATCGGTGGCGAAATTGCATTCTCCGCCCCTTCCGGCGGCAAGATTTGCAGCATTGGATATTCCCTGATCACGCCCTCGCTCAAACTCATCGACGCCTACCCGATGGCCGAAAGCGGGCGCTATCCTGTCCTCCAATATGAGGAAACCAACGGTATGCCGGACTACTCCCGCCCCGTTGTGGATCCACTTTCAGGCTACAGCGCCACCGGTTGGACGGAGAACTACCAGCAGGTGGTTGACGTGAATCCTTCATGGGCCAAACCCTTCAAGGCTCATAACACCACGGTCGGCCGCGATGCACGCTTCTACTCCTGCTTTGTTCCCAACGGTTTCTGGTGGCCTTGCGAACGCCCGATGGATGGGAGTGCCCTTCGCTTTACCTGCTATGACAATGTGAACGAATGCACGTCACCTTATTCGCCAACCGAAGGCTGCAACCGGGTCGGCTATACATGGCGCCGCCTGTACAAGGCCGGAAACCAGTTGAAGGAAGTGACCGACTATACCAGTATCCAGTACGTGTTCCCGGCGTTCCGCCTTGCGGAAATCTACCTCATCCTTGCCGAGGCATGCAATGAGAAACAAGCCCGGGATGCTGAGGAGGCCATCCGCTACATCGACCTCGTTCGCGCCCGCTCCGGTTTGATTGGCCTCAAGGAGGCCTATCCAGAGTTGGATTTCGCCGGAAATGGCGGCACCGTGGGCGGTGTGACCCGGTCCGGCCAGGAATGGCTGCGATGGATCATTCTTCAGGAAAAGATGTGTGAATTCCCCTTCGAAGGAAGTCAGCGTCACTACGATGCCATGCGTCGGATGCTGGCTGTGAAGGAGTACAACGTAGAAAACTGGACTCTTCACGTAACCGCCGACAACTACGAGGATTCCTATCAGCGAGTAAGCAACGACTACATCGGAGGGCGTTCCATCTTCCGCCAACGGGATTATCTGTTCCCCTTCGGCAGCGCACAATTGGCAGAAATGACTAACTTTACACAGAATCCGGGCTGGTAAGCCGTAAAGAAAAGGCCTTATGAAAAGAATAAGCATATTAATCTCATGGCTGCTGCTGGTTTGCGGCTGTTTCCCTGACGAACGGAACAACTTCATGGTTCCGGATTCCTTCGGCATCACCTCGCTGGAGAATGTGGTGGAAGCCTCCGTGCACACGGGCGGATACGTGCTTGGTATTGCCAAGAGTGGGAAAGGACAGACAGCGGCCGCAGTGCATATCAATCTCAATCAAGCCGACATACAGTCCCGCCTTGACGCCTACAACTCAGAGCATAATACGGAGTTTCAAGTCGTCTCAGGTTCCATGATCGAGATGAATGCCACCGACTTCGACTTTGCAGAAAAAGATGCCGCCAAACAAGTTGTCCTCAGCTGGGATCCGAATCAGTTGGCCAACTTGCTAGGAGACAGCGACCGGTTCGTCATCCCTATCCTCATTCAATCGTCCAATCCGGATGTGAAGGTTGACGATGACAGGAGTTTCCTGCTGATCCACCTGAAGCGATCCACCGTTTCTCTGAAGCAGAAAGGCATCTCGCGGACTGTGGAGAAGAAAACTGTCGAGCCCGGCAAGGATGGCATCCAACCTCCACTTCAGGAGACTGTTTCGTTGGATATCGAAATCGACAATCCCATCCAAGGCGTAGGCATTACTTATCCCCTTGAAATTGGCAGCACGAATGCTCCTTCGGGCCTGGTCAAACTGGTGTCCGACAGCGTCACCATCCCCGAAGGGGGAAAATCCGGGACTTTCCAGATTATCTTGGACTATAGCGTCCTGCTTCAGAACGGGATACTCAACCAATTCCCCGACTATGAAGTTCCTGTACGTATCAAGAAAGAAGGGATGACCGCAACCCGGAATGGAAAAGAATTCAGTCTCCAAGGTCTCTCATACGGAAATGACGTCATCCCCGTCACCTTTACCTGGAAGGAGACCAAGAAGGGACTGAACATAAGCCGCGAATGGGGTTTGTATTCTACGGAAAGCGAAGCCTGGAGCGACTTCATTTCCGGTTTCACTGCAGGTGCCGACCGTAATGTTACCCTGGACGGCGGTTTCGTATACATCGCAGAAACAAACAAGTCCAAGAATCTCTGGGCCATCAGTCTGAAGGATCCGGGCAATTATAAGACGCTGCCAGTCGGAACGGTGAAGGACGAAGGAATCTTCTACCTGAGCTGCCCCCGTGTAATCCCGAACACCAATGCGGAGATCAATGGAGGGAAAGATGTCCTGGCGGTCTCCAACATGGCCGAGGGCGATCCTACTCTCTATGTCTATGTCAATGGCACTGACAACGATCCGGTTCCCTTCGCCATGACCACCTGGGCAAGCCGCCGCCTCGGCGACACGTTCAGCTGGTGGGGCAGCTGGCAGGACGGTGTCGTCTTCTTCAAAGATTATAATTCCACCCAAGGCACAGTCACCTTCTGGCTGTCGGGCAGGACCAGCGGTTCCATGTACCTGATGGGCCGTCTCGCCGCCCCCGCCCAAACAGGTGCAGCCGCCTACTTCCCCTTCCCTGATGATATAAACAACGGCATCATCTCCGTCCGCGGCGGAGAAACCAGCTGGCTGGTAACCGCATCCAAGAATCTTAAGACTTTGGAAGGAGCCGACAACAACGCAACGCTTACTGAACTGGATCCCCAATGGGCGAACTGCTCCTTCCGTTACTTCACCCTTGCCGGAAAGCGATATGTCGCCGTTGCCAAACAGGACAGTTCCTCCGCCGGCAAGCTGCTGGTTTTGGAGGGCGAAGGAGAAACCGGTTGGGGACAGATCGTCACCGCGGGCAAGTTGGTGTATCAAGCTGCCATCCAGAACGATACCGAGAACGAAGCCCTTGATGAAACTCCTTCAGCGATGTTCTCCGGGAACAGCGGCATGGACCTGGACGTGTACCAGAATGGCGAGGATGTTTATATCGCCGTTGTCAAGCAGAATGTCGGTTTGTCTCTATTCCGCGTAAGCAACGATGAATAAACGACTGGTCATAGCAGTTGTACTCCTTCTTCTCGCTTCATGCGGGAGGAAGGAGCCGACTGCAGACCTTGTCGTTCCCGCCGTCCGTGCGGAACTAATTGAAGCTACCGCATTCGAGGCCACGTTTTCAGTTCAGGCATTAAATGCCGTAACACTGCGATATGGGGCTGATGAAAAGATGTCCCAAACCCTTCAAACTGAATCCAGCGGTCCCGTAACCTGCGTCCTCCGACTGATCGACCTGAAGCCGCTGTCCGACTATCAATTGTTTTTGATGGGCGTAGGACCTTCTGGAGAGGAAGGAAATGTAGTGAAGGTGTCTTTCTCCACTGCAAAAGGCCCTGATAGCCTTTATCCATGGGAAGAGCGACGGAGCGGCGTTCCATCCTTCGCCGACCTTTCTCTCGTTACCATGGGCTGGCATAATTATAGTCCTCCGGTCTGGACAGAGGAACGTTTCCGCTCTCACGTCATCTATGAGGACAAAGAGGGAAAACCTCATTGGCTTTACGATGCGTTTTTGTGCATCGATGGCTGGGACCCGGAAAGGAACCTTACCTACAATATCGTGAATGGCCGGTTTTCCGCCATTAAAGAATCCTGGGAAGATTTGCTGAATGCCTGGCTTGGAGCCGATGGAGCACTGAAAAAGTTGGATGCCGCCATTGATAACGCAATGTCCGATCTGGGTACTCCACCCGCCCCTCGCTATGTAGTGATGAGCATCCCGGATCCTATCCGATATCAGAGTTTCCAGGACAAGAACTCATCTACTGTCTATTGGGGAAAACTGTATGGAAGGACACTGGATTTTGCGGAAGTGGCCGACCAAGTGACAGCCTGCGAATGGTATATGGACCAGTGCAGGGAACGGTTCCAATCCATGCATTTCAAGCACCTGGAACTGGCCGGCTTCTATATTCTGTCAGAGGAACTTCCTCTGGATCCTGCTTTCTACAAGACGGCAGGTGAGACGTATAACAGTGCCGACACCTGGAACTGGCAACATAAGAACTGGGAGATCATCGTCCCCAGATTATCCACGTATGCACATTCCTCCAGGGAAGGTCTCTGGTGGATTCCCTATCATCTGGCACCGGGCTACAAGGTGTGGAAGGAACTGGGCTTTGACCTGGCCTGGATGCAACCCAACCATTATTGGGACCACGATGCGGTCTCCCATCCCCTTTCCGCGACGAAAACCGCCATCCAGAAGTACAGGATGGGGATGGAACTGGAATTCGAGTATTCCCTCGTGGCCTCCGTGATGGCCGACGGACGTTCCGGTCCTGACGGCAGCGGGAACGCCACCTTCTACGCCAAGGACGTGCCAACGCTTCGCGAGCGGGTGCGCGCCTATATGCAGGCCTATAAGGACGTCGGCCTGTACGGCAAACTTCCCATCGCCGTCTATTCCGGCACGGACGCGATGCACCAGCTGGCATCTTCCACCGACCCCGGCGACCTGGACATGTACCATGACCTCTGTCAATTCATCATTGGATCTCCGCTGAAAAAATGAAACGATACATCTTCCTCATAACCAGCCTCCTGGTCCTCGCCTGCCAGCCCAAGCAGTCTCCTCCTCTGGCCGGGCCGCGCACGTTCTCCGACGTCACCCTCGTGGGCTACTGGCATCGCGAGCCGCGCATCTGGGACGCCGCCCGATTCGCCCCGCATGTGAGTTGGAAGGCGCCCGACGGCAGCGAGCATTGGCTCTTCGAAGCCTTCCTTTTCCTGGAGGGAACGGATGCGGTACACAAGAAGAATCTGGTAATCAGCCCTTCCGGGCAATCCGCTGGCAAGGAGGAATGGCAATACCAGTTGGATCTCTGGCTGGGCGCCAACGGTGGCGTGAAGCAGTTGGACGAGGCCTGCGAAGCCGTGGCGGCCCGGATCGGGGCACCCGCGACGAAGCGGGCCGTGGTCATCGGCCTGCCCGACGCCGTGATGTTCAAGGAGTTCGGTGACAAGACATCCGGCACCACCTACTGGGGGGACGGGCTGGACTTCGCGAGCGTGGATGACCGGATGAAAGCCCTGCGCTGGTACATGGACTCCGCCCGGACGATGTTCGACGCCCTGCAGTGCCGGCACCTGGAACTGGCGGGTTTCTACATCACCTCGGAGGAGATCTACCTGCCCTATGACATCGACGTGAACTGCCGGTACAAGAACTGGGAGGAGATCGCTCCTTTGCTTTCAGATTATTGCCATGCGACGAGCCAGGGGCTCTATTGGATCCCGTACCATATGGCCCCCGGGTACAAGCATTGGAAGGAACTGGGCATCGACCAGGTGTGGATGCAGCCCAATTGGTATTGGGACCTCGGGAACGAGGGGCTTCATCCCTTCGAAAAGACCCTTGCAGCCATCCAGGAGGCGGATTTCAGTGGGATGGAACTGGAGTTGGAGTATTCCGCCGTGGCCGAACAAATGGCCCATGGACAGCTAGGCCCCAATGGAGAAGGAAAGCTGGTCTTCTCGGGTCAGGATGTCCCGGCATTGCAAAACCGGGTACGCCATTATATGCAGGAATTCAAGGACGCCGGTTTCTTTGGGCAGAAATCCATCGCCCTCTATTCCGGATCCAACGCCCTAACTCAACTTGCGACCTCGTCCGTCCCGGAAGACCGCGCCTTGTACGATGATATCTGTCGATTCATTCTGGGCAACCGTAATGAGCTGCTGCACACGGAAGTGGAAGTCAACGCCGACGGACGTTTGCAGAAACTATCCTTCAATGGACACAACTACGCCGGCGGAAAGGCCCTATGGCGCCTCTACTACAACACGCCGGATCAGAAGGAGATTGAAGTATCCGGAGCCGACGAGAAGCCCGAATTCTCCATCCAGGCCGACACGGTCTTCCTGCGATACGACCGCGTGGGAGGCAAAGCCTTCTCGCTATGCTTGAAAGTATGGACGGAAGGTACCCTGGTGCGCTTCGGAGCTACTCTCCGCAACGACGAGCCTCATACCGTCATCCGGGAACTGCAGTACCCGCTCATCGGTGACCTTCAGATTCCGGACGACTTTCAGCTTCTTACCACCCACACCGGTGGACAGGTCTTCGACAATCCCGTCTGGAAGATATCCAACGTGGACGTCCGGCCGCTCTACATGACCCCGGCTCAGAAGTTCCGCCAGTACGACCTGCAGTATCCGCGTAATGCCGCATCCAACTGTTTTGCATTCATCGGCCCTGCTAACGGCCTGTATTTTGGATCACATGATCCTTCCCTCCAACAAACCTGGCATGGACTGCGTACCTATCCGGACGAAGGGACCATCGGCCATACCACGACGGATTTCAAGCACCTGGAAGCCGGTTTCTACCGCTATCCGAACGCCATGTACGGCGACACCTGGAGCAACGACGCTTCCGTGGTCGTGCCCTATGAAGGAGATTGGACGGAGACTTCCAGGATTTATCGTCATTGGGCCGATTCTTGGTGGAAGCACGATGAGGTACCTCTTTGGGTCCAGGACATGACCGGCTGGCAGCGCATCATCTTCAAACATCAGTACGGAGAGTACCTGCGGAAATATACGGACCTTCCCGGCCGGATTGCCTCCGTAGGCGAATCCGTCGGATGCAACGCCGTTCTTGCCTTTGGTTGGTGGAAGGAAGGGATGGATAACGGTTATCCAAATTATACGGTGGATGACACGCAGGGCGGCGACGAGGCCTGGAAGGCCGCCATCGCCGACTATCGCGCCAAAGGTAACCGGCTGCTCCTCTACTACAACGGCCGCCTGATTGACGTAGAAAGCGATTTCTACCGCTCCGGCGATGGCTCTAAGGTGGCCAACAAGGACAACACCGGCCGCGAGTTCACGGAGCACTACAAGTTTACCGGCGAAGGCACGACGCTGGGTTACTACGACTCCCGAACGTTCGTCATTGCGGATATGTCCAAGCGTCTTTGGCGCGACCAACTCGTTGCCTGGGCAGACCGGGCGATGTCGTACGGGGCAGATGCCGTGTTCTACGACCAGTTGGGTGTCGCAGAGGAGTTCCCCAACTGGGACCTTTCCCGGGAGTATCCGGTCCAGGATGTCTTCACGGGAGCCTACAAGGCTGATGCACTCCGCGAAATCCGCGACCATATCAAGGCCAAGGATCCCGAATTCGCCCTGGGGACTGAATGGCTCTCCGACTGCACCAGCCAGTACTGCGACTTCGTGCACATCGTGGAGTTCACCGCCCTGCCTGAGAGTTTTCCCGAATGGTTCCGCTACACCTTCCCGGAGGTGGTCTGGAGCGACCGCTGCGTGCGGGATGACAATGACGTGCCGCGCCGTGTGAACAACACGCTGCTGAAGGGCCTGCGCAACGATATAGAAGTATTCCGCTGCCGTGGTCTCATCGATGAAACACCGGTGTATCAGACCCATCTCGCGAAAATCAACGCTCTTCGCCACGCTTGGCCGGAGTTGCTTCTTGAAGGCCGATATACCGCTACCGAAGGTTTCAGTTGTTCCAATAGTGTCCTGACCGCCCGTAGTTACAGCGCGGGCGACAAGATGGCGATTGTTGTTACAAACACTGGAGAGAAACGGCAGAAAGGAACCATTCTGGTTCCCGGATACCGTTTTGCCGAAGGCCGGAACCTCTCCTTTGAACCGCTGTCTTCCACTTCGGTGGACCTTCAACAGAACGATTTGGCAGTACTCGTCTTCGAAAGGGAATAAATGATTTGCTTATTATTCATAATCAGCATCTTATTGATCCCTAAGCCCGTGTCCTTCACGCAGGAGGATGGCATCTGCCAGACGGAAAAGGTAGTAGTAAGGCAGAATCGAAGGGCATTCCGGAAAACCGTATCTAATCTGGAGTCTTGGCAGCAGAATGAGGCTTATAGGCTTACCCTAAGCCAGAACAAGATCAAGATAGAGGCCCTTACCGAGGAAGGTGTCTTCCGGGCAAGAAAGACCCTGGAGCAGTTACAATCCCTGGGCGATGTTCCCTGCGGGGTCGTCTTCGACTACCCTCGGTTGCGGCATCGTGGCCTGATGATCGATGAATCCCGTAGTTTCAAGGGGCTCGCTTTCTTGAAAAAGCAGGTGGACGCAATGGCCCTACTGAAGTTGAACGTCCTTCACCTGCACCTGGACGACAGCGCCGGCTGGCGTATCGAAATCGACGCTTACCCCGATCTCACCGCCAAGACCGCCTGGCGCAAGGGGGACACCTACCATGAATGGGAGGCCGGGAAATACAGGTTTACGACGAAGGACGATCCCGACGGCTACGGCGGGTGCTACTCCAAGGAAGAGCTGAAGGAACTCGTCGCCTACGCAGCCGAACGCTTCATCACGGTCATCCCGGAAATAGAGATGCCCGGGCACTCGATGGAAGTGGGCTACGCCTACCCGGAGGTCCTGTGCCAATTGCCGGACGGCCGCCCTCACACGGGCGCTTGGGACCTCTGTCCCGGCTCGGAGGAAACGTTCGCCCTGCTGGAAGCGGTTCTGACGGAGGTGATGGACATTTTCCCTTCCCCTTTCATTCACATTGGCGGCGACGAGGCCACGATGAAGACCTGGTCTCAATGTGTCAACTGCCGGAGGCGGATGGAGGAGGAAGGCTACACGGATGTCAAGCAACTCCAGGGCTATCTGGTCCGTCGGATTGAGGCCTTCATCCGAAGTCATGGGCGCCGCATCATCGGATGGGACGAAATTCTGGAGACAGGCGTACCCCGGGAAGCCGTTGTGCAGAGCTGGCGGGGAGTCTCCGGCGGACAGAAGGCATCGGCTCAAGGGCACGAGGTCATCATGTCTCCAAACACTCACTGCTACTATAACTACTATCAGGACCTGATCCGCAAGGAACCCAAGGCTGTGGGTGAACTCGTCTCACTCCGTTACACATATGGCTATGAGCCTCTGGATGAGGGCATGGATCCGGCTCTCCTGATGGGTGTTCAGGCCAATCTCTGGACCGAACTCATCCCAACACCAGAACATGCAGAATACATGCTCTATCCTCGCCTTTTTGCCCTGGCAGAGACAGCATGGACACCGGCTTCGGCCAAGGAGTACAAAGGCTTCCGCAAACGTGCCCGGGCGTTGCTGGACGTTTTCCGAAACCTCGGATACAATACTTTCGACATGGACACGGAGAGCGATCTTGCTCGTTCCGGCCTACAGCGATTTCCTCCTGAAGGGGTTCCCATCCCCATTGACGATTAGCATCCGCCTTTGCAACTCCCACGGATGCCGGATCCCTTTGGATTATTGTAAACAATTGTTTAATTTTGACTTCGGAAGTTGTTGTACTTCAACTAAAGGATTCACGTCATTCCAGTCATGCAATTCAGAATAGACTCAACCAGCAAAGAGCCCATCTATAAACAGTTGGTTACACAGGTAGAAAGGTCCCTTCATGACGGGCGTATTCAGGCGGGCGAACACTTCCCCTCCATGAATGAACTCGCCTCTCAATTGAACATCTCAAAAGAGACCGTCAAAAAAGCATACGGTATTCTGGTGGAAAAAGACCTGGTCGTTCCCAAGCATGGAAAGGGGTTCTATGCCGCGGATATCCAATCCTCGGGCCGTCCGCAGGTACTGGTCATCTTTGACAAATTCTCCGTCTACAAGCAGATTCTGTTCAATGCTTTTGCGGAGGAACTCAGTGGAAAAGCCGAAGTGACCATCGTCAACCATGACCAGAGCCTGGATCTGATGGAGTATTATCTGGACAACAACCTGGATCATTTCGACTATTACGTTGTGACCCCGCATTTCCCGCTGGACGAAGTCTCGCAAGCCCGCGCAGCCAAGCAGCTCTCCCGCATCCCCAACCGGAAACTCATCATGCTGGACCGACTGCAGCCGGGTTATCCTGGGAACAACTACGGAGCCGTCTATCAGGACTTTGAGAATGATATCTACGAGGGTCTTACCCAGGGATTGAACGTTTCTCACCCCATTCGCACCCTGCGGGTAATCACCCTTCCATCCTCCCTGTACGGTTCCTGTATCTGCAAAGGTGTAGACCGCTTTTCTCGGGAAAACAACATCCCGGTAGAGTATCTGAATTCGGCACCGGAGACCATTCACCCCGGAGATACGTTTCTCGTGCTCAATTCCCAATTGGATGCCGGTCTCGTATCCCTGGCGCATGTCATCGAATCTGCGGGCCTGCAAATCGGAAAAGATGTGTTTATCATCTCGTACAATGAATTTGAGATGAACGAACTGGTTCTGGGCGGGCTTACCACGGTATCCACCGACTTTGCACAGATGGGTCGGATAGCAGCAGGAATGATCCTTAACCGGCAAATGTTCAAGATGCACTGCCCCTTCAAGATGAACAAGCGATCCACCTTCTGACAAAAAGCAAGGCGCCCTCGTAAAAGGGCGCCTTGCAGGAATAAGGATAGCAATCAATTCATCTTGAACAGCGACATTCCGCATTCGGTAATACCGGCGAGGATGTAGACATTGCCGTATTCGTCACTGTAAATATCACAGAAACCTTGGTGGTTAGTCTTGACCGTTCCACAGACCGAGTCATCATCAGCGCTGCCGAGCGGATAGGTTTCGGAAACGGGCTCATTGGGGAGATTCAGCCATTGATCCAGATGCGTTTCCCCGGTCATCTTGACAATCCGGAGATATCCGGATGCGACGGTTCCCACTTCTCCCTTGACGCTGACATAGGCCATATACTTATTGTCATCGCTGTACCAGAACTGCCTGGGAGAAGTAATGTTGGCTTCCGTAGTTCCGTTCGTGGAGAACCAATAGCTATTCTGTGAGCCATACCATCCGTCCATCGGATTGGTGGAATAGGTCCAGCAGTCTCTGAAATTGACCTCCTTGTTGGACGCATAGACGGCATTCCTTTCATGCAGGTTATTGCCGAGGATATAGATTCCACCAATCTGCGAGCCCTCCACCTTTCGCTGGAATGTGGTAGCGGTCACGGGAGTTTCGTTCCAAACCCCATCGGTTACGCGGAATTCAATGTAACCGCCGGAATAATAGTTCACAAAACCCAGAAGTCCATTGCCCATATCACCCGCGGATGTCATAACGTCACCGTAACGTACTCCGCTGGAGGTCGTGTAGTCAATGACTTTCGTGGCGGTCTTCGCTTCGGTATCCAACTCGTAGATCTTAAGGGCCTGGCCGTCTCTTGCCAGATTACAAACGAAGATTTTATTCCCGAGGCGGGCTATTCCACAAGTCCAGAACGTTCCAACCTGCTCAAATCCGGCAGTGATAGTACCTTCATATTCACTGGTCTTCCGGTCGAATATGGCAACACCGTACTGGCCATTAGCGGCGCCAGCGATCGTAACATAGATCTTGGTAGCCGTCATGACGGCATTACGGTTCCATTCGTTCCGCGTAGTGATAAGATCGTCCCAGGCGCTTTCAGCATTATAGTTGCCCCAAGCCCGGGTAGCAAGCTTCCCTTCGGCTTTCTTGATCAGTTCCACGTCACGGCCGTAGATGGCATTCATTTCGTTGTTATTGGTGAACAGCCAGACGTTGTTGGCGGCGTACAGATAGCGGAATGAGCCATCCTGGGTGTTCTCTCCAAGTTCAACATAAGAACTCTCCAAATTGTTGAACTGGATGGCCGCTGCGGCATCTCCGTTCGCCTCCTTGAAAGTGTTCCCGTCCAATATCACGACATTGGGCTGAGCGCCGATCCGGATGCAATACTGGGCGTGGCCGTGCGAGAAAGTGTTGTTCAAAAGCTTGACGCGGGCGCCGTAAATCTGGGCGTTACGCTTCCCGTCGACACCGTTGAAGACACATCCCTTAACCGTATCGAATTCAGTACCGCGTTCATCGGCGTTGTTCACCAGGAACATGCCGGTGGCGTCTTGATGGGCATCCGCCATGTTGAAAATGACATCCTCAATGGTAGCTCCGTAACCGGCACGGTGCAGATAGAGTCCGTAAGTATTCTGGTAGGTGGCACTGTGCCCGGCAGGGTGCACATCAGACACTACGTTGACCGTGAGATTCTTGACGGTGGCAGCGGCCTTGTAGATTTCCACGGAGTTGATAACGGTCTCAGCGCCGACGCCCTCAAGGGTTACGGTCTTTTCGTCGATCGTTACATGCTCGTCGAAGATACCTTCCGATGCGGTGACGACGTCACCGTCCTTGGCGGCGTCAATGGCGGCTTGAATCGTGGCGAATTCCGTCGTCCCGTTCAACAGAACTTTTCTGCCGGAATCGGGGATGAGAATCTCCGGCATACGGAGAATCATACCGCGGGTAAGCGTATTGACTTTTGTGCCGATTCCCTTCGAGAAGACGGTTGCTCCTCCAGCTAGTACCTCAACACCGAAGCGAAGGTCACCCGTGGGAACAGGGAAATATACGGTGAGTTCCGGAGCCGCAGGTCCTGCTACGGAAATATCGACATAATTATTCTCTCCATCAGAGTCGGGGGCAGCGACGGACGCGGTTCCAAGTTCCGAGAGATTCACCTCGAACGTTCCGGTAAGGCCCTTGTCGGATAAAAGGCGGAAGGTCTTGTCCCCTTCAGGTAAGTTCTTGAAGGTCACCTTAACGGCGGCTCCTACATGCTTGAAAGCCAAGTCGGCCTGGTCTGCGGAGGCAATCCGGGCCACGAGCGGCATCAAGACCGATCCGGGATTGGACAAGGAATAGGTTTTTCCCAGCACAAGATTCACCTTTCCGCCGGATACCGTCGATCCGGGAAGGAGGGGATAAAGAGCAGCTCCCGAGTAGGTTTCACCTTCACCAAGGATTAAATTGAAGGGACCCTGGGCAGCCCCGGATTCGCCAGCGTAGGTGGCCGTGGCGAATTCCGCGCCTGTCCATACTGCAATCTGGTCCCCCGTTTCCCAACCGAATGCCCGATCGTCAGCATAGGTAACCCGGCTCCCGGTAGATTCGGCGGAAGCATTGATGGAGACGTATCGTTGTCCGGGAAGGAGCCCTTCTTCAATAGAATCTGTCTGTTCCCGGGTACAGGCGGCAGCTGTCAAAACGACCGCGGCGAGAAAGAAAGCAATCTTTTTCATGGCCGGAATCAATTAAGGTCGTCATCGTCCCAAAGGCCATCACCGGGGTTGGCGTCTTCTCCGTTTCCGGAGGCCAGGAAACATGATTCCTGCCAGATAGGAATGTCCCGCAGTGCAGGAGCAGAGTACTTTTTCTTTTCCATATTCCGTTAGGATTTTCTGGTTTCAATCTGATATGATATGCTGTGAATGATTACCTTTCGTACAAAGGTAATGTTTTTTTTGCAACTTAGGTGTACTTTGGTATAAAATGTATTATCTTTGCAACACTATGCATGAAAAGAAAATGACTTATGAGGAGCCCAGGGCAGATGCCATCGAGCTCAATTTCAATCTCTCTGTTCTGACTGCATCTCCTACCGGAGAATCCTATGATGGTCAGGTCCAGTATGACGATGGCTTTGATGAATGACGGTATGCCTATGAAAACGATGTCCAAATTCATCCCGCTCCTATTTGCGGCGATTCCTATGATTGGCAGCTGTTCCAGTGAACCGATGCCTGCGGAATCCGCTGATTCGGAGCCCATTCCCATGACCTTCCGCGCCGATGCAGAAAGAGAGGGAACCCGAACCGCCTTGAATGCCGACAATGGCATCATATGGACCACATCCGATGAAATAGCTCTCTTCTCTGAAACAGGTGTTACTGGAAGTAGATTCAAGGTAGACCAGTTTGACGCATCAGGCACTGTCGCTACATTCAGTGGACTCAGCACCACATCAACGAACGGGTACTACTACGCGCTGTATCCTTACCAGCAGCAAGCTACCCTGGTCGCCACGAGCGGCACCATAAACGCCGAACTACCCACTTCCCAGACGGGAGTTGTCGACTCTTTCGCGCCCGAGGCAGCCCTTTCCGTCGCCCAGGTGAACGCTGAGGCGGCGGAAGATGCGGATATTCTCCATTTCAGGAATGTCGGCGCCTTGCTTGCCGTGAAAGTGCCGGGAAACTACGTCACCGCCATCCGGATTACCAGTCGTGACGGGAGCGTTGCGATGACGGGCGGTGCCGATATCCGATATAATAACGGGGAACCCGTTGTGTACCCCAATAGCCGATCCAAAAATTATGTAGAACTGACTGGTCTCGCCGGCAAGATTGGAAAGACCGTCTATGCCGTGGTCTATCCTGGCGAATACAGTCAGGGCTTTGAGGTATCCTTCATCACGGAAACAATCTATAACACATACAAATCCTCAAAGGCCCTTTCTTTGAAGCGGAACGGGAACGTGTATCTGATCGACCGTGACTGGTCCATCAATAATGACAGGACCGGACCTCATGCAGGATATACCCGGCTGATTACGCCCGTGATCAGCCAGTGCGCCCAATCCGGAACTGGTGCCGTGAAATTGGACTTCTCCTGTTCGAGTGGCAAAAAGGTCGGATACAAACTGTACCTCCGCGACGCCACCTCGATGGGAGAAGGACAGCTCGTCGCCACCGTGACCGACGCATCGATCCGAACCTACACGTTCACCGGTCTGACGATCGGAGCATCCTACGACTTTGGCGTCGCAGCCTTCCCGGATCCAGCGAATACGGAAAGCCTGGCCGACTCGGAAACCGCTTGGTTCGATGACGTTACCGTCAATGCAGTTTCCAGCGATGTGAAAGTCACCATCTCATCTACGGCAGAGAACTATTACAACCTCATCGTCAATTACACCATTTCCGGTCTAACGGATGCGGGTGTCGAGCATGGCATTGTCTTCAGTGCGACATCCACCAATCCGACCCGTGGCAGCGCCGGTGCGGAAGGCACCCTGCCCGGACCGGTCCTCACCTCTGTCTCTGAAACGACGGTCAGACAGTGCATCCCGAATGCCGCGCTCGTTCCTGGCACGACTTACTACATCCGCGCCTATTGCTATGACCCCATGGCAGGGAATTATGTATACAGCACCGTTTCCAACTTGAAGTTGGGGGACCAGCCTGATGGTTATTCCATCAACAAAACATCCATCGGAAACCCTGCTGACGGTGTGTCGGTATTCAGCTTCCAGGCAGCCGGGAGCTACTCTGGTTGGTATGCCGTGGCAGATTGCTCCGCTTCCTCGCCTGTCGCCCTGAAAGTACTCAACGTTCCTTCAGGAAAGGTTTCTGCTTCCAAGGTTTCTGACCAGGCTTCCGGCAATAACGCCCTTGTCCTTGTGAATGGCCAGATCTTCGGAAACTACAACCAAGGAATCGCCTATACCTCCGGCTCTCTGCGATATAGTTCGACATTAGCCGGAGCTGATGAGTACCTGTATTGTATGCACGGTACGAGCTATTCCACTTTCCAGCCCATCACGCGCGCCATTTTGGGTGTAGACGGTTCCGGAACGCCTGGAGCCTATTGGAGTTCCTGCCTTGCTGACGGGACAGTTCGGTTCTTCGACCGTCCGATTCCCGCAGGTACGGCGGCTCCGCTCGTATATACCCAGGTAAGCGCATCCTCCGGTCCTGGCCCGGTACGTTCCTGGTCTCCTTCCGAGGCTCTCAGCACAGGTCCGATACTTCTGTATGGAGGCAGGGTATGCGTCTCGGAGGATAGGATAACGACAGGAGTATATTACACCAACTACGATTTGTGGGAAACCACCTCAGGCAATATTTATGGATCCTCTCGCGCCCGTACCGCCATCGGATACGATAGCTCGACCGGAAAGATTTATCTGTGTGTCGTCTCGTCCAACATCACCCTGACAGGTTTAGCGCGTGTGATGAAGGGTCTCGGTTGCGACTATGCAATGAACCTGGATGGAGGCGGTTCATCTGGTATGTATGTAAAGGGAAGCGGTATGCATGGAAATAGCAGCCGCGCGGTCGGTTCCACGGTCGGATTCTTCGCACGATAAAGAGCGTTTTTTATATCAACAATAGCGGACGGGTCTCGTCCGCTATTGTTGTATTGCTAAAGCAATCAACAAAATAGTCATTCATTTTTCATAAAAAAAAGCTATTCTTTCTTTTTTTTTGCGTATCTTTGCAAAGTTACACCAGAGTACACCACAGTTAAGTTGCTCAATAACGAGTCAAAATATAAACTAAAGTATAAATAGCTATGAGAAAAAAAGCATTGTATGAAGCTCCAGAAAGCGAGGCTTTCGACTTGAGGTTTGAAAAGGATTTGCTGACAGGCTCAGTGTTTGGAGAGGCCGGTAAGGCCGGATCCGAACTGGATGAATTGGAAGAATTGGATTTTTAAGTGATGGGTGCTATGAAAAAGATCAATGTAATGGTGGTGCTCGCAGCCGCGGTTGCTGCACTGGTTTCCTGCAACAAGGAAAAGGATTTGGTTCCCGCACAGAACGGAGATGGCATCCAGATCTGCGTGACGGCTTCCATGCCCGACACAAGGACTGTCCTTGCCGATGACGGCAAGAATGTCAATTGGACCACAAGCGACAAGGTCGGTTTTATCAATGGCGAGGCGAATGTCAATGTCGAGTCTTCCGCCGCCGTCCTTGACGGAGAAGGCCGCGCAACCTTTACCGGAACCGTTACTTCCGAAGGAACCTACTATGCTTATTATCCGTATTTTAACGATGCTACTTATGCTCCTACTGCTGATGGTGTGACTGTTCGCGTCCCGAATACGCAACATCCTTCGTTGACATCTTTTGACCCGGCTGCTGATCTGCTCGTCTCCGAGGCTTTCGAAGTCTCCGCTAGTGGTTCGTATTCCACCAACCCGACAGCGCTTCGTTTCCGTCGTCTCGGCGCTTTCCTGAAAGTGCGTTTCGTGGATAACACCAGTAAGGGCAAACTTACGGGCAAGTATGCGGCTTCCGTATCCGTTCAGGGAGAAAACAACCTGGTTGGCCGTTTCCGCATCTCTGGTACCGAGGGCCTTGTCAATCAGAATTCCGGCTACAAGAAAGTCACTGCCGAGTATGAATCCGAAACCTTCACCGTCACATCTTCGAACGCTTGGTTCGGTGTCGTGCCGCAGACTTTTGCTGCTGAAAGCAACTTAATTGTGACGCTTACGATTGATGAAAACGTAATTACCAAAACTCTGACGATGCCTAAGGATGTGGAACTTGGCGCCGGCGACATTCTTCCCATTAAGGTTACGTTCACTGATTCCGATTTCCCGAGGGAATTGAAGATAGAAAAACTGTGGGAAAAGCTTTCTACCGCGGACGCCAATTGGCTCGCCTCCATCGGTGGTACCGCAGGATCGGACTTCAACATCGCGATTGACAACGAGAATGTCTATGTCCCTGAATTCGGCGGAAGCAAGAAGCTCTGGGCCATCGATATTGCCACTGGCAACACCGTTTCCAACGTGAACACATCCACCGTTCAGAGCGTTGGTTTCGACGGTTCCATTTTCCTCAGCTGCGCCCGTGTGGTTAAGAAGAATGACGGGACGCCTGTTCTGATGGCGACCAACCTTTTCTCGGACGCTGATTCCGAAAATCCTACCGGTCGTCTGTACATTTGGGATAACGGCATCGATCAGGAACCGACCGTGAAGACGCTCCAGCAATGGGGTGCCGGTCGCCGCCTGGGTGACACTTGGACGACCTATGGCAATTACGAGGACTGCTGGATGATCATGGGCACACAGACGGGCAATGGTTTTGTCACTTTCCGTGTCCCTACAGGTAGCACCTCTTACCTAACCAGCCGTCTTGCCATCGAAACCGCTAACTTCTGTTCCTTCTACCCGTTCCCGGGCGAACTCACCAAGGGTATGTTCTCCTGGAGAGGTGGTGATCACGATGACGGAATGGCTTATAGAAACCGTCTGATGACCATTGATTCCACGGAAGAAGCCATCAAGAGTGAAGGCGCACACACATCCACCCTCTCCAAGCTTACCACTTGGATGGGCAATTATGAGAACAACAACGGAAGCGGCTTTAACTATTTCGAGTTTAACGGCAAACGATATGTCGCCTGGGTTATCAACATGGCAGATAACAAAACATTTGATGTCGTAGTTAAAGAAGGTGATGCCACTGCATCCTGGGATTCCATTATCAATACTCCAGCAGCTGACATCACTTCAGCAGGTGGATTTGCTTTCCGCGAGTCCCTGGTCGGTGGTCAGGCTACCACTTGGAAACAAGGTACTGACTGCGCCGTCTGGAATAACGGTGACGAAGTCTATATCGCCGTTAACAAGATCAACGTGGGTATCGCCGTGTACAAGATGTATATGGCAGATGCCGAATAACCTTGTTCCTTGTTCTTCCTCATATATGACAGGGCGGCCTTGTACGGTCGCCCTGTTTGCTTGTAAGGGAAAAGAATCGTACTTTTGTTGAACAGTTAATCTCATGAAAAAAACAGCCTTGCTCATATTGGCCTGCTTATTAGCTTCCGCCTGCGATACCCCTGCGGAACGGATGGCCAGACGACTGGCTGACCGGCTGGTACCCCAGTATCAGATCTCATTCCGAGAAACCAAAGACACGATAGAGAATTATCGTGTCCAGACCAAAGGAAACAAGTTGGTGATCGAGGGCAGCAGTGCGAGCGCCATGGCCGTGGGCCTGAACCGCTATCTGAACGACTTCTGCCACACGACCGTTTCCTGGTATGCCGCCGATCCCGTGGAGGTTCCGGAGCGGATGCCTGTCGTCTCCAGACCGGTGACTGGAAGAGCCCTGGTCAAGGACCGCTTCTTCCTGAACTATTGTACCTTCGGCTATACCATGCCCTGGTGGGAATGGACCGACTGGGAGCGGATGATTGACTGGATGGCCCTGCAGGGCGTGAACCTGCCGCTGGCCTGCACTGGCCAAGAAGCGGTTTGGCAGGAGGTGTGGCGGGAATTCGGTCTCACGGACGAAGAAATCCGGAACTATTTCACCGGTCCAGCCTATCTGCCCTGGCACCGAATGATTAACATCGACGGGGTGGATGGACCACTCCCGCAAGAGTGGATTGACGGTCAGGAAAAACTTCAGAAGCAGATCCTTCAAAGGGAACGGGAACTGGGGATGCGCCCGGCCCTGCCCGCCTTCGCAGGTCATGTCCCAGCCCGTCTACAGGAAATCTATCCCATCGCCCGAATTACGGACGTGAAGGCCTGGGGAGGCTTCCCCCAGGAAAACGCCTGCCACTTCCTCTCTCCGGAAGATAGCTTGTTCAAGCAAATCCAACACGCATTTTTGAAGGCCCAGGAATGTCATTTTGGAACGGACCACATCTATGGATTCGACCTCTTCAACGAGGTTCCTCCCCCCTCCTGGGAACCGGAATCTCTGGCTAGCATCGGCTGGGGCGCCTATGAAAGCGTGGCCGATACGGATCCTGAAGCTCGCTGGATCCAGATGGGCTGGCTCTTTTACAACGACCGGAAGAACTGGACACCGGAACGAATCAAAGCCTATTTGGAAGCTATCCCCAGCGGGAAAGTCACCCTCTTGGACTACTATACGGAAAATATACCGGTCTGGAAGGAGACCGAAGGTTTTTACAGTCAGCCCTATATCTTCTGCTACTTAGGTAACTTCGGAGGCAATACCCGTCTGGCTGGTCCATTCAGGAAAGAAAGCGAACGCATTACGGAAGCCCTTGTTAAGGGTGGTGCGAGTGGTATCGGCTGCACCTTGGAAGGGTTCGGCATCAACCAATGGTTCTATGAGTATATAATGGGCAGGGCCTGGGAGACAGGGATTACGGACGATGCTTGGCTTGCCTCCCTGGATGCACGCCACAATGCGCCGGAAGGTTTCTGGAAAGAGATGGCGGACAGCATCTACCTCCGAGGTTCCTTTTCGGAAGGGCCTCTGCTCTGCGGAAGGCCCTGCGAGGAAGGCTTCCACCACTGGACTGTGGTGAATCATACGCCTTACGACAACGCCACCCTGGAACGGCTGTGGAAGCGTCTGCAGGCCTATCCCGATGCTTCTTCCGCCGATCTCGTCATATTGGAGACACAGGTCCTCGGGAACCGGTTTGAGTCCCTACGGAACGACTTTGTAGCGTCCTTCCGAGCAGGACAAGCGGAAGAAACCAACGCCATCGGGGAGCAGATGAAACAGCTCCTCCTGCAGATTGATTCCCTGGCCAGCACCCGGCCCGAATTCCGGGCGGAGGACTGGCTGGAGGCGGCATCGGCCTGGGGAAAGACTCCGGAGGAAAAACAGTATTACCGCGACAACGCCTGGCATCTTTTGACCATCTGGGGTGAGGCACCCAACTTGAACGACTATGCCAACCGCGTCTGGAGTGGCCTGGTCCGAGCCTATTACCTCCCACGTTGGGAACTGTTTATCCAGACGCATCTGGATGCGCTGGAGAAAGGGATACCCTATGATGTCCAGGCCTTTGACAAAACTTGTCGGGAACTGGAACTGCGTCTGGCCGAACACGCTCCAGAATTCTTATAATCGTTTTCCATACATCAAGTCGTGCAAAGACTTGCATAGGCATGTTGTTTCCCTTATCTTTGTGGATATAGTAGACACCATGGAAGAAAGGAACGATATAGTCATCTACAGGACCGAGGACGGACTGGTGAAAATGGAAGCGATGGTAGATCCTTCCGGGGAAACCATTTGGGCTACCCAAAAGGCTATTGCAGCGCTATTTGATTGCACAAAGCAGAATGTATCCTATCATCTGGGAAAGGTCTTTGCCAATGGCGAGTTGGACCGCTCCACGGTTGTCAAAGAAATTTTGACTACCGCACAGAGTGGCGCCAGAGGCCTTTCTGAGGACAGAATACTGTACTACAACCTGGATGCAATTATCTCCGTAGGATATCGCATCAATTCCCTCAGAGCCACCAAGTTCAGAATTTGGGCGACTCAGCTCATCAAGCAGTATATGCTGAAAGGCTACGCCGTCAACCACTATGCCGTGTCGGAGCAGAAGTATGAGGAACTCAAGAAGGCCATGGGGCTGCTGGAGAATGTTTTCAGCAAAGAACTGCTCCTCACCTCCGATCAAGCAACGGATCTGTTCGATGTCATCCGGGACTATACCTATGCCCTAGATACGCTGGATGCCTACGATTATCAGAGCCTTAGAATAACGGACACAACAGCACCGGAACGCTTCCACGCCACATACGATAATGCCATGGAAGCGATCAAGAGTTTGAAAGAGAAGTTCGGTGCCAGCGATTTATTCGGTGTCGAAAAAGACGCTTCCTTCCATAGCAGCATCGGCCAGATTTACCAAACCTGGGAAGGGAAAGACCTCTACCCCAGCATTGAGGAAAAGGCGGCCATGTTGCTCTATCTGGTTGTCAAAAATCACTCTTTCGTGGATGGTAACAAGCGTATTGCCGCCACCCTCTTCCTCTGGTTCATGCAGAACAACGGCATCTTGTACAGACCGGACGGCACCAAGCGGATATCTGACGCATCCCTGGTGGCTCTCACGTTGATGATCGCGGAGAGCCATACCGAAGAGATGGACACCATGGTTAAAGTAGTGGTGAGTCTGATTAACCGGAAAAATTAAGGGAAAAAGAGGGAAAGGGAAGCTTACTTCCGTTGATGGTCTTGAGGGGCAGATTTTAGGGTCGGTATATATTTTATATATACCGCCCTATCTGCCCCGCCATCAAGACCCGGGAAAAATCAATCTTCCTTATCCCTTCCATACTCAATTTCAAGATTTGGATCCGCAAGACTGTATGAGCCGTCCTCGTTGCATATCAGGAACGTTCCTGACAAGGCGCTGATGTAGTTCCTCGCAGTCCGCTCTGAGATGTTCTTCCCTCCGGTAGTGAAAACACTACCCACCAGCCTTCGCACTAGCTCCTTATGCCGGATCTTCTGTCCGGGACGAAGCAGCTTACTAACTGCACCCTTCGCCACCCGATATTGACGCCGCTCTTCCGTATGATCCACCGTCGGGGCATACTCGACAAGCATTCCGGTTTCAGGATTCAGGCGGAAACAAAAAGGCTCATATTCATCCTCCCTTTTTTTGGGGAGTTCCACCCTCACGAACTTTTCCAGGGCATCTTCATCTTTCTTCAAGGAAAGCTCCAGACCGGCAGCTTCATTCAGGCGCATGCCGAAATGTCCCTTCGCATTTCCATTGACAAGGGATTTGTGGGATGTCGTGATGAGGACAGCGTTCAGATCGGTAGCGATCTGCTTGAAATGGTTCACCAAACCATCCGCTTCCCTATTGTCATTGAAATCCCTGCAAAGATCCCGGGCAGAATCGATCACGATCAAATCCGGTTTGAATTGGCGACAAGCATCATCAAACACTTTCAGCTTAGCGTCAATACCCCCCTGGACAGCAAGCAAGGAGATGTACTGGAAGAGTTTCAGATCTATCTCCGGAACCATCTTTATGAAAGACTTCATTCGCTTCTTGATTGTGTTCTTGGCGAGTTCCGTATCGAATACAATGACCTTTAACGAACCGGCCGTCGAGTAGAAAGAGAGCGTTCTGTCCGCCATGATGCCCTTGTTTGAGGCAGAGGCGGCGATGGTCAAGGCCAGGAAGGATTTCATGGCTCCGGCAAAACCGCTTATCAGATAAACATTGCCGCGATAGAAATACCCCTGCCCTTTGTGGAAAATGAGCGGGACCTCGTCCGGCTCGTGAATAAGAGTGGCAATATCCAGGACATAGTTCTTCCACTGGTCATCCTGGAGGAGGGCTTCGAGCGTCTTCATTTTGACGGCGAGTTCATCTGAAATCTCCGTACTCGGACAGTCCCGGAGTTTCCGCGAATACTCCGTCAGGATTTCCTTCCTAGCGCGACCGACGTAATCGCCGATGAAGGCTTTCGTGACGTATTCCACGGGCGTAGAATACGTCATCTTGCCACAAATCGTTGCGATGAAAACAGATATCTGGGACTTGACATCTTCATCACACAGCTTTCTCTCGGCTCCCGAGATTGCCATGAAGAAAGAACAGAATGCCCTGATACGTCGACCCTGGACTTCCGGATCCTTGTCTTTGATCAACGCCTCCCGGACGGAGACCATATCTATCGGGGTATGCGAACCATCCAATTGTTTGACCACGTTGAAAAACTCGGACAATGCTTCGTGCTCGAAGAATTCCGGCTTCACGTTGTCCAGGATGTATCGCTTTTCCTGCTGCTCACCACACAATAAGATGGCGAGGAGTTCGTACACTATCTCATTCATCTTCGTCCTCCCTTATTGCAAGATTTCACCGGACTCCAGGCGGCGGATCGCCTCCTCTGAATAGTACACAAACTTCCCACGTCGTACCGTGACGGGCAAATAGCCCGACTTGTCCCAGCGCCAAAGCGTAGAGACATCGACACCCAGACGTATTGCGGCCGCCTTCCGGCTGACCAGGACCTGTTTGTTAGGCGCGAGATAATTAGCAAGAGCTTTCTCGACGGCCTGTTCGACCAACGTTTTCATTTTGTCGTCATCCATAACTGCTACGGATTAGTATGTTCAACTACCTGCCACCATCCCCACGTGACCAGCGTGTAGCGACAGCACCAATCTCGACCCGGTCTCGGCCTGTTTGGCGAGACAAAGATGAGTAAAATGCAACCCAGTAACACTATATATATACTATATATATAGGAATATACGCCCAAGATTCTACATTGTAATTTATTTATATTCAATAAGATAAAGGGCTGACGACTCAAACGGAGTCATCAGCCCTTCACAATAGTGTTCAATTGTACTATTTCATCACATAGGGTTCTGGGACCTGATATTCCGGGAAAAGTTCCTTGACTTTTAGCCCTAAATTATCGACATTTCCGCATTCAGCGGCTTTAGTCAGAAGGTCGGGAAAATTCTTGTCTCCCCAGACTTGAATGAATGGCTTCCATCGTTTTCCCTTAAATTTGAGATGCCTCCCTATGGCATCGGCAAACATGGCCATAAGGTATGAAGAATTCTCTCCTTCATAAACCCACTCAAGGGTAGAAGGCGCACAATATCCATGCTCGACCATCATATCCATCACCTCTTTACCTGAGCCACTCGCAAATTCCTTTGGAATAGCTTCATCCTTCGGAACAGGAACAGATGGATCAAATGAGCGCCACTTCTCTTGAAGCTTAAGCATGGTCAGATCCGGATCGGATAGCGCCTGTTGCATGAAGTCATCATACTCAAGCATGCTCATAAGTTCCTGCTTGAAGTGAATCATATCCATTGAATCCTTCTTCATGAAAAGCGAGCACTCATTTTTCATCCATTCTCTGAATGCCAAATAGGACATGCGTCCTTCTTTCACCTCGACATATCCATTCTTCAGTTTGGTGAAAAGCGTGTTCGGGGCAGAAGGATGAACAAAGTCAGAATAATACAGGAATACGAGTGCCCCGACAACTAGCACACCGCCTAAAAATCCAAAGAAACTCATAACTTATTCTATAACATTTAACTGATTATCAACTTTATAGGCTTCTTGCCCAAAGGCCGTATTCATCAACTTGAACCGGTCCGCAAGTTCCATTTCCGTATATCTGGATACCGCCGTACTTCCCTCCTTATGCAGTCCTGAAGCATACATGTCCACTTGAACCTTACTCATTCTATCTACGTGTGTCTTGCGGGCTAACTTGCTACTGGCCAACTTATATAGGGGCTCGTAATCATTCTCTTTTGTTCCTTCATTGTATTGAGCCACCTTCCGATCTATCTTACAGTGCTGAAGTAAAGCCTTGATGCGAGCATTGTATCCAAACTCCCCGCTGATATTTTTCAATACCGGAAAGACAAACTCTGTACGCTTGATGATATCGAAAGCGAAACGGACTATCGGGGTTTGTACCTCTGTATTGCCCTCCTGAGAGTCGGCCGTCTTCTTAGGAATGTAATGTACATAAGGTATCCCTTCTTCGCTGACTGCAACTTTGGACATGCTCATTGCCCGGAAATCGCTTATACGGCATCCGAAAGCACACTGAACCAAAAATGCGTCCTTTGTATCCTGAAGTGATACAGGGGCTTCCGTTTCAAGGACTTTCATGAACTCATCCTTCCTAAGGAAGAAAGGATCATCATACTTGGTTCGCATGACGGCTTTCTTATTCTCTCTTCCTAGTTTCCGGAATGGAGACTTGCGAATCTCATCCCTGTCTTCGAGCGTCGAGAAGAACGTCTGGAACATCTTTAACTGAGAAGTGACCGTGTTCATGGATAAACGCGCGTCAGGCTTGTTCTGGGATTTAACATCCTTGTACAGGTTCGGGTATTTCTCGACATAAAGATACTCATCGAAAAGGAACTCGCGGAATTCCAGCAGTTGATCGATATCAAACTCCTCTGCTGTGATGCCACTTATTCCTTTAATAAGAAGGAAGCGTTCCAGTTTGTCGGAGACCACAATGATATGCTTGTGTCGATTGGATCCAATGATGCCGGCTCGGAGAGAATCATCAGCAGCCTTACGGAAACGAGTAACGATATTGGGATTCTCAGCGCGGATTACTTCAATAGGGTTCTTGATAGCGGATATTTCACGCTCCCATACGGCCGAGGTGAGATCCATACCCTCATCTAGCATCTTGTCATATGCCTGCTTGATAATGGTATACTCCTTCTTTAAGGAATTGGAAAGCTCCCGATTCCAAACCTTGACATTCGGCTTGGTTGTACCATCCGGTTCAAGTTTCGCCAGGTCTTTCAAACTGCAATAGATATCAGACGTATGACATATCTGTACTCTCCGCCCATCACGAAGCCGGAACCGCACCCTTACCCTTTCTTTGGGGTGGTCAAAGTGGAATACTATCTTCTCCATTACAACCTCATAAAGCGTGGTACGGAATCGCGTTTTCCGTACCACCGACTTGCAATCTAGTGAAATCAAGTTGAAATCAGATGAGAACCCGCGAACGTAATCATCTGATATACAAAGGTAATACTTTTTATCTAGATTGCAAATGCTTTTAACGTACAAGTCCTGTTGGAGTCACTGAAAAACCCCGCTGAATTATCAGCGGGGTTTTTCTTTTTTTTCGTATGTTTGTATTCCGTTGATCCATCCGCACTTGTATGAAGAAGAGACTCGATTCTTTCTCCGGCCGGCTGACCCGGACCGTCGTCATCACGGTCCTGGTGACCATGACCATCATCTCGGTGTTCGTTTTCCTGGTTGCGGCTTCGGGCATCCTGGTGTTTTCCAAGGCGCATTATTCCGACATCCTGGAGAAAGCCAACCGGGATATGGCACTGACGATGAGCAAGGTGGAAGTGTCGGCGGACAACATCATCGACGAACTCTGTTGGCATCTCGCCACCCCGGAGTTGGTGCTGTCGACCATGGAGTATGAACTCAATGTCAACCGCCATGTGTATGGCTGCGGAATTGGGTTCGTCGAGAATTTCTACCCCGCGGTCGGCCGCTGGTATGAGCCTTACGCCCTCAACGAGGGGGGAAAGATCACCATGAAAATCATCGGTTCCGAGGCCCACGACTATTTCCAGGCAGAGTGGTATACAAAGGGGCTGGCCTCTTCCGAAGGGGTCTGGTCCACCCCCTATCTGGACGATGAAGGGGGCGAGACTGTCCTATGCACGTTCTCCCGCCGCGTGGTCATGGAACCCGAAAAGGAAATCGCGGGAGTCTTCGGGGCGGACCTTTCCATCAGCGGGCTCGCTTCCCTCATTCAGGAAAGTATCCGGAAGGAGAATGAGAAATCTATCTTTTACGTTCCTGTGCAGGATGACCCGAAACAACGGATCTACTGCTTCATCATCGGACCGGACGGAGACTACATCGCGCACCCGGACCAGGGCCGGATCCTCAAGACCAACTTCTATGACTTTGCCACCGGCGAGGATGCCGACAGCTACCGGAAGCTGGGCGATGCGATGAGAGCGGGAGCGTCCGGGGACCTGTCTGTCGTGATCGACGGAATCAAGTCCGATGTCTATTACGCACCGCTGCTCCATTCCGGGTGGTCCATGGGGATCGTCGTCCCGACCGAACGCCTGCTGACGCCGGCCATCGCCTACGGTGCCATCATCATCTTCCTGATCCTGCTGGGCCTCTTCCTCGTCTTCCTGACCTGTCGCCGCTCCATCAAGAAAGCCTCCACGCCGCTCATCCAACTCGCGGAATCGGCCCAGGAGATTGCGACCGGCAAGTTCGACACCTCGCTCCCGACCATCAAGCACAAGGACGAAATCCGCCTGCTCAGAGACTCTTTCGACTACATGCAGTCGTCGCTGGCCAAGTATGTCGATGAATTGAAGGAGACGACGGCCCAGAAAGCGTCCATCGAACGGGAACTGAGCGTGGCCCGCAGCATCCAGATGTCCATGCTGCCCATCACCTGGCCCCCCTTCACCGACCGGAATGACCTGGACATCTACGGCTGCGTCGCTCCTGCCAAGGCGGTCGGCGGCGACCTGTTCGACTTCCGGCTCCGGGACGAAAAACTCTACTTCTGCATCGGTGACGTGTCCGGCAAGGGAATCCCCGCCGCCCTGGTGATGACCGTGATCAGCTCCATGTTCCAGACCCTGTCCGCTTCCGAAGACAGCCCGCTCCAGATCATGACCGCCATCAACTCTTCAACTTCGGTCCGGAATGAGAACCTCATGTTCGTCACGCTGTTCGTAGGCGCCCTGGACCTTTCCACCGGCGTGCTGCAGTATACCAACGCCGGTCACAATGCGCCTGTCATCATCACGGACGGGAAGCCCTCCTTATTGCCTGTCGACGCAAACATCCCCGTCGGAATCGTGGAAGGCTGGGCTTATTCGCAGCAGGAAACGACACTGTCACCGGATACGCTCCTCTTCCTGTACACGGACGGACTGACGGAAGCCACCCGGAGCGACGGAGAACTGTTCCAGGAGGAAAGAGTCCTGGCACAACTCGCCGGTCATGACGAGAACACTTCCGCCGAGCGCCTCATCGCAGACATGACGGCGGCGGTCAATCGCTTCATCGGGAATGCCGAGCAAAGCGACGACCTGACCATGCTGGTCCTGAAATGGATTCCTACGGCCGCGTCTGGCCGTGGCCGTTGATCAGCCACTTGTAGGTGGTGAGGGCTTCGAGGCCCATCGGGCCGCGGGCGCCGAGCTTCTGGGTGCTGATGCCGATTTCTGCGCCGAGGCCGAACTGGGCGCCGTCGGTGAAGCTGGTTGGGGCGTTGACGTAGACGCAGGCGGCGTCGACGGAGGCCTGGAAGGCCTCGGCGGCCGCCGGGTCGTCCGTCACGATGCTCTCGCTGTGGCCGGAGCCGTACTCGGCGATATGGTCCATCGCTTCCTGCAGGCTGTCCACGGTGCGGACGGCCATCTTATAGTCCATGAACTCGGTCCCGAAACTGTCCGGGCCGGCAGGACACACCAACGGATAGACATCCTTCAACACGGCGAACGAGCGCTCGTCGGCATAGATCGTCACGTTCTTGGCCGCCAGCGGCGCGCAGAGGGCCGGGAGGTCCCCCAGCCGGTCGCTGTGGACGAGGAGGCAGTCCAGGGCGTTGCAGACGCTTACGCGGCGGGTTTTCGCATTGAAGACGATGGCCTTGCCCATCTCCAGGTCGCCGGCCTTGTCGAAATACGTGTTCACCACCCCGGCGCCGGTCTCGATGCACGGGATGCGGGCGTTGTCGCGGACGAAGTCGATGAGCCGGCGGCCGCCGCGCGGGATGACGACGTCGACGTAGCCAACGGCGTTCAGCAGCGCGTTCGCCGCCTCGTGCGTCGCGGGCAGCAGCGTGGCGGCCGCCGGGGCGACGCCCCGGCGCTCCAGCACGCGCTGCACGACCGCAATGGCGGCGCGGTTCGACGCGTCCGCGTCCTTGCCGCCCTTCAGCACGCAGGCGTTTCCGCTCTTGAAACAGAGCGAGAACACGTCCAGCGTCACATTCGGGCGCGCCTCATAGATGACGCCGATCACCCCGAAAGGCACGGCGACCTTCCGGAGCAGCAGCCCGTTCGGAAGCGTGCGCTCCAGCAGGACGCGGCCCAGCGGCGACGGGAGCGACGCGACGTTCCGCATATCGGCCGCGATGGCTTCGATGCGGGCGTCCGTCAGCATCAGCCGGTCGTAAAGCGGCGAGGACGGGTCCATCCGGGCCAAATCCTCCGCATTGGCGCGGAGCAGTTCCTCCTGGGAGGAAACCAGTTCGTCGGCAACGGCGCGAAGCACGTCGTTGCGAAAATCGTCGGAAAGGCCGGCGATGCGCTTGCCCGCCTGCTTGGCCTGGATGAATGACGCTTCCATCGGCTATAACAAACTTAGATAATCATAATGCACCAGCGGCCGGCAGTCGTGCCGACCGACCACTTCCCGCGCCTGGGCGGCGCTGTACGCGCTCCGCCCCACGGCGAACTGGACGCCGGAAGGATCGAGGATGCCGATGATGTCGCCCTCCTCGAAGTCCCCTTCCACCGAAACCACGCCCACCGGCAGCAGGCTCACCGCCTGCTCGCCGCACAGGGCTTTGCAAGCGGCCTCATTGACGGTCACCGTTCCCTTGGCGAAGCCGCTGCTGTGCGCAATCCATTTCTTCACGCTCGAGACGGCGCCCTGGACCGGGACGAACTCGGTGCAGACGGTGCCGGGGACGCCGAAATACAGGTCCTTGACGATTCCCTCCCGCTTTCCGTTGGCGATGAGGACGCGGATGCCCTCCTCCGCCGCGTGGGTGGCGATCGCATACTTCGACCGCATCCCGCCGCGGCCGAAACCGCTCTTCTGGGCGCTGATCCCGTCGCTGATGTCCTCGCCGGGCTGCACCTTCGCGATGACCTTCGAGGCCGGGTCGGACGGCGGCCCGTCATAGATGCCGTCCACGTTGGAGAGGATGATCAGGGTGTCGGCGTCCATCATCGAGGCCACCAGGCCGGAGAGTTCGTCATTGTCGGTGAACATCAGCTCGGTGACGCTCACGGTGTCGTTCTCGTTGATGATGGGGATGACATCGTTCGAGAGCATTACCTCCATGCAGGCCCGCTGGTTCAGGTATTCCCGGCGGGTGGAGAAGCTCTCCTTCATCGTGAGCACCTGCCCGACCGTCGTGTTCCAGTCCTGGAACAAGCGGCTGTACAGGCCGATGAGCCGCACCTGGCCCACCGCGGAGAACAGCTGGCGCTGCTCGACGGGGTCCAGCTTGTGCGCCGCTCCCCCGTGTCCCAGCAGGCTGCGGCCGCAGGCCACGGCGCCGCTGGACACCAGCAGTACCTGGGCTCCGTCGGCGCGGACGGCCTGGACCTGGTCCACGAGGGACGAGATCCGAGTCACGTCCAGCGTGCCGTCCGGGCGCGTCAGGACGTTGGAGCCGATCTTGATGACGATGCGTTTCATTTGACGGAAGCTTTGAGACCGCGGATGATGGCCGACGTGAAACCGGCCTCCTCCATTTCCTTGAGGCCCTTGAGCGTGAGGCCGCCGGGCGTGCAGACCTTGACGATCTCCGCCTCGGGATCGGCCCCTTCCCGGGTCATCAGGCCGATGGCGCCGACCATCGTCTGGCACACGACCGGGACCGCCTCGGCGGGGTCGAAGCCCATCTCGACGCCGCCGCGCGCCGCATCGAGGATGTAGCGCATGGCATAGGCGATGCCGCAGGAAGCCACGGCCGTGGCGGCGGCCATCATGCCGTACTCGATCACCATCGACGAGCCCATCGTGTCGAAAAGGCCCTTGACAAGGTCGACAGAAGCCTGGTCCGCATGGACCGGCGTGATGAAAGTCATGCTTTGGAGGACGTCGATGGCCGTATTCGGGATGACGAGGAAGGACTGGATCGCAACCCCTTCCGCATCGCATCCGAGCCACTCGGAAAGCTGCTCCGGCGTGATGCCGGCGGCGACGCAGACAAAGCGCTGGGAAGCATAGTCCAAACCGGACTTGAGCCCCTTGACAACCTCCTCCACGAGCCACGGCTTGACGACCACGAACACGACGTCGGCGCCCTTCACGGCCGCCACGTTGTCGTGCGTGGTGTTGCATCCCCGTTCGGAAAAACCTTGGAGAACAGCCTCCGAAATGTCGCTGACGGTCACGTCAGCCGCCCGGACCGTACCCGCCTTGACGAGTCCCCGGGCGATGGCGCCGCCCATGTTGCCGGCGCCCACAACCGCTATTTTCATGACTGCTACTAACTAACTATCCTTACAAATATAGGAAAAAAGCGCCGATTCAAACCTTCTTTTTATTTTTTTTACATTAATCGCGAATAATAGACGCATATTTGAATAATATGCATTAAATCAGCTCCCTGATACAGGCGGGCGGTGAGGACATCACGGCGAGAAAGAGGAAAAACTGCGAAATAAACGACGGAAACCGAAATCTGTTGCTATCTTTGTATGATTCAAAATACGGAAGCATCAAAATATCATCCCTATGAAGAAGTTACTTTTCCTGGCGGCCCTGATGACTCTCGCCGCCTGCACCCAGAACAAGGCGCCGAAGGTGCTGGTTCTCTACTATTCCCAGACGAACACGACGAAGGCCGTGGCCGAAGAGATCGCCACCGCCCTCGGCGCGGACATCGAGGCTATCCTCCCCGTCGTCCCTTACGAGGGTGACATCCCGGCCGTGGCCGCCCGCTGCGCGAAGGATGCCGCGGAAGGCAAACTTCCCGAGCTCAAGCCCTTCACCGTCGATGTCAACGCCTACGACATCATCTTCCTCGGCTATCCGATCTGGATGGGCACCTACGCCCCGCCCGTGGAGGCCGCGATCAGCGCGATGAACCTGGACGGCAAGAAGGTCGTCCCGTTCTGCACCTTCGGCAGCGGCGGACTGGACACCAGCACGAACGACCTGAAGGCCAAGCTCCCGAACGCGGAGATCCTGCCGGGCTACGGCGTCCGCGCCGCCCGCATCGACGCGGCCAAGGCCGAGGTCGATTACTTCCTGAAGTCCAACGGCTTCCTCGCGGGTGACGTCACTCCCCTGCCGGCGTTCTCCGAGCCGAAACCGGCCGACGAGGCGGCCGCCGCGATCTTCGACGCCGCCGTGGGCACCTACCCGATGATCCACGCCGCGGCGACCGAGGTGGCCAGCCGTGAAGTCCCTGGCGGCATCGAGTATCTCTTCACCGCCAAGGACCTCCCGAGAGATCCCGCCATGGAGATGCCGGACCACTTCATCAAGGTCTACGTCCTCGCGGAAGACGGCAAGGAGCCGGTCTTCACGCAGGTTCTCAGATAATCAGCTGATTGATTTTCAGAGTGACAGGCGGATGAGCTCCAGCAGCTCGTCCGCCTGGTCCGTTTCAGGGACCAGCCAGTTCTGCCCGTGGATGAGACGCGGCACGCCGCTCTTCTCCGCATTGGACGTGCGGCCGAAGAGTTCCTCCACCTTGCGCAGGTATGCGTCGATGCGGGGGTCCTGCACGGCGGCCTGAAATCCGTCGCCGAGGATTGCCCGGGCGCGGGCTTCGGCGTCGGCCGGCGCGGGCCCTGAGCTGGTTGCTGAGCCTGTCGAAGCAGTCGAAGGGCCGCCGCCCAGCAGATAGTCCCAATAGGCCTCATAGGCGTCCGGACGGGCATACCAGACCGCGAGCGCATCGCGCGTAAGCGCGCAGGAGCCCGCGAAGCGGTCCACACCCGCAGCCGGGATGTACGGATTGCAGGCGCTGCTCAGCGGGACCGGGCACAGGCGGATGCGGTACTGCCCGCCCGCCTTCTCCAGCAGGTCCGGCAGGACCCGGTGCAGGCGGCGGCAGTGGATGCACTGAAAATCGAAGAGGAGGGTAAGCTCGTCAGGGGCATCCTGCGGCCCCAGAACGGGGATTTCCCCGTCCACGAACGACGGAAGCGCGGCTTCCGTCCTACCTTCATCATAGACAACAGGACGAGTATATACTTGAACAGCAGCAAAGACAGCAGCAGACAGAAGACCGACGACGAACCAGACGAACTTGCGGGGAGCAGCCACCAAAACAAGCACAGCCAGCACAATTCCCAGCAGATGCAGCAATGTGCAGTACTTGCAGAAGGCATGGAGGACGAAGAGCTGCAGGTAGCAGAACCAGAGGGCCGCGCCGACAATCGCGCCGCCGAGGACAAGCATCATCGGCCAGAGCAGACGGTCCAGGGAGCGGTCCTCCGCCGTCTCCCCGCCCAGGAAAACGAGGCAGAGCGCCAGCAGGAGATAGGCCACGGCGGCGGGCAGGCTGACGGGGACGCCCCCGAGCACATAGGCCCAGGGGCTCCCCATCACGCTGTCACACCCGCTGCCCGCGCCGCAGCCCGCCATCCGCGCGCCGGTCAGGGAATGGAAGAGCATCCACCCGGCGAGCGCGAGGCAGGCGGCGCAAAGGAGCAGCGCCGCGGTCTTGAACCTGCGGAGCGTCATCGTCAATACTTGTTCGCGGCGCCCGGCGTGGGCTGCGCGGACGCGACGGCAGCGCCGGCCGGATAAGCGGCCTGCAGCGGCGCGGAGAGCGTCACGCCCGAACCGCAGACATCCTCGCCGACGCCATGGGCCTTGCGAAGCGGCGCCGCAAGGACCAGTTTGTGGACCTGCTGATCACGAGGTACCCACCAGCCGCGCGGGAAGGAAACTTCGGAAACGACCGCTTTCTCGCCGCCCACCAGCACCTCCTGACCCGGCGTAAAGTTCATCGCCGACGCGACGACGAGCGTCTTCGTGCCGAAGCCGGCCGGGAACTGGAGGGTCGTCGCTCCGGGCGTGCCGACTTTCGCCACGGTCAGGACCTCGGCATTGCCCACGACGATCGGGCCGCCCTCCACAAAGCCCTCCACGGAGGTCACCTTGAGGTTGGTCGCGCCGGCCTCGGCCGCCAGGGCGAGGTTCTGCGCCTGCTGCACGCGGAAGTCGAACTTATTGTCATCCAGGTCGTTGCCATCCGGGTAACGGCCCGCGCTGAGGGAAGCGACGGCCGGTGCGGGACCGGCGCCGAAACCGAAGCCGCGGCGGGCCGGGTACGGAGCCCGGACGAAGTTGCCGTCCTGCTCCAGACCGGAATCGGCCTGGTAGCCTTCCGCCAGATAGGGATCCACGACCAGGCCGTAGTTGAGCGCGTCGGCGACGTTGCCCTTCGCGTCCCGGAGCGTGATGTTGCCGGCGCTCTGGGAGAGGGCGGGACCGCCGAACAGGAGGTCCGCCTTGCCCGGGAAGCCGGCGGTACCGGCCACGACGGGCTCATTGATGGCATGGGCCGACTTGAGCGGCTGCTCCAGTTCCAGGGAGAAGCACAGCGCCAGGACCGGCTCGTTGCTGTAGTGCGCGAACTTGGTGGCGGGCTCGAACGTGATACCCGTGCCGTTCACGCTGTACGGCATATTGGAAGCGTGGGCGAACTGCAGCGGCTCGGCGATGTCCAGGCCCGTGCCCGGATCCTCGTCCTCGCGCAGCGGGCCGTTCAGCGTATTGCGCGCGGAAGGCGTGCCCACGGCCGTCACCGTCACGGTCTCGATGCCATGGCCTTCGCTATTGATATCCAGACGGATGCGGTCGCCGACGGAGATATTGGCCGTCGAGGAGACCTTGATGTTGGTGTCGCCGGGTTTCGCGTCCATGGACAGATACCCCTGCGTGCCGGGCTTGCCCACCTCCGTGACCGTCACGACCTCATACTTCTCGAGGACGCGGGAGACGGCGGGACGGTCCGTGCCGTAGCCGATGGCCATCTTCTGGCCCACCTGGAAGTGCGCGGTGGACGTGACCGGGATGTTGGTCGATCCGGCCGGGAATTCGATGCCATGGCCGCCCGGGAGCGGCTGCCACACCGTGGTGGGCGCGCCGGCCGGCTGGAAGCCGCGGCCGAACGGATTGCGGCCCGGAGCGGCCGGGGCCGGCTCGGGAGCGTTCACCGCCTTGACGGTGTACTTTTCCTTGCCCAGGACGATTTCATCGCCGGGCTTGATGCCCTCGACGCTGCGGACATAGAGGACGTCATCGCCCTTCGCGGCGTCCACGGCCAGGCCGGAGCCGGCCATGCCCAGGACGTAGAAGGCCTTCGGGGCAAGCTTGGTGCCGGACGGGACCGTGATGTCGGAGAAGGCCGGGACGTTCGCCGCGTGCTGGCGGACGGTCCAGCCGGAGAGGTTCACTTCCTCATCCCCGGCGTTGTACAGTTCGATGAAGCCGTCGGTGACGCTGAACTCGTTGATTTTCACCGCGTCCGTGGAGCGGACCTTGAGGCGGGCGCGCTCCCGGGCGGCGGCGCCGTCCCAGGAGGCGACGGCCTCCAGGTCGCCGTTGAAGGACGCGGAGCCGGCCTGGACGTCGAACTCGGCGACCACCGCCTGGCCGGGCGCCACGGCATAGTTGACCGCCAGCTGCTTATTGCCATCGACGGAAGCCTTCCAGCCCTTAGGCAGGTTCATCGACAGGGTAAGCCCCTCGACCGGCGCGTCGGTCGTATTGACGAAGCGGACCACGGTCTTGGCGGAACCGCCGGGAACGAAGGTCTGCACGTTCGACGGACGGTTGTCCTTCAGGGACGGGAAAACCTCGAGGGTCGCCACCCGGTAGCGGGCCGCGACCACATTGGCCTGGACGGCCTGGTTCAGTTCCTCCGTCGGGAAGGTGCCCGCGGCGGTCATCGCCGCCTCGTAGAAGGTGCCCGCGGAGCCGTTGCTGTTGTCGCCGCCGTTGCCCAGCAGGATCGCGCCCTGCTTGCGCATGGGATCGTAGCTGCTGCGGTCGTTCCGGATGCGGCCGCCGTCGTAGTACACCTTCAGCGGGCCTTCCTGGGCGTTTCCGCCCATGGAGCGCCAGTGGTGCGGCTCGCCGTCGGCGGTCGCCGTGACAAAGCGCCAGGTGATGGACTCGAGACCTTCGCAGAACTTGTCGTTCGGGTCGTCATTGACACAGCCCACCAGGTTGTTCTCCTGGTCGGTCATGATCCACGGACCCGGTTCCTCGCCATGGTACCACGCCGGCTGGTTGCCGAAGTAGGTCGTTTCCATGGTGCCGTCGCCGTCGTCGCGGCTGTCGGTCTCGGCGTTACCGTAGTCGAAGCAGCAGCCGGAATTGTAGTGGTGGCCGCTGATCACCCAGTACTGGCCCTCGGCCTGGTCATCGACCGCCGTGCCGACAGGATCGTTCAGGCGCATGCCCATGCCCGGAGCGATGAACAGGCCGTACACCTTGTGGCCCATCACGTTCACGGGCGCCCAGTCGGCCACGGGAACGTTGTTGTACCCGCCCATCGCGGGGCCGCTGAAGCCGCCGCGCGGGGCCTGGTACAGATGGTTCCCCTTGCCGGACTGGTCATACAGGACCGTGATCCAGCAGTACGTGTCCTTGCAGAAGGCGTCCTGCGCCTCGGCGTCGGCATAGCCGCCCGGATCGTCGGCGGTGGCGCGGACCACGCCGATATCCAGGGTCTTGCCGTCCGACTCGCGCATCACCTGATACAGCGGTCCGTCATAGGCCGCATACAGGGCGCGGGTGGTACTGTGCGCCGCCACGCAGGGGGCGCCGCCCCGCTCGTACACGTCGCAAGGGCCCTCGGGGCGCGGAAGCGCCGCCCGGTGGTCCGAGAGGTTCCTGCACGCGATCGCCGCCCCGGCCAGCACCAGGCACACGGCAACGCCGAACATCAGTTTCTTCATGATCTATAAGGGTTTGGTTATTTGCGCTATTCCTAACAAATATAGCGAAAAAGCGGGGAAAAGAGGACAAGAAACATGTTTCTTTGAAACAACCGGAAAGATTTCGCCACATTTTAACGAATCTTGTCCCCGCTCCCGGCCCGGCGGGTTATTTTCGCTCCCGGCCGGGCACGGTGTCCGGCCGGAAAAAAGATGCAAGGCTATGCGACTCAAAAGACTGTGGGCGCTCCTGCCGCTGGTGGCGGCGCTGGGCGCGTGTGACGACTTCGGGCTCCGGTCCGGAGGGCAAGGGGAACTGCGGTGGATCATCGGCGACAGCGGGTCCGGAACCCGGGCGGCGGCGGAGATCCCGGACACGAACGACTTCATCCTGAAGGTGTCCGACGCGGGCGGAAAAATCCTGTACGAAGGGGCTTACGGCGATTCGCCGGAATCCCTGCTGGTGGACGCGGGCAGCTACACGGTGGCCGTCCATTCCATCGAATTCACGGCGCCGGGCTTCTCCCGGCCGGTGTACGGCGACGAGCAGGTGGTCGTCGTGAAGGCCGGGGCGACCGTGACGGTCCGGCTCGACTGCGTCCTGGAGAACGCCGGCGTGCGCCTCCAGGTCGCGCCGGACTTCCTCACTTCCTACCCCGACGGGGTGCTCTTCCTCAAATCCGGGGACACCCGGCTGATGTACGGCTATTCGGAAAAGCGGATCGCCTATTTCAAGCCCGGGCCCATCTCCCTCGTCCTGAACAACCGGGGCGCGGACGAAATCCTCCTCACCCGGACGCTCGACGCCCGGACCATCCTCACCCTGAGCATCTCCGCCCCGCACGGCGGCGCGGCGGCCGCCAGCTCCATCACCGTCGCCGTGGACACGGCCAAGGTCTGGAACCACGAATCCTACGTCATCGGCGGGGGCGGTTCCGGGAGCGGCTCGGGGAGCGGCGGCGGCTCCGGCGGCGGCGATGACCCCGGGAGCGAGCTCGACAACGCCTACTCCGTCTCGCAGGCCTCCGACCATGTGGGCGAGGACGGCGTCTGGGTGTTCGGCTACATCGTCGGCGGAGACCTCTCCACCGCCGGGACGACGGTCAAGACCTCCAAGCTCACGAAACCGACCCACCTCGCCATCGCCGCCCGCTCCACGGTGACGGCCAAGGCCTCCTGCGTGGCCGTCGAACTCCCGAAGGGAGCCGTCCGCGACGCCCTCAACCTCGTGGACCATCCTGACCTCATCGGCTCGCGCGTCTACCTCAAAGGCAGCATCGTCGCCTCCTACTTCGGCACCACCGGCCTCAAGTCCGTCTCCGACTATGTCCTGAAATAGGAACTAAATTTCTATTTTTCTTGGTAAATTATAGAATTATAGTTACTTTTGTACGGAGATATGAAAAAGAAGGTGCACGAAGTCATCGACCTTCTCGAACAGAACGGTTGGAATTATGAAAGGACCAGGGGCGATCATCATATCTTCACGAAGCCCGGTGCACGAAGGCCGATCACAATCGTCGGGAAAGCCAGTGATGACATATGGGCCAATGCGTTGAATTCCATCCTGCGGCAAGCAGGGCTGAAATAAAGACAAAAGATATGAGACATCAACTGACTGGCATCATCGAATGCACGGAGAATAATTATTGCGCCTACGTGAATGAGGTGGACGGTGTGGCGGCTACCGGGACGACCATCACGGAAATCAAGGAGAAGCTGACCGAGGCCATCGAGGACTTGATCGGGACCTGTGAAGAAATGGGCCATGAAATCCCCGAAATGCTGAAGGGCGGATACACGATCGAATTCAAAATGGATGTCAAGAGCCTCCTTTCGGTCTACTATGGGATCTTCACGAAATCGGCGCTGGAGCGCCTGACCGGTATCAACCAGAAACAACTCTGGCACTATGCGAACGGTCTGACGAAGCCCAGAAAAGCCCAAAAAGAGAAGATTGAATCGGCCCTGCACCGCCTCGGAAACGAACTGCTCGCCATCCACCTGTAACCGGAGGAGGCCCGGGGGTCTTCCCCCGGTAAATAAACAAGAAAAAGTCTGGCCGAAAGCCAGACTTTTTCAGAGCGGAATACGAGGTTCGAACTCGCGACCTTCGGCTTGGGAAGCCAACGCTCTACCAACTGAGCTAATTCCGCGTGGGATGACAAAGGTACGGATAGTTTCCGAGAAAACCAAGGGAGTCCGGCTCCTTGTTAAGATTTGAAAGCACATCTTGAATTTTCAATAATGATTCATTATCTTTGTACACGACTAACCGCATAAATGATAATGGACCCTCGTATTGAACTGAACCCCAACGAAGTGGTTTCCTTCCTGGGCAAGCTGCCGCAGGATTTCACCCGGGCCGACATGGTCAAGTTCATCCGGGAGAAAGGGATCCGGATGGTGGATTTCATGTATCCCGCCGAAGACGGGCGCGTGAAGACGCTGAACTTCACCGTGAACAACCTCGCCTACGTGGAGACGATCCTCACCGAAGGCGAGCGCGTGGACGGCTCCAGCCTGTTCCCCTCCTTCATCGAAGCCGGGAACAGCGACCTGTACGTCCTTCCGCGTTACCGGACGGCGTTCGTGGACCCCTTCAACGAGATACCTACCCTGTGCTTCCTGTGCAGTTTCTTCACCAAGGACGGCGAGCCCTTCGACTGCGCCCCGTACATGACCCTGATGCGGGCCGAGGACGCCTTCTACCAGTCCACGGGCCTGACTTTCGAGGCCATGGGCGAACTGGAGTACTACGTCATCACCGACGCGGATCCCCTGTTCCCCGCCACGGACCAGAAGGGCTACCACGAGTCCGAACCTTTCGCGAAGCTGAACGACTTCCGCCGCGCCTGCATGGTCCACGTGGCCAAGACCGGCGGCCAGATCAAGTACGGGCACAGCGAGGTGGGCAACTTCACCCTGGACGGGAAGATCTACGAGCAGAACGAGATCGAGTTCCTTCCGAACCCGGTGGAAACGGCCGCCGACCAGCTTCTGCTGGCGAAATGGGTCATCCGGAACCTCGCCTACCAGTGGGGGCTGGACGTGTCCTTCGCCCCGAAGATCACCGTGGGCAAGGCCGGCTCCGGGATGCACATCCACATGCGCCTGATGCAGGACGGGAAGAACGTCACCCTGGGCCCGGACGGGAAGCTGTCGGAAGCCGCCCGCCGCGCCATCGCCGGCCTGATGCTGATGGCCCCGTCCATCACGGCCTTCGGCAACAAGAACCCCACCTCCTACTTCCGCCTGGTCCCGCACCAGGAGGCGCCGACCAACGTCTGCTGGGGCGACTGCAACCGCTCCGCCCTCGTCCGCGTGCCGCTGGGCTGGTCCTCCGGGGTGGACATGTGCACCCGGGCCAATCCCCACGAGCAGCCGGTTCCGGCCGATACGACCGACAAGCAGACCTTCGAGATGCGCAGCCCCGACTGCTCCGCCGACATCTACCAGCTGATGGCCGGCCTGTGCGTGGCCGCCCGCAAGGGCCTGGAAATGCCGGTCGAGGAAGCGCTGAAGATCGCGGACGAGAAGTACGTGGACATGGACATCCACAAGAGCGAGAACGCCGCCCGGCTCGCGACGCTCGACTCGCTCCCGACCTGCTGCGCCGAATCCGCCGCCTGCCTGGAAAAAGCGCGCGCGGCCTACGAGGAAGCCGGCGTTTTCAAGCCCCGGATGATCGACGGAATCATCAACGCGCTCAAGAGCCACCACGACAAGCACCTCCACGCCGACGCCAAGAAGGACCCGGCCCTGATGCGCAAGCTGGTGGACCAGTACTTCTACTGCGGCTAGCCGGATGAAAAAGCCAGTCCTAATCTTTTGGTAAAAAATACAATCCAACCCTGTCTGGGTTGGATTTTTCAGTACTATATGTGTCCTAATTTCACAGGCCCGACGCATCACTGCGTCGGGCCCGCTACTTAACCTAAACTTAAACTATGAAAAACTTCGTGACAAATATACGAAAGTTTTTCTATATAGCAAGTCAAATGTGACGAATTTTAGCATATTTCAATAATAAAATTTTTTCGCCGTATTTTTCAAAAACGATATTTGCCTTGATATCCGGCACTTCACCCGTAATATTTAGGACTTTTCCAACCCCAAACCGGTTATGTTCGATCCAATCTCCCACATGGAAGCTGGACATCGGGTCCGGGGTGAATTCCGCATCCGGCACCTTGGGCGGCAGCGGCCGGTTCAGCAGGGCCTCCCGGGTGGTCGGCCGGGGGGTCCCCACAGGACTATTTGTCCCCCTGGCGTTCATCCTGTCATTTTGACCAAATGCCGCCCCTCTGTCATTTCGACCAAGCGAAGCGCGTGGAGAAATCTCCCGTCCTCCCCCGAACCTTCCGAACCGGAAGCCCGGATGGTCATCGTCGTCCATCGACCTGTCCACCTGGAAGTCCTCCTTGCGGAGGGGATTCTGGAGATACTGCGGCGCGATCTCGCGGAGGAAGCGGCTGGGGGCGTTGCTCTCGTGCTTGCCGTTCCGCATGCGCGTCTGGGCGAAAGTGAGCGCGACGGCCGTCTTGGCCCGCGTGAGGGCCACGTAGAACAGGCGGCGCTCCTCTTCCAGCTCCGGTTCCGTGAGCATCCAGCCGCCGGAGGGGAACAGGTTCTCCTCCATCCCGGACACGAAGACATACGGGAATTCCAGGCCCTTGGCGGAATGGGCCGTCATCAGGGCCACCTTGTTGGAGGTTTCGTCATCGGCCACGTCCACATTGGACAGGAGGGAGATGTTCTCCAGGAAGGCCGGCAGGGTGACGAGCGGGAGTTCGGAATCCGGCACGTCGCCGTGCCCGTCCTCCAGCATCTCGTTGCGGTATTCTCCCTGCACTTCCTCCACGTAGCCCGCCACGCTGTCCAGGAGTTCCTGGACGTTCGCGGCGCGGGCCTGGCCCTCGATGGAATTGTCGCTCTTGTAGAAAAGGTACAGGCCGGACTCGCTGGCGAGGGTTTTCGCCGCCTCGTAGGCATCCGTCTGTTCCAGCGTTTCCGCGACCTTGGCGATCATCGAACAGAAGCCGCGGATCTTGCCGACGGCGGCGGCGCGGAGGCCGAAGGTCTCCAGGTCTTCCGCCCAGGCGGCGCCGTACAGCGAAGTTCCCTTCGCCTGCGCCGCCGCGGCCAGGGCCGCCAGCGACGTGTCGCCGATGCCGCGGGCCGGCTTGTTCACCGCCCGCTTGAAGGATTCGTCGTCGTTCGTGTTCGCGGCCAGCTTGAAATAGGCCATCATATCCTTGACTTCCGCCCGCTCGAAGAAAGAGTTCCCCGAGTAGATCACGTAAGGGATGTTCCGCTTGCGGAGCTGCTCCTCCAGGGCGCGGGACTGGGCGTTCGTGCGGTACAGGATGGCGAAATCCTCGTACTCGGCGTGGACCTCGTGCATCCGCTGCAGGATGGCGGACGCGATGAGGGCCGCCTCCTCCTGCTCCGTGTAGGCCCGCACGAGGCGGATCTTCTCCCCTTCCTCGCCCATCGACACGCACTGCTTAGGGATGCGGCCTTCGTTATTGGCGATCAGCGTGTTGGCGGCGTTCACGATGTTCCGCGTGGACCGGTAGTTGCGCTCCAGGCGGAAGGTTTTCGCCTCCGGGAAATCCTTCTTGAAGTTCAGGATGTTCTCGATCTTGGCGCCGCGGAAGGCATAGATGGACTGGGAGTCGTCGCCCACCACGCACAGGTTCCGGTGCACCGCCGCAAGTTTCTTGAGGATCAGGTACTGCGCGTAGTTCGTGTCCTGGTACTCGTCCACCATGATGGCGTCGAAGCGCTCGGATATCGACGTCAGCGCGTCGGGGCTCTGCTTCAGCAGGATGTTCATGTACAGGAGGATGTCGTCGAAGTCCATCACCCCCGACTGCCGGCACAGCTGGCAGTACGCCTGGTACACCCGGTAGATCTCGGGCTTCTTGTGCACGCGGTCGTCGTCGCGGTAGCCGCCGGCGCCGTTCGCGTACGGCGTGGGCGTGACCAGGTCGTTCTTCGCCTTGGAGATGCGGGCGAGCACTTCCTTGGGCTTGTACATCTTGTCGTCCAGGCCCAGCCGCTTGAGGCAGTCCTTGATGGCGCTCACCGAATCGGCGGTATCATAGATAGTGAAGGTGGGCGGAAAGCCGATGGCGTCGGCGAACTCCCGCAGGAAACGGATGAAGACGGAATGGAAGGTGCCCATCCAGATGCGGCGGGCCTTGCGCTCCCCCACCATCTGGCCGATGCGCTCCTTCATCTCGCCGGCCGCTTTCTTGGTAAAGGTCAGGGCCAGGATCCGGGAGGGATCCGTCCCTTTCTCGATCATGTAGGCGATTCTGGAAGTCAATACGCGGGTCTTCCCGGAGCCTGCCCCCGCCACGATCAGCACCGGTCCTTCCACACACTCAACCGCTTGCCTCTGCTCCTTGTTCAAATCCTCGAGTATCGCACTCATAACTGCCAAAACTTTTTACGAAAATAGCGAAAAAATGCGTAAATTCGCACATTATAATTAGTAAACTCAATTTTACTGCAATAATGTCTAACCAGCTCGATTTGAAAAAGGGCCTCGACATCCCCGTGAAGGGAGCCGCCGCCCAGAAAGTCGCCAAGACGGTCAAACCGGGCGTCGTCGCCGTCAAACCCACTGATTTCAAGGGCTTTCTTCCGAGGCTTCTCGTGAAGGAAGGCGACCGCGTCCTCGCCGGTTCCCCCGTCCTCGCCGACAAGCAGAAGCCCCAGATCCTCGTCACCTCGCCCGTCAGCGGCACGGTGAAGAGCGTCGTCCGGGGTGACAAGCGCAAGCTGCTCGCCGTCCTCGTCGAGGCCGACGCCTCCCAGGAGTACGTCGACTTCGGGACGAAAGTCCCCGCCGATGCGGAAGCGGTGAAGGCGCTTCTCCTCAAGACCGGCCTCTGGAACGCCCTCATCCAGCGTCCCTACGGCATCCAGGCGGATCCCGACCTGCGCCCGAAGGCCATCTTCGTCTCCACCTTCAGCACCGCCCCGCTCGCGGCCGACACCGAGTTCACCCTCGGCGACCGCCTCGCGGACATCCAGGCCGGCGTGAACGCGCTCGGCAAGCTCACGGACGGCGGTGTCCATCTCACCGTGAACAAGGCCGTCTGGAACAGCAGCCCGTTCCACAAGGTGGAGCATGCGATCGTCCATTCCGTCAGCGGCAAGCATCCCGCCGGCAACGTGGGCGTGCAGATCAGCCACATCGCGCCCATCCAGAAGGGCGAGACCGTGTGGACGATGCCCGTCACGCTCCTCGCCGCCCTCGGCCGCGTCATCAACACCGGCAAGCTGGACCTCACCCGCAAGGTGGCGGTCACCGGCCCCGTGGTCGCCGACCCCGCCTACGTCGTCGCCCTCCCGGGCACGCCCGTGAAGGAGCTCGTCGACGTCCCGGCCGACGCCCGCGTCATCGGCGGTGACGTCCTCACCGGCGAGAACCTCGGCGCCGACGGCTGCCTCGGCTACTTCCAGGACCAGCTCACCCTCCTGCACGAAGGCACGGAGCGCGAGTGGTTCGGCTGGGCGAAGCCCTTCCGCCCGAAAGTCCACAGCTCTTCCTGGTGCTACTTCTCCTGGCTCACCCCGGGCAAGAAGTACGACATGGACACCAACCTCCACGGCGGCCCGCGCGCCTTCGTCGAGACCAAGTGCTTCGAGGACGTGACCCCGATGGACATCTTCC